>Ga0114960_10002448_pt1 | contig 14466 bp, 17 predicted proteins | sample C_130625_MF_Meta_FD_92637 | JGI IMG/M metagenome (GOLD analysis project Ga0114960, IMG submission 92637) | Freshwater microbial communities from Lake Croche, Canada to study carbon cycling - C_130625_MF_MetaG | ecosystem: Environmental > Aquatic > Freshwater > Lake | place: Lake Croche, Canada... | reverse complement strand
TTCATAGCGATGTAATTCATGAAGTCAAAGAAAGTAGAATAAAAAAAATAAATGAATTTATTATGATAAAAAATAAAACAATAATTAGTAATAAAAAATTTAATAAAAATCAGTTTTCTATTAAAATTAAATAAATTCAAAATATATTACGTAAAGAAATTAACTTAATCATATAATTTATATATAATATTATTTATTATGGTGTTTGTATGTAACATATGTGAAAAATGTCCTGGCAGCCATTCATTAGTAAAATATGAGGAAACAAATGATTATATTGTTTATTATACTTGTCCTTCTAATGCAACAAATAATGAAATTAATGGTATTTTAACACATTTTGACGGTACTTTAGGGGAAACAAAAGATAAAAATTGGATATGGATTTTAGATATGAAAGGATTTAGTATGAAACATTTTTTAGAAGTTGGAAATACTATATCTATTATTAAATTAATTAATCAAAAATATAGTGTTAACCTACAAAAAATTATTGTTATAAATACAAATTCTTACGCAAGTACAATGTATAATTTAGTAAAACCATTATTTAATACAAGACTGCAGTGTCTAATATTTTTTCCAGATTGTTTACCTATCAATAAGTAAAATCTTATAAAATTATATTTTTATTACAGAATTTTTATATATATTATTATATTATAAATGCCTACAAATGTTTTAAGCAGAGATCAATTTTTTTCAGAATTAAACAAATTTATTGTTGATAATAATGTAGTTGGAACATCTGCTGGTGTTATTATTGCTCTTGTTACAAAGGATTTAATTTTAGCATTTGTTAGTGATATAATTATACCTTTTTTTATATTTATATTTTTAAAATTAAAAATTAATTGGTTAACTGCTATATTACCTTCTGGAAAATCTTCTTTTGATTTTACAGATTTTACAAAACAATTTGTAACATGGATATTAACATTATTAGTTACCTTTTTAATTATTAAAGCTACTTTTGAATCATTATTAGGAGTTAGTTTAAATAAAAAAACCGATAAAACAAATGATAAAAAAACAAATAGTAATATAGAAACATTTTATACAAGATAAAAAAATAAATAGTAATATAGAAACACTTTATACAAGATAAAAAATTTTTTATATAAATATTTGTAATTATAAAATTAATTAATTATTTTAAATATTTTATATTATTACATTTTTTTATGGCACCAAATAGCACAACAACAATCATCATACCCATTTAAAGGAAATGATGTTTTTTTATCATTATAGTTCCATTCTTGCTTCCATCTTTTTTCAGCTAAATCCAGTATTTCTTCCGCAGAATAAGTTTTAAGTTTTTCTATATCAGTTTCCATGTGTAATATATCGCCTACTCCATCACTAAACATTACTACTTTTACTTCGTCATCTGTACTACATTCAATAGTTTCTTTTTGCGTTTCAATACCAGTAATACGACAATGACCAAGTGAACGAGTGACAGCCAATGTTGTGTTATTATAAAATAAAACATACTTACCTTGTATACCCTCAATTGTTTCTTCGCCTAATACTTTGAACCCAGTTTTAGAAGTTTCTACTTCGGATAAAACACCTTTTTCTTTTAGACGCTCTGTTTCCGAAACATTAGATGCATGATGAATCTCCGATTGAAAAACTAATTCACCATTTATAAATACAAGAATCGGTGAATCACCTAACCATTCTGCAACTATTTTTATTTTCTTTGTAATTGTATTTCTGTAAATTTTTGCAAAGGATAATGTTGCACCAGAACCATTAATATCATTCTCTGTAATTTTATTTCTCATAAAATCTCTAAAACTTGTTCCACTTACATATTCAACTGCATCTTTTTGTGCCTTTTTCATAGGAATTTTTATATCTAATGCCTGTTGTAGACTTTCTGCAGGGTCTGATGATACAAAATGTTCATGTAAATTTTCTTCTCTAATAACATCAACTGACACATTATGACCATGGCCATCCATCACAGCTATAATATCAACTGGTTGGTCTCCATCTTCTTTTATACTTATATCTTGTTCTAGAGTAAGGACAGCTGCTATGTCTTGTTTTGATCCTAACTGTCTTTCTGAACACTCAGAAATAACACACATAATAGGTTGTTCGTTGATGAATTGGCTCATGATGATTTTGCTTGAAAGTGTACATTGTATTTTATAATAAAAAAGTATTTCAATTTTTTTATAAAAAAATAATTATTAATTTATACTACCTAACACTTAACTACCTAACTATTTAACTATTGATTTATTCTTATTATAGCAAATTTTATTAAATGTACAGGATCAAAAGGATTCGCAGGAAAATCTAGAGGATTTACTTCGTTAAAATCTATAGTATCTGGTCTCCTCTCTCTGTGTCCAGGCTTGCGCTTTAATCTGCCGAGTGGAATACGAGAAGGCTTAATGCCAAATGCAGTCTGTGTTACCTGTTCAACTTGTTGTTCAATTTCTTCATCGTTCAAAACTAAATTGCGGCGTGCTTCTTACTTCTTTGCATTCTTTCCTAGACGATTGGATGGCTTTCTATTTCTTCTCTCCATTTCTTTTTCTAATTGCCTTATTGTATTATTCTTCTTGTTCTCTATATCAGCGAAAGTCTGACACTTTCTTGTAGTGGTAATATTTTCGTAGTTTGACATGATTGTTGATTGTTTGGATATTGTACATTTCTTTTTTACTTTAAAAAGCATTTCAATTTTTTTTGAAAATAAAAAAGTTTATCATCCTATTTTATTTTTTATCTAATTTTTATTTATTTATTTTGATTCATCAAAATTTTCCTCTACATACGGCATTTCTTTTAAATCTACATTTTTTAAATATGTTTGCATTGCTGATTCAGGCAATTCAGCATCTAGCTCCTTACCTATATCTATAAATCCATATCCACGCATAGAATGATACGTATAATCTGCGCAATTTGCACAATATCCAATAAACACACCTCTCCACTTACCAAACCATTCACAATTTTCACAATCGTGTGGTCCAGTACCTTCTATATGATTATTAGCCCATTCCTGTGGAAATGTCGGAGCATACTTAACACCATCAACTACATAATAAGAATCATTTTCGTTGATTTTAATCATTTCTGCCATCTTAGATATTGTACATTTCTTTTTTACAAGAAAATTTATTTCAATTTTTTATCCACCTTTGAAAAGGTGGAGCCAAACTTAAATTTCAACATCACCTTTTCAAAGGTGGAATATTTATAAAAAATTAGTAAAAAAAATTGTCTCAATTTTTAGTAAATGTTTAAAAAAATTGAAAACTAATTATTTAATAAAACTAAATGCACAATTACAGGATACAACAGTTAAAGATGTCTGAAACATTTGATCAAGCAACACTTTCTACTTATTTTAGCCTTTGTGTGAAAGGCTATCATATGCTCAATACTGATCCGATTAAGGAGGCAGTATGGGAGAGCATTAACTCACTCGTGTTTAAATACTCAGGAATTCAGGTAGTAACTCAAGCATGCGGCTCACATAGCCCAGGATGCGATATAGAGACAGATAAAGGTAAATTTTCAAACAAGTCCGCAAAGTATGAGGTAAAAGGTAGTGCATTCTCTATCAGCTCTTACAGACTAACGTCAGTTACGAATTCCGAGAATCCAGGAAGTCTAGAGGATATTTTCCAGGAGATCAACAAGCGGAAGAATTTTGACTATTACTCAATCATTTTGAGAGAAGAGACCGCCAATGGAGGTTTTAAATATGACTGGTATTTGATTCCTAGCGATTACGGAGCTTTCAATCCCTTGAACTTCAACTGGATTCCTACGATTGGAAAGCGAGGAAAGAATGCAGGAAAACAAGTTGGATGGAACACCACTAGTAGCATTAACGGATGTGAAGGTTCTATGAGTATAACCTTCAGCATGTCGTCGCAGTTATGGATTCATTTAAAGGTTACTGAAGATATGAAACAATTTATAGTTGCGTCTGCTGATTATGATGGAACTGTACCAGAAATTGACTATGTTACTTTGGCACAAAAATCTAGTTAGATTAGTTAGATTAGTTAGATTAGTTAGATTAGTTAGATTAGTTAGAATATTTATAGTATTTTATTAAATATTTTTTTGATAATTAATTTTTATAAAGAATTTCAATATAAATTTCAGTAAAGTAAAAATAAATGAAAATCAAGGAAGGAAAATCAAGATAAAAGGGAAAAATATAAATTTTTAGTAAATTTTTGGCTCCACCTTTTTTAAAGGTGGAATATAGAAAAAATTGAAAAGCTTTTCTGTAAAAAAGAAGAATGTACAATAGTGATCAAGTATTAAAAATGCAAGCAACAATGAATATGTCGCAAGTGATGAACAATATGATGGTAGGAATGTGTCGTTCTTTATCCCAACAGGTAGTAGAAGCGTGTGCCTCCAAATATGGTTTTTCAGCAGAAGACGCGATGCGTGAACTGGGAATCGTAGTGGTAGTGTCTGCGAAAAAAGAAGGCGAGAAGTCTGTAAAATCCAAGAAAGTAGTGCCAGCATTCCCGCTGCCTTTCAATGGTGAACACTCAGACGTCTTGTGCCAAGCTCTTCGCCAGAACAACGGCCTCTATACACAATGCCAAGCGGGCAAAAAAGAGGGTTCCTTCTGCAAATCGTGTCATCAACTAGCCTCAAAGAGTGAGGATGGAATTCCTGAATATGGCACGATCACCCAGCGCATGGCTAGCAGTCCCTTTGATTATACTGATCCAAAGGGCCGCAAACCAACTGCATACACCAAGGTAATGAAAAAATATAAATTAACTCAAGAACAGGTACTGGAAGAAGCCTCCAAATTCGGAATCCAGATCAACGAAGCCCACTTTGTCGTTCCTGAGGAAACCAAGCGTGGTCGTCCAGCTGCTGTGCCAAAGGAACCAAAGGAGGCAAAGGGAAGCAAAGGCCGCCCAAAGAAGACCATCAAAGTAGTTCAGATTGATGACGACGATGACGACTTGTTCGCCAGCTTAGTTGCCTCTGCAAATGAAGCTGATGACGAAGATACGGAAGCCGTTAAGCAGGCAAAAGCTCAAGCACAGCAGGAGAAGGCCGCCAAGAAGCTAGCTCAAGATCAAGAGAGAGAAGCCAAGAAGCTAGCTCTAGAACAAGAGAAGGCCGCCAAGGCAGAGAAACTCGCCGCTGAAAAAGCTGAGAAGGAAGCTAAACTAGCAGCTGACAAAGCTGAGAAGGAAGCTAAACTCGCAGCTGCTAAGGCAAAAGCACAGCAGGAGAAGGAAGCCAAGCTAGCTAAAGCTGAGCAGGAGAAGAAAGAAAAGGCAGCTAAACTAGCAGCTGAAAAAGCTGAGAAGGAAGCGAAACTCGCAGCTGCTAAGGCAAAAGCACAGCAGGAGAAGGAAGCCGCCAAGGAGAAAAAGCCGAAGCAAACAAAAAAGGTAGAAGAGGAGCCTGAAGAAGAGGATGAGGCCTGCAAGAAATGCGGTGAAGTCAATGGCGTAAAGTACATGCGTGGATTGAAGTCAGGAATTGTCTACAACTTTGACAAGTATCAGGAGTCACAGGATATGATTGCAGTAGGCAAGTGGAATGCCGAAGAAAAAGTAATAATCTTTGACAAGGCAGGCGATGATGAGCTCTCCGAGGACGAAGTTGATGACGAATAGATGCGCCAAAATAAAAATTAGTTAGAAATCCACCTTTAGCAAAGGTGGAGCCAAATAGTAGTTAGTTAGTAATATATAAAAAATATTTTTTTTCCTGCTGCCTGCTGCTGTTTCTCTCTAATTCTGAAAATAAAAAATATTTTTATATCAAATGTAGTTGTAATATTAAACTTTTTTATAGCCTTTTAAAAGATATTGTTGTGTAATAGAGAGATTATATAGTTGACGTTCTGTTCTGTAAATAGTTGCTGCCTGCTGCTGCAGGATTAGAGGTTATTATTACTCTTCACAATTATTATATATTAATTATTATATTTTGGATTCATCTTTTAAAAATATAGAATTACTGCTGATGAAAAGAGAGAATTATATAGTACACTTTTCTACTATGTAGTGAAATGTGGTAAATATATATTATTTGGCTCTACCTTTTCAAAGGTGGATTTAGACATTCTCATCATTGCCCTTGATATATAAAATAAATTTTGACACACTCATAGGTCTCCCAATAGAAATCCAATTTGCTGCTTCAATATCAAAGTCTTTACATTTCTCTCTATCATTTGTATTTGAAGTAGGCAAAGTCTCTTCTGCTTCTGTAAAATTTTTAACAAACGAAGAGAGAATAGTTTCAAAATAAGTAACATATGTTGACATGGTTGAGCTTTAAATGTGTATGTTGAATAATATACATTTAAAGTATTTCAATTTTATTCCACCTTTAGAGAAAAGGTGGAGCCAAACCAACTATTTTTACTCCACCTTTTCTAAAGGTGGAATTTTATTAACAAATACTTCCTTTGCAACCCTTTTAATAATTTTTTCTTCTTTTTCAAAATCATTATCTCCAGCACCTCCCATAGATTCAATAACAATTTTATTGAATTGGTCAGATGCTCTTGAATTAATTTTCTTCCATTCTGGATGTAACAATTTAAAATCTGAAATTAAATCTATGTTTTTGTTAGACACCCTTCTTACCATTTTATGTAATTTAGTCTTATTATCATCTTCCTTTTGCCACTTATCTTCATCTTTAATATACATAGTTTCTCTCTTTTTATCTGTACAATGAATTGGTCTATCAGTAACATCTAATGCATTCAAGTTCTTTATAATGATATTGGAAATGCCTTCGATATAACCAACATCGCCGACCTTTTCCAAGTCAGAAAGTTGCAATTGGAGAGAATCTACAAAGTCAGTAATGTTCATAGCATTTTTACAAGTTTCATTTAAAAAGAATTGCAAATTGAAGGATTTATTATGAGAATTTGTGTGGTTGTGAGTGCCATTTTCCAAGACCTTCATCATCATATTTTTGAATTCACTATTATCTTTAATTAGCATCATAATGATTTCCTTATCTGAAGGTCCATTGTCTTCAGATTGAACTTCAACTTCAACTTCAAATTGGCATGTCTTTTTATGTCGCCATAATCCTTGTCTATGTTGATATTCTTTTCCACAAGAACATATAAATTTTTCTTTTGCTAATTGTGGGGTAATTTTTGGATGAATTTCGGCTATATTTTGTCCCATATTGTAATCATTTGTAACCTTTTTATGTTTTGCAGTTGCAATATGCGTATCATAACCGCTTTTTTTAGACGTACTATAGTGACACTTTTCGCAATAAAATTTAAAGCCTGATTTCGCCTGTTTTTTGTCCCCTAAAGTCTCCATAAATAGACATTAGAAAATACTTTTAAGTATTTATAAAAAAAAATTATCATAACAAAATGAAAATTATTTTTTTGGTAACCAGACCATAAAAATCAATTATGGTCACAACGGCCAGCTTTTTGGGCAAAGTATTTTGGGTTTCCGGATTTTGGACATTTATTTTTGTCCATTTTTCGAAATCTGAAAAAACTTTCCCAACAAAAAATTGGAGAGAAAATATAATAAATTGAAAATCAAACTTAAAGAAACGGAAGGGAAGGGAATTATATATTAAAAAACAACTTAAAGCCGCGCAAAACCCAGCACAATGAGCCACCAAATTTGCCTGCAAATAAAAAAATAATGTTTATAATTTATTCTATCTAGCTAGCTATCTACTTAATATATTCTTTAGCTACTTCTCTCTTAGAACTCTGAGTCAATCTAGTATATTTTTCTATATTTAAAGTTTCAAATTCCTGGTCCTCTGACTCAAATCCACACATCTCAAATCTCTCTACATGCACTACTTTGGTCTGTCCAATTCGGTGACATCTGGCAATAGCTTGGTCTTCAACTGCAGGATTCCAGTGCGGGCTAATGAAGTAAATTTCGCTATAATGCTCCTGCAAGTTGAGGCCTTCACATCCAGTCTGAATTTGCAGGATTAGCGCCTCATGTCCTTCGTCAAGAATTATTTTACGCTGTGAATCACTGACACGTCCGTCAAATGTGGCGACACTGGACATTCCTCCTGCCTTCAATCGGTTCGCAATTTCGTCAATTTCCTCGCGAAAATGGCAGAAGATGAGCTTGCCACATCCGTTACCCTTGCGCTCCAACATTTTGCCCACTGCATTATCCAGCTTACTACTGCAATTAAATGTATCTTTGTATTCAGAATATCCAGCCTTATTATTCAGAAGTCGCGGCAAGATACAGGACTGCTTTGCCTTCAATAATGCCGACAATATGCCTTTGAATGGCAAACCTTTACTCCTTCCTTGAACACCCATACATTCTATTACAGAATGCAGTTCCTCTGACAACTCCTTCTCTCTTTCATTCGCCCAAGCAACCATATTTTTGCCTTGAACTACGTCAGGAAGGATGATCCCAACTTGCTTCTTGGTGCGCTTCATGATGAAGGCACGTGTCAGTTCAATAAGATTGTCTTGTTCAGTATAATAGCTGGCCGGCAGACGAAGGATTGAGCATAAACTATAAAAGTCTTGCTTTCTGTTCTGTATGGGTGTACCAGAGACGAGCCAACGAACCGATGATCTCAATAATTTAGCACCAAAATACAGAGATGTTTCAGCATTCCTGAGATGATGTGCTTCATCAAAGATGATCCTTGACCAGTTAATCCTATGCAAAGGTGTCAAAATCTTTTTCTTCTGTGTTGTAGAGATCGCCCCATAAGTACTAATCACGATTTTGGCTGCAGCCAACGTTTCCTGGGTAATCTGCTTCTTTGCATCACCATGAAATATTAGAGCCTTATGACCAGTAGTGCGCGCAATCTGAATATACCATTGATCTACTAAAGCAAGAGGTACAATAATCAGGGTTCTCTCTACAAAATTGCACAACATAGTGCCAATCATCATGATGGTCTTTCCTAGCCCCATCTCGTCAGCAATAAAGCCGCCTCTAACACCGCAGGTAGGATCCTTCCTCAGTTCATTGGTCAGAATCCAGCGGACTCCATCTTTCTGATACTGATGAGGAGTCAATTTTCCTCTCTCTAAATACCTGTCAAATAATAACATACGCTCATCTATTAGTTCTTGGGTCATTTTCAAATGCCTATAATTGATATATTTGTACCACTCATTGAAAATAAAAAAAAGCTTTTCAATTTTTTATAGGGAACCAAGGTTCCCCTATGACCCCTCCTTTTTAACTAAAAATTTATAAATGCAAACTAAGAATTCACTTGAAATTCATGCCTTGAATTTAATTTTATTTATTTACATGCCTTCTAGAAAAATGAAAATTAAATGCAAACTAAGAATTCACTTGAAAATCCTTCCCTGAATTTAATTTATAAATTTTTAGTAAAAAGGAGGGGTCATAGGGGAACCTTGGTTCCCTATAAAAAATTGAAATACTTTTTCATCTACAAGTTACATGTACATACCAACAAAACAATCAAGTTTAAAACAATGTCTAGCCAAATGAACTCCCGCTTTAGTCCTGCCAACAAGTCCTGTTCGCAGACTGCTAAGTTCCTTAATCGTCAAGCACCTGCAAAGAAGCCCTATTGCAAGGTCTGCCACGACGCCGGAAAGCCAGAGAGCGACTATACTAGTCACCATGTTCGGTCTCTACCTGACAAACAAGGTAATAGTAAAGTAACATGCCCTACTCTTTTAAATACAGAATGCCGATTTTGCTACGGACTGGGACACACCGCCAAGTTCTGCCCTGTTATTGCCGAGAAAAAGAAGTGCGATGAACGTCGCGAAAGAGATGATGAACGTCGTCTAAGAGAAGCCAAGAAACCAGTTGAGCAGCCAAAACAGGATCGCAGAGGCGGATTCAGTGCTCTACTTGATCTTGATGATGATGACGAGACAACTACGAAAAAGGCTGTATCATCTTTGGCTCCACCTTTCTCAAAGGTGGAAAAGGAAGAATGGCCAACACTCGGACAGCCATCACAGCGTGTAGCTAGCGTTCCTAGCTATGCCTCAGCTGTAGCCAAGCAAGTCCCGATGACTGCCGCAGTCGCCAAGCAGCAAGCTCCAAGTGGCTTCCAAGTGCTACAGAAGGGTGCAGTCTACGAGAAGACCGAACCAGAGAAGCCTCTACGCAGAACCATGTCAAACTGGGCAGACGATAGCTCAGATGAAGAAGACGAGGACCCAGAATACGAGGACAACAGCGCATGGTAGACAATAATGTCCGGACATAGGTAACTAAGGTAAGTATTTATTCATAAGCAAATAAAAAACAAATAAAAAACAAATAAAAAACAAAATATATGTATAATAATGTAGTCAAAAATTAATTAAATATATACTGCATTTGAGACGCACGCTCTGCAGTCAGGGGAAACCCTTTTTTTTGTTGCTGCCTGCTGCTCTAATAATAATTACATGATTTCTATATTTATTTCATTTTTTCTCTCTTATTAAAGCCCAATAGAGAGAAAATAGACAACGAACACGGTATACCATACTAGATTACCTGCTGCCTGCTGCTCTTCAAGGCCTAAATTGTAGACGACATGGAATTATAGGGACGTACATAGGCCGACACAATTGGGCAACAAAATTGATGCTTATATAGGGCAACCGAGGAAGGATTCTACAGGACAACACACAGCCGACTATTTGAGCGTTAAATTTTAAATCAAATTTAAAGACTATTTCAAATCAAATTTTAAATCAAATGAAAATCCTGCCTTGAATTTAATTTATAAATTTTTAGTTAAAAGGAGGATTTGGCTCCACCTTTAGTAAAGGTGGAAAAAGTTGAAATACTTTTTTAAATTAAAATAAATAATACAAATCTACATCAAATCAAGAATAATCTAAATGGAATTTAATGCTATCGCACATTCTCTCAAAATGTTTCCAACGATTCAAAAAATAAAGGAAGCAAATACTTACACAACGACAAGAACAGGATGTTGTTTTTATGCAGAAAATGAATCAATACAATTTCAATCGTATTTCTGCCTTACTTGCGGAAATTTCACTTACAAGCAAAATTCGTGTCCCGAACATATTGTTTGCAGAAATAAAAAACATTTTAGGTTTAACTACGAAGAAAACATCAAAGCAGAATTGGATTTGCAAAGACGTTTAATTGAAATATATCAAGGAGATGATGATATGCACTATAGAAAAGCAAGAAAAATGCATGCTTTTTACGCTTTCAAGTTATCAGAAGATAAAATTATGAGCCTGGATGAACATAACAATTTGTTGCGGAGCTTTGGACTGGATGAAGAAGTGTTATCATAACGAAGAATAAAAAATTGACAACAAAACAAGTAGTAAAAATAAAGTCATAAGTTATCTTCTATTAATTAGATAGGAACCAAAAATTTACTCATATATAAATAAAAAAAGTGGAGTCAAACAAAAACAAAAAAAAAAAAATTTTTGGATCCACTTTTTTTTTGATTTTATTTGGCTCCACCTTTCTTAAAGGTGGATTTCTTAAAGGTGGAAGCAAATATAGCATTAAACCGAGGAATACAAAGACCAGCACAAATAGCCGGCAAAATTGACGTGGAATAGGGCAACCGAGGAAGGATGCTATAAACTCGCCAACAATTTTAAGAAAATATGTTTAATTTTATAAAATAAAATTTTTATATATTTTATAAATGTCAGATATCAATTTAACAAATGAATTTTTACAAGCTAGTATAAATATTAAAAATCTCTCTTATCTACCAGACAATGATACATTATTATTATTATATAGTTACTATAAACAAGCAACTGTTGGTGATTGTAATATTATTTCACCAAATTTTTGGGATTTAAAAGAAACAGCAAAATATAATGCTTGGAAATTATTAACTGGTTTTAGTAAAGAGTATGCAATGAAATTTTATATTAAAAAAGTAAATGAAATACTTTTAAAATAAAAAATAAGTACTACAACAACAAGGACAACAAATAGTAAATAAAATATACAATTATATATAACTACATAATGGAATACAAAAAAGCACATGCACCTCCAGATATGTTACAAACTTTATTAGCAGAAACAGAAACGTTAAGAATAATATCAAAAGATGGTTTATATTCTTATGTATTTTTTTTTATTGATCCAACAACTGGAAAGCAATACGCTTTAAAAGTGTTAATAATGGGATATCGTAGAAGAATACAAACTGACGTAGAAGAAGATGGTTATGGTAGTGATGTAAGTGTTAATATGAAAGATGATACGGATATAAAACATAGTAAAAAAACAACACCAAACCCTGCACGAATTGAAAAAGAAACAGAAACTTTAAAAGAATTTAATAAAATGAATATAGGGCCAGAGCTATATTTTTGGCAAGTATATCCTAATTATGAAGAAATAATTAACCAATTATTACGTGCAACTTCTGAAAAAAAAATAATAACAAGAACAAATATAAAAGAAATACAAGAATTACTTGAACAAATACATAGAGAAGGATATCAAAATGTACAAATAGGGTGTATTTTAATGGAATATGTAGAAGGTCAAAACCTACATAAAGTAGCGACAGAATTAGAATCGCGTTTTGCAAGTAGACCATTAAGTAAAGAAAAGTATAATGCAATTTTTATAATTACTATTAGTCAAATTGTGTATTTATTTATGAATGGATATTTATTAGATGACTGTCACTCAAAAAATATTTTAATAGCTTACATTGAAGGTAAAACTGATCAAAGAAGTCAACAAGAATTAGCACACAGAGAAAGAGCATCAGATTTAAAACCCGATAGCAAAACTTTGGCTGTATTAAAAGAACTAGATGCAGACTCTATACTAATTGATTTTGGTGATGTATCTCAGCGAACAACTATATGGTACCATGAAGAAGGCGAAAAATATTCCATTAAAAAAAGAAATTTTATTGAAAAAGTAAAAGATAAGGTAAAAGATATATTAGCAGAGAATTTATATCGTAAACAGGATTTTGAAACTTCTGCAATAAATAAAGAAGAATTTTTAAAAGAAATACCAGAAATACCAGAAGAATTAATTAAAAGACTAATTGACACAAATGAGAAGATAGATATTCGTGAGATTAGAGATATAAATGATTTACGAATTATTCTTGTAATGATTAGAGTATCAAGTGATCAATATATATGGTTAGAACATTTAATATATGATGATGATTTTTTAACTGACTTATTAATTTATTTACAAAGTATGCCACAGATACATGAAGAAGTAGAAGAAGAATTATCAAGAAAAAGAAGAGGAGGAAGAAAGACAAGAAAAACAAGAAAGACAAGAAAAACAAGAAAAACAAGAAAGACAAGAAAAACAAGAAAGACAAGAAAAACAAGAAAGACAAGAAAGACAACAAAAAAACAATAAAAATAAAAAAATTGAAAGCATTTAATTAATAAAAAGTAAAGGTACAAATACTTAGTACCATGTCGCACGCAGCATTTATCGCTTTAATGAATAATCAGAGTTTCACCTCTAGTCTAGATGAATTTGTAACAGATTTCGTAGAGTTTGTTATTTATTATACAAACATGCTCTGGAGTAAATATATAGAAATTTTCGGAGATAAACATTACTTCGCACTGAGCTCATTCTTGATTATTATTTACGCAGGTATATCAATTGTGGAACGTTACGACTACTTGGTCCAGATGAAGGAAACCAACTTCCAAATCCAGTATCTCAAGAAGAAGAACTTAATTTTGCAAGGAAATCTTGATCTCTTATTAGATAACAACGCCAACAACGAAATAAAAATTACCAGACTAACGAAGCAAGTAAAGAAGCTGCAAAAGGAAATAAATGAATATGTCTAGCAACTTTTAAAAAAATCCACCTTTAGAAAAGGTGGAGCCAAATAATTAAAAATATAAAAAGTGAAAAAAATTGAAAACTTTTTTCTTGTAATTATTAATTGTACAATTCAATACAATATTATAATGTCAACAATTCAATTTAATTCTAAAGGACAGCGCATCGAAGAGCTTGACTCACATTTAGAAAAGGTAGATAATCCTTTGTCTCTTAACTCCTCCGAACCTTTCCAAAAGGTGGATAATTCTTTGGCTCCACCTTTCCAAAAGGTGGAAGAGGATGAAATCTTAGCTTGGTGTGAATATTATTTACATAGTAAAAAAATAGAGAGAAAATTAAGTCATATATACTTTCCTTCCACCTTTTCTACCTTTTCCACCTTTAAAAAAGGTTCTGCGTAGCTAAGAGCCAAATAGGTAGTGTTATAGGTAGTGTTATAGGTAGTGTTATAGGTAGTGCAAATAGGTAGTGCAAATAGGTAGTGCAAATATATAATTATTTTTTATTTAAATTTATAAATTTTTAGTTAAAGGAGGGGTCATAAGGGAACCTTGGTTCCCTATAAAAAAATTGAAATGCTTTTCCAAAATATAATTAAACGTACATACCAAGCAAGCAATCAAGTTTTAAAACAATGTCTACT
>Ga0114960_10002447_pt1 | contig 14469 bp, 10 predicted proteins | sample C_130625_MF_Meta_FD_92637 | JGI IMG/M metagenome (GOLD analysis project Ga0114960, IMG submission 92637) | Freshwater microbial communities from Lake Croche, Canada to study carbon cycling - C_130625_MF_MetaG | ecosystem: Environmental > Aquatic > Freshwater > Lake | place: Lake Croche, Canada... | reverse complement strand
TTTTTGATTTTTTAATTTCGATTGATATATCTCCTTGAGATTCCATATTACACTGAATATCATTTTTAGAACTCGAACATCCTAATTCATCTTCATGTTGTGTATTAAATCTTTTGCCATTTAATACACAATTTTTAATTATATTATAAATTTCCAATTCATATTTAATGCCAGACAAATAGCATCTTAAACCTTTATTTATTATCATCTATTGATAATAAATAAAGGTTTAAGAATATTCATTTTTTCTTAATAAAAAAAATGAACTAAAGAAAGCAACAATAGAATATGAAAAATCTATTGCGAATCTTCGCAAATATATACCAGAAAGATTTAGAAAATCTGAAATGAAAGAAGATATTCATAATGACGTAATTAAACGCGCCAGAGAAAGATTAGAACGTTCAAGAAGAAAATACGAATCTGCTAAAGAAAAATTAGATATTATTCATAAGAAGAAATTTCTTGAAAATAATGTTTGAATAATCGTATTTTTTCAGCAGATGGTTCTTCATTTATTCTTTGCAATGGACCCCAATCTCTTACTTCTTTATATCTATTGAAATGAATTCCTAATTTTATATAAGATGTTCTTTGTTCGTTTTTATAAGGTGGTACATAACTATGTAATAACAATCCTTTATCAAATAAATTTTGAATTTTAATTATCATAGTAGCACTTGTCATATCTGAAGAACCAGTATGTGTTTGTTCTATATTTGCAGGTATGCAACATATTTTATAAATTATAAATTCAGGAACAGAAGTAAATTTTCTAGATAGATAAATATTATAAAAAAGACCATTCTGTCTTGTAAGTAAATAAAATTCTGTATCTTTTCTTGGAACGATATGTTTAGGTAATTCTTTTGTAGGATCTATTAATTTTACTTTTCTCATTATTTCTCTTAGATTTTCTTCTGTTAAAAGTATATCTGGTCTGTTTGGATTAGTAAAAGATTTTACACCTTCTTTTGCAATCGAAACTAAATAATTATATATATTAGGTGTGTAAAAGCAATCTGTTCTTGTTATTTTATTTTCATTATTTCTTGTATGTATTTTAACCATTAATTGTAATTTTGTTAAAGGATAATATTCACTATCAAAATTTTCACTCGATATGGTATCAAAATTTCCATTGCATTTTTTTGGATTTCCATCACCATTCTCTAAATATTTCTTATTAATTTGTTTTCTTGTTTTTAATTTTTCAGAAGGTGGTTTTTTTGTTAATGTAAAAAAATCTAAATTCATTAATTTTTGATATTCGTTTAATATTTTTAAATTAGATTTATGTTTTTCTTTAAGTTTTTCATAATCTTCATCATTTATAAATTTTAATAAATCAGGACGAGTACCAACAATAATAGGTTTTTTATTAAATAGTATTGTTTCTCTTTTAGGAAATTCAGGTTCTGTACCTTCTCTTTCTTCTGATTCCCATTTATTATATTTTGCCTTTGCATCATTATATTTTTTATTTTTTTCTTCATACTCATTTTTAAATTTTTCAAAATCGTCAATATTTTCGAATGCTCTTTTTGGCAATTCTGTATTTATATTTTCAATATCAAAATCTGGATTATTAGATGAAAAATCAGATAAAATTCTTATTAATGGGTCTTCTAATTCCTCATATTTTTTATTTTCATTATTTTGAATAACTTTACCAGTATGTAATTTAATAATATCTTGAAATAAGGTATCATAATAATGTATAATTTTATCAGGAGTAATTCTCATTTCTCTAATATAATTAGAAAACATAAAGCCTGGCATACCATCAATTAATCTTTCATATATTTCTTCATCTATTATATCATTTATCTCGAACGAATTTATAAGCATATTTATATATTTATAATCATCATAAGTTTCAATAGTAAATGATTTATATTCATCACTATTTCTTGAAAAACCTAGTTCTAATAATAGTATTAATTCTTCTTCAATATATTCTATACAGATATATATTTGTTTCACAAATTTTTCTATAATTATATTTTTACAATATACATCATATGATTTACCTTTAAGATTATCTTCTGATAAATAACCATATAAAAATTTTAACATTTTTTCAGCATCTTTATGAATTTTTATAGGATTTTTCATAAAAAAATCATAATATAAATAATCATATTTATTATTAAACAGTTTATGATTTGATGGCATTTTACGTAATATCTCATCATCATTTAATAACCCTTGTTTTCTATAATATTTAAATACCGCGTTATAAATTCTAAAATATTTATTAGTAGAATTAAAATAATCATTATCTATTGGTGAATTATCGATTGGATTTTTAGTAGGATTTTCAAGCCATTTTTGTATTTTATCATCATTCAACTCCACAAAATAATCAGTAAATTGTTGTTCTTTTATCTTTTTTTCTTCAGATTCTAGTTTACTCTTACTTCTTGTAGTAGGAGGCATTTCTATTATATACAAAAATAAAAAAAAGCCAAAAAATGGCTTTTTAATATTCGGTAATGCGTACTCCATTTTCCTTTCCTTTTATGTATTTAACTGCCATAACTTTATTGATGTTATAACCAGAGCAATCGTAACCGAATTTAAACATATATTCAAATTCAAATACTTGATATTTTTGCATTGGTCTGATATAAATTGCAACATCAGGATTATTAGATTTACAAGCAAAGACTTTGAATGATTCTGGGAAAACAACAGATTTGAAATTTGCTTCGATGATGGCTGGTTTGAACTCGAAGTCGATAACATCATCGTTATTATATTCCTGAAAAATGCAATTGCTGACGCTGATGTGAATCATATTTAGGTTTATGATGAAATAAAAATAAGTACATTAATCATTTTTTTTATTTTTTCGATTAAAAAGCATCAAATGAATTCTTGAATTTTTCAAGAAGCAAATAATAATCTTCTATCAGATTCTTAAATTTTAGTATCATTCTGATATCATTATCGCTAAATTGTCTTATATAACAATAAGTGAATTTATTTAGTTCTAATATTGAAATTTTTTGATAAAATTTAATTACAGAATGTTCTATCAAATTTGCAAATATACATATAACGCTAATGAAAAAAGATAAATTTTTAATAATTTTAATGTTATCTGCATAATTATTCATAAATAAATTCTGATTCTCCGCAAATTTCTTCTTAAATTCTTCTAATATTATGTATATCTGCTTTAGTTTCTCACAATTTTTATTCAATAATAATATTAGAAGACTAAAATTATCACTTCTTATATATCTTTTTACATTCAAATCATTTTTGATATCTAGATAATGAAGTTTTTTGAAATATTTAATAGATTCACAAGTATAACTATAATACAACCAACTATTATAATTTACAAATTCACTATTATCCATTTCAATAATAGACTATATTTTTAATCGTCATAAGGTTCAAAGCCTACATTAACTTTATCAGGTATTTGAGTTAAAATTTCTGGATTTATTTCATTTAAAGATGATGCTGAAGCCGCAGAACCACCTTTAAAATTAAAATCAAAAATATTTAAATTTATTGCTTCATTGCCAATAACATAATATAAAATAATTGATGATATTATAAATAATATTACGAATATTAGAACATTATTAAGGGTGAATAGTACATATTCCTTTTCATTTTTATTTTTTTCAATTAATTGAATTATTATAAATAATATTAGGGTAATAATAAAAGAATATATATAAAACATAACTAATATATATTTTTTTAAAAAGAAAAATTAAAAAAACGCATTTTTCTTTTTAACTGTTATATTTATCGTCTTAATATCTTCTGATGGTGTTTGTTCATATTCATCTTCACTATCATCTTCGTCATCGTCATCGTCATCGTCATCGTCATCGTCATCGTCATCGTCATCTGTCAATACAATATTTTTAAGTTCCTTAAATTCAACTTCATCTTCCTCTTGTTCTTGCTCTTCTTCTTTAACTTCAACTTCCTCTTCCTCTTGCTCTTCTTCTTTAACTTCAACTTCCTCTTGTTCTTCCTCTTTAACTTCAACTTTCTCTTGTTCTTCAACTTCAACTTTCTCTTCATCTTCTTCCTCTTCATCTTCTTCCTCTTCTTCTTCCTCTTCTTCTTCTTCTTCCTCTTCTTCTTCATCTTCTTCTTCCTCTTTAATTTCAGATTTTTCTATTTGTTCTAATATATCATTTAATGGTATATTATCTCGAATTGTTGCCTTAATTATATTTCTAATATTTTTTTCAATGATATTTAAATGATATTGTTTTTCTGATTGTTTTAGATTTTCGTTCCAGAATAAATATGAATTTTTCCATGCAAAAATAGATGCATTTATTAAACATCTGTGAATGAAATCTTGGATAGTCGGTAATTTAATTTTAATGTTTTTAATATTATCCTTGTATTCGAATGTTTTTATTTTAATATTAGTAATAATAATAATTTTAACTAATTTTGGTAAATAATCACACTTAGATTTTTCCTTTATTTTATTATATTCTTCTAATACTATTGTATTATTCCAATTCTTAATATTATTTAAATTCTTCTGAAATTCTACTAGTCCTTTCTTATTTTTAGTACATTCATTGTAAATATCATAAATTCTCACAGATATAGGTACAGTTATTTTATCTAAAAGATGTTCTGTATATTCCTTTTTAGTATCTATCAAACCTTGCATTATTATTTATACGTCAGTAAATAATTTGAATAAAAAAAACTCATACATATTTATCAAGAAATTTAATAAAATTTTTTTCATCACATCCATAATATTCATCAGTCTTAACCGTATTTATAAAGATGTAAAATGCAGGTATTGAAGTTGGATATAAAAATATTTTATCCGCATAATTGGTATGTATTTTCAAAAAAAGAATATTCTTATATTTATCATTATCACTTAATGCAAAATAAATATTATTTATTTTTTTACATAAAACCGACCATTCTGCATAAACATAAATAATAACAATATTGTTATTTAACAAATCATAGAAATCTGTTAAATTAGTAATTGTAGTTATCATTTATAAAAGACCTAAAGAAATAAATTTTCAATAGACATCTAAAACTCTTGCAGAAGGGTCGATATATTTTTCATCTTTCATAAATCCAGGTTGCCAATATTTTGGTATAATATTTGTTCGCGATTTACCGAAATATTCAATAAATTTATTTTTATAATAACTGGCTTCTTTTGTAGGACAATCATCCCTAATCTCACAATTGATATAAGTTTCAATAGTTTTATACCAAGATTTATCTTTGCTTGAAATGCCATCACTAAATGCTTCTTTTTTTCTAAATAAACAATCATCAGGTAGATAACCTTCAAATGCTTTTCGCAAACAATATTTTTCCATATTTTTATAAGAAGGCATACGCATAAATGCAGGAATATTCCAAGCAGATTTAATAAAATCAATATCTAAAAATGGTACTCTTGCTTCTAAACTAAAATAAGCAAGACATCTGTCAAGTCTTCTTGAATCATATAAATGAATATTTTTAACAAATTCTTTGGAACATTCATGGAATTCTTCAGGATTTGGAGCATTATAATTGAAGATATAACCTCCTAAAACTTCATCAGAACCATCTCCATTAATAATTACCTTAATATTAGTATTTTTATGTATGTATTTACTTATTAAAAATTGACCAACAGATGCTCTAATTGTTGTTATATCATAAGTACAAGTTGCATAAATAACTTCATAGATTGCTTTCAATGCATCTTCCTCTGTAATTAAAATTTCAGTATGCTCTGAATTAATATAATCTGCTACTTTTTTAGCAAATGGAAGATCGGTAGAACCTTCAAACCCAATTGAAAATGTTCTTATTTTTTTATTAGGTTGCAATTTACTTGCTATGGCACAAATAACACTAGAATCGAGTCCTCCAGATAAATAATAACCAATTTCTACATTATTATCAACTATTAAACGTCTTTCAACTGCTAAAATAAGACTCTCGCGAAGTTCATTAAAATTCTCATCAGTTGTTGGTGAAGATATCACATCATAAATAGTGTTATAATCAATTTCTCTAATTTCTTTTGAAATAACATCATTTATATACAAAACTCCACAAGGGAATTCATTAATTATACCATCAAAATCTTTAGGAATTGCTTTAACTTCAGAACTAAAAATGATATTATTACTTTTGTCAGTACCATAATATAAAGGTCTGACACCTACATGATCTCTACTAGCAATTACTTTTTTTAGTTTATTATTTTCAAAATCAAAAATAATAAATGCATATTCTGCTTTAATTTTTGTTTTAAGTACATTTATGAATTCATCTTCTGAAAGTTTTTTATATAAATGAAGAAGAACAAGGCAATCGCAATCATTCTTAATATCTAAATTATATTCTTCAATCAGTTCTTTATAATTATAAATTTCACCATTAGTAATTAAAACAGTATTATCAATCATATAAGGTTGCAGACCATTAAAATTTGTTTCTAAAATTGCCAATCGATGAAACCCAATAAATACATTATCAATTTTTGTAAATACAGATGAGTCAGGACCGCGATGGCTTAATTTCATAAAATAATCATAATAATAATTATGGTCTAGAAATAGATTTTCATTATAAATGAAGCCCCAAATTCCGCACATAATTATTAATAATAATAAGATTAAATCTTATATAAAATATATTTGTTTCAAATTTTAGAAAAAATAAAAAAAAATGACTAATAATTACTATTAAATTTCATATCCCAAACAAAGGAGAAATGTCTTCAAACGAAGCAAAATCATCTATCATCGCTACCGATTCCAAGCCGGAAGTCAAGCAGTATAAGTCAATCTGCAGGTATAACACCGGTTGCAAGTTCGAGACTTGCAAGTTTCAACACGCTATGCCTTTCAATCTTCGCCTCAAGATGATTGAAATCGCTGAAGAACACCCCGAAATTCGCGAGAAGTATGGTAAGGAGGATTTTCCTCTTATTCGCATCGCCCCTTGCAAGTTTGGACAACTTTGCATCAAGGAGGATTGCACTTTCAAGCACGGATTAACGCACGAAGGACGCAAGGAAATGAGCAAGTTGTTCAGGTCTTCAAAGCCCTATGGAAAGAAGTAAAAAACCACAAAAATAAAAAAATCAAAAAATAAAAAAAGCCATTTTTGGCATTTGCATTTATTTGCATCTTTTTTTTTTATTTTTAATTATAAGAAAAAATGGATGATAATGAATTTGAAATTCAAACTCAAATAAAACCTAAAAAAGGAGGGAAAAAACAAGAAGTGAATTATTCATATAAATTATCATCATTAGATTCTGATTATGATTTATTATCTCGTTTTGATGACAATGGTAAATTAAAATTACAAAGAAAAATAAATAATTATGACGAATTATTTAGTTCAAGCAAAGAATTAATAATAACTCCTCCTAAAAGAGGTGCTGTTAAAGATACCATAATAGTTAAAGATAAAGATTATGTCGAAAATCATTTAAATTTACCTAATAAATCTGTTGTAGTTCAACAATCATCATTATTTAAATTATGGTTAGATGAAAATAGTGCCCCAAAAGTTTTATCAGAAGAAGCCATAAATGGAATTAAAAAAGTTTTTGATACCTTATAATAACCTACTTCTTTTTTGTCATTTTACACCTTTGGACATTTAAAATCATTATCATCGGTCATAATAAAAATTATATAATAATATTAAAATATTAAAATACTCTTATATAAATTAACAAAAAATCAGCATTTTAAATGTCCAAAGGTGTAAAAACGTTAAATAAAAAAATGATTTAATAATTACGTTAATTATTATTATTACAAAATGATTACAGATAATTTTTGCTGGGATATCCTTGATATTTATTACCAAAAGGGAAGTTCTCAAGATTCTGTAAATCCATTAATAAAACATCAAATTGATAGTTATAATAAATTTTTAGATGGCATATTATCACAAATTATTGATGGATTTAATCCAATTAAAATTAATATTAATCCCAAATGTGAATCTGATAATAATATTCAGAAAATTTCAATTAATGTATTAAGTCCATCATTGACTAAACCATCATATCAACTACCAGATGGTACAAATACTATTATGACACCTCATATTGCCAGAATGAATAATTTAACATATTCAAGCAATTTGTATGTTAATATTCATATCGTTATTGAAGTTTTGATTGGTGATAATGTAATCGAAAAAATCGACAAGACTGTTAATGGCGTTTATATTGGAAAAATCCCTATTATGATTAGATCGAAGGCTTGTGTTTTATATCAAGTTCCTGGATTAGGCGAAGAAGATAATAATGAATGCAAATATGATTTCGGTGGATATTTCATCATTAATGGTAATGAAAAAGTGTTAATTTGCCAAGATAGAATTAATGAAAATACAACATTAGTCTTTCAGCCAAATAATAATAGTGATGGGTTATATGCTGAAATTAGATCGATGTGCGATAATATTTATCTGCCACCTAAAACAACAAGTTTAAATATGAGTGGTAAATTAAATCATATGGGAAGAATTATTCGTCTCAATACTTCATTTTTAAGAAGTGAGATTCCTGTATTTATTATATTCAGAGCATTAGGTGTTATTAGCGATAAAGAAATTATTGAACATATTGTATATGATTTAGACAATAAAGATAATCAAAGAATTATTAATGAATTGATGGCTTGTTGCGAAGATTCTTGCGATATTCATACACAAGAACAAGCAGAACAAGTTTTAATTAAAATTATGACTGGTAGTAATAATAATAAAAATCTGAAAACGAATGATGTTTTAAATCATTATATTGTTAATGATTTTCTTCCACACGTTGGTAGATGTTATAGAAGAAAAGCATTGTATTTAGGTTATATGATTCGCAAGATGATTCGTATTTATTTAGGATATGATACTTATGATAATAGAGATAGTTATATTAATAAGAGAATTGATACTCCTGGTATTTTAATGAGTAATCTTTTCAGACAATGTTATGGCAAAATGACAAAAGAAATTAAGAATTTAATTGAAAGAGAATTAAATCTATGGAGAGCAAGTAATACAACTAAAAATATTGATATTATTAGCGATAACAATATTCATAGATATTTCAAACAATCATTATTAGATTCTTGGCTGAAATATTCACTTTCAACTGGAAATTGGGGTATTAAAAGTATTGGAAGTTTTCAAAATATTCGTCAAGGCGTTTCGCAAGTTTTAAATCGTATGTCTTATGCTAGTACATTATCACATTTGCGAAGAATTAATACTGCAATGGAGAAGAATGGCAAATTAGTTCAACCCAGAAAATTAGATAATTCACAAATTGGCATGATTTGCCCCGCCGAAACACCAGAAGGTGCTTCCGTAGGATTGGTCAAGAATATGGCTTTAAGTACAAATATTTCTGTTTCAATGTGCAGTACTCATATTCGTTCGCTATTGATTGAAATGGGTATTAATGTATACGATGATAGATATAGTTATAATATTAAGAATGATAAATGGTTATATGAGAATACTTCTATTACAAATATTAGAGATGAAACTACTAATTATCTAAAAGAACTTGGAAATCACAATAATGTATATGTACAAGTGAATGGTGATATTATTGGTTATCATAATAATCCTGAAGAATTATATACTAAATTAAAGCATTACAAACGCTCTGGTATTATTTACCCAATGACTTCTATTGTCTGGAATATTATTCATCGTTATATTTCAATTAGTACTGAAGCAGGTAGAATGTATCGCCCTCTTCTAATTGTTGATTATGATAAAACTAAAAATAAATCAGAATTAAGAATTAATAGAATTTTAAGAGAGAAGAATATTACTTGGAATGAATATATTAAAGATAAATCATTTGACTATTTCATATGTCCTATGACAGATGATAACCAAGAAGGATTTATTGAATACTTAGATTGTAATGAAATTAATTATGCTATGATTGCTATGAGTTTAGTGGAACTTGATAAGGGTATGAAAGGTAGTGCTTATCCACCCAGATATACTAATTGTGAAATTCATCCAAGTTTAATTAATGGTATTTTAGGAGTTAATATTCCATTTAGCGACCATAATCAATCTCCTCGCAATTGTTATCAATGTATTGCGCAAAATGAATTAGTATTAATGAGTGATGGTTCGAGTAAGTATATTAAAGATGTTATTGTTGGCGATGAAGTTATTTGTTTCAATCCTAATACAAAAATAATGGAATATTCAACAGTTGTAAATCATTATAATAGAAATACAAATAAATATGTATATAATATTCGTGTAATTAGCGGTAGAATAATTACTGCTACTTATGACCATAAATTCATGACATCTGATGGTTGGAAAACCTGCATCGAAATGACTAAAAATACAAAAATAGGTATTATGATGATGTCTCATTGCGAAGATAATAATATTTATAGTAGCCATATGATTATTGATGAAAATTGCAATTACTTTGGATTAGCAAATGAAAAATTAAAATTAATGGGATTAATTCCATTAGATAATTCAAATAAATTACTTCCAATTATTGCAAGATTATGTGGTTATTCACATAAAACATTTAATCATTTTAATAGCGATTATGATAAAGAATCATTTAATCGTGATGTTATTAAAATTGGATTTACAAATGGTATTCTAGATAATTTATTTCAAATTTATATCGAATATTTAAATAGTAATCTTGAATTATGGATTTATAATTGTTCTAAATTAGTTAAGAAAGAATTTGTAGCAGGTTATTGTGGGAATGTAATGGATAATGAATATTATATTGAAGTTGTTAAAAATATTATGTTTAGTGAGAATGTTTCATTTGATTGGCGCACTAAATCAGATATTGCAAAGATTAGATTTTATAATAAATTCGGAATTAGATATAATTATGAATTAATGAAAGAATTGAGTATTATGAATGAATATTCATTATTTAATGATATTAAATATTCATTAAATATTGATGGTATTACATTTGATGAATGGAAAAATATTATTGAAGTTAAAGGAGATTTAATATTTGTCCCACTTCACGAATATTATCTTAATAATAATTGTAAAGCAATTTCTGATATTACTGTAGCAAGTGATAGTCATAGTTTTATCGGCGGTAATGGATTTGCTATTAGCAATTGTGCTATGGGGAAACAAGCATTAGGAGTTTATATGAGTAATTTTAATAAAAGAATTGATACAATGGGAAATATCTTAAATTATCCTCAGAAACCTCTTGTTTATACTAAATTATCAAAATATACTTATAGTAATGAATTACCAGCAGGTGTTAATGTTGTTGTTGCAATTATGACACATACTGGATTTAATCAAGAAGATAGTGTTATGATTAATGAATCTGCATTAGATCGTGGATTATTCACAAGTACTTATTATAAGGCATTTAAAGATCAATGTACTAAAAATCATAGTACTGGCGAAGAAGAAATTTTCACGAATCCTTCAGACTTAGCGCAATTAAAATCATTATCATATAAAAAATTAGATAGCGACGGGTTTGTTCCTAAAAATACATATATTGATGGTAATGATATTCTCGTAGGTAAAGTTATGCCTAAAAAGCAAAATGGTAAAATTACTTATCAAGATAATAGCACTTGTATGAAAGCAAATGATGAAGGTTATATTGATTTAAATTATACAGACACAAACCATGATGGATATAAATTCTGCAAAGTAAGAGTTCGCAAAAATAGAAAACCAGAGATTGGTGATAAATTGGCTTGTTATTCACCAGACCACGAATATTTAACAACTGATGGGTGGATTCCGGTTGCAGATTTAACATTAAACCATAAAGTCGCAAGTATGGTTAATGGCGAATTAATTTATCAAAATCCTATTAAATTACACGAATATGATTATGAAGGCAAAATGTACTCATTGGAAAATAAAGATGTTAATTTATTGGTTACACCAAATCATCGTATGTTATTCAATGATAATTCTGGATGGGGTATTAAGAAAGCAGAAGAACTCTATAATACTTCTTATAAAATCAAGAAGGATGTTAATGAATGGAATCCAAATGGTAAAGTAATTACAGACTATTCATTTTATAATACGTTAAAAGATAATTATTTCCCAGAATGGGTATGGAACCTAAACAGAGAATATTCTAAAAAAATAATTGATATCTTATATGAGGATTTAAATATTATCACAACAATTTCTACAAAATTTGCAGATGATATTCAAAGATTATGTCTTCATGCTGGTTATTCTTGCAATAAGACTCTTGGAAATATGAATTATTGGGTTCTTGAGATTATTAGGGATAAAAATGAACCAGTTATTAATGATGATAAATGGGTAGATTATAATGGTAAAGTTTATTGCTGCACTCTTAAAAAAGGCGATGGGATTGTTTATGTTAGAAGAAATGGTATTCCTTCGTGGTCATGTAATAGTAGAATGGCTCAAAAAGGAACAATTGGAATGGTATATAAACATCAAGATATGCCTTTTACAAAAGATGGAATTGTTCCAGATATTATTATGAATCCTCATGCTGTTCCATCTAGAATGACAATTGCTCAATTGTTGGAATGTATTATGGGTAAAGCATGTTGTCATATTGGTGCGGATGGAGATTCTACACCATTCACTGATTGTTCTGTTGAAAGTATTGCGAAAGTTTTAGAAATGTCTGGAATGGAAAGATATGGCAATGAGATTATGTATAATGGTAGAACAGGAGAACAAATTAAAACTGAAATATTCATTGGACCGACATATTACCAACGTCTCAAACATATGGTTCTTGATAAATTACATTGCTTGACAAGTGATCATGATGTATTAACAACTGATGGGTGGATTCCCATTAATAAAATTACTAAAAATCATAAAGTAGCAACATTAAAGGATAATGAATTAGTATATGAAAATCCTTTAGAAATCTTTCATTATCCTAATTATGAAGGCAAAATGTATAAGGTTATTAATGCTGGTGTAGACCTTAATGCAACATTAAATCATCGTATGTATGTTAAGATTGATGATGAATATAAACTAGAAGAGGCTGGTAATATTATTGGAAAAGATGTTGCATATAAAAATAATGCAGAATGGAATACTGAAGATTATCAGTTTATATTACCAGAATTGAAAGTTAAATGGTTGGGAGTAATTGTTACTGATACATATGAAGCAGATAAAGTATGTATGAAAGGTTGGTTATTATATTTCGGCATTTGCATTGCTAAAAACTTTGATTGTAAAATTAATAAACAAATTGATGCTTATATTTCATCATTAAATAAAAAGATTCCAGAATGGGTATGGAAATTAAGTAAAAATCAATCACAACTATTAGTTAAATCAATTATGTCAGAATTTAAAGATAATATTGTAAATTCATTAGAATTGGCAAATAATATTTTAAGATTGATATTACACGCTGGGTGGAATGGTAAATATATTAATAAGCAAATTATTATTAATAAAAATGAATATGATTATAGTTTTAGAGAAGAATCAGTTTATGATTTCAAAGGTGCTGTATATTGCCTACAAGTTCCTAGTGAAATATTTATGGTGAAACGTAATGGTAAGCCAGTATGGACTGGAAATTCAAGAGGTTCTAATGGACCAATTGTGATGCTTACAAGACAATGTTCTGAAGGCAGAGCGAGAAATGGTGGATTGCGATTGGGTGAAATGGAACGTGATTGTTTTATTGGACACGGTTCATCATTATTTCTAAAAGAAAAGATGTTAGATAGTGCTGATAATTATCGCATATTTATTTGTAAAACTTGTGGATTAATTGCGAATGTTAATCCAGATAAAAATATTTATAAATGTAATTATTGTAAAAATGCTTCAGATATTGTTCAAATTAGAATACCATATGCATTTAAATTATTAAGTCAAGAATTATATACTATGAATGTTCTAATGAGATTTGTATCTAATTAAAACGGATTATATATTACTTTTAACTATACTTTTTTGTATTTAGAATAAAGGTTTGCCTGGTAGTTTAGCCATTAAAGCAGCAGTTTTGGCTATTGCACATTGCATTGTTTATTACTTGAAGGGGCGGCCGTTGGTGGCTTCGGAGGCGGCGGTACAGCAACAGTTTGTGTTTTGGCTTGTGCTTGTGCTTGTGCTAGGGCTTGGGCTTGTGCTTGTGCTTGGGCAGCAGCGGCTTCTGCTTGGGCTTGTGCTTGGGCTCGTGCTTGGGCTTGGGCTTGTGCTAGGGCTTGGGCTTGGGCTTGGGCTTCTGCTTGTGCTTGGGCTTGGGCTCGTGCTTGGGCAGCAGCGGCTTCTGCTTGGGCTTGTGCTAGGGCTTGTGCTAGGGCTTGGGCTTGGGCTCGTGCTGGTGCAGCGGCTGCTGCTGGGGCAGCAGCTGCTTCTGCTTGTGCTGGTGCTTCGGCGGCTGCTGGTGCAGCAGCGGCTGCTGCTGGTGCTGGTGCCGGTCGGCAAGGCGAC
>Ga0114960_10002442_pt1 | contig 14478 bp, 15 predicted proteins | sample C_130625_MF_Meta_FD_92637 | JGI IMG/M metagenome (GOLD analysis project Ga0114960, IMG submission 92637) | Freshwater microbial communities from Lake Croche, Canada to study carbon cycling - C_130625_MF_MetaG | ecosystem: Environmental > Aquatic > Freshwater > Lake | place: Lake Croche, Canada... | reverse complement strand
GCGCGTCTTAATTGGATTTTGATTGGAGTGGGCGGAGTTCTCCTGAGTATGTTCGTTCTTACACTCCAGTACATGTTTCTGCGTACACTGAATATTGGAGAGATACCCGGTGCGGGTGTTATAGAGGCATGCACGCTCTTGCCTGTCGCAGCAGGAGGCGAATTCTCCGCACTACCGTCTATCTGGATGGCACTGACAACATTCTTTGCGGCCTATATCATTACGAACGCTGCGGCGATCTATTCTGCTCCCGCCAAGCAGGCGCCGACGACAATTCCCGTACAACAACGCAAAGGATTAGGACTTATCAGTATTTTGGCAACCGTGCTTCTGTGGCTCTTTCTGGTTATTCCCCGCGCTACAACCGGTTGTGAGACAATTTTCGGCAGTCTGTTAGGAATCCTGATTGGCGGTGCCGTAGGATACGGATGGTGGCATCTCTTGTTTGCGTGTTTCCAGCCAGTATGGCCCGATATCCATGGTGTTATGATTGGTACGGCACCCGGTGTCTTACGGGTTGGACCGTTGGTGTGTGCCCCCAAAAAATGAGGGCTGTGGCTGGGCATGTGCCGCCCATTGCAGGAAGATAATGTTCAGCCTCCGCATGCCACGAGGCCTCTGGGATGATCTAGAGACTACTGTTATTCAACAGGACCGACAGTTCTTAACGGAAGTTGCACACAGTTTGGGGCTTCTTCCATCAGAGGTTATCCGACGATGTCTGGGCACCGGTGGTGTTCCGACGCAGGTAGTTAGTCTACCCCCACCGTGCGACAGTGAAATCTGTCCATGGTGGGAATGTTATGGGGATGGTTTATGGCGGCGATGTGCCCATCTACGGCTATCTGCGTTGCTACCTTGTCTGATACATGAGCGCTGTAAGCAAAGTGCCGTAGCCCGTCTAGATTCAGATCCGATTATCAATGAGCTTCCGTGGGCCCAACCGGTGAGGTATAGAGGGCATCTCTATTGGGTAGATCCAGCGAATGGATTTGCCAGAAGGGAAGACGGATCACATGTTGTTTCAGGATATTTCAAGTGGCTTCCAGCACAGACATGGATTTGGTGTCCGAAAGTAGAGGGAGAATGGCTACTGCAAAGGTCGTTGCAGCAGTCGTTGGAGTCGCAATCGTAGTCGCAATCGTAATCGGAGTCGCAATCGCAGTCATTCTAGCATTACGGCCTTATCCTCTACCCCGCATTATATGGTGCCATTGGAATATACGTCCACTACCGTCAATGACTGCGGAACATTGGAACCAGATTCGCAATCTTCATCCAACCAAAGATGGTTGGGAAATCCGTGAATTATCTGACGCGAATCTGCAGAATTGGATACACGCATTTCCAGAAGGATACGATAAACTATCTCTTCAGCACAAAGCTGATTGGATTCGTCTATATATTTTGGAACGCTATGGCGGATGTTGGGTAGATGCTGGAATTTGGGCCAATCATTCGTTTGCGCCAATATGGGAAGAAACACGCGTGCGTCAGGCAGAACTGACGGCTTTTTGGTTAGATTCCAAACAATATGTAGAAAATTGGTTCTTAATTGCCCCGGCCGAAAGTCGTATTGTTTCTGCATGGCGCAAAGAATTTGAGCGTGCCATATCTATGGGATTTCTGCCATATCGTCGTTCCCTAGAAGCCCGTGGGGTAAATCTGACCAACATATTTCAGGATAAGGATGATACATATCTTACGATGCATGCAGCGATGCGGTATATCCAACAAACAATGAATCCTGATTTATTATTGTACAGAGCAGAAGATACAATGTTCAAAATTCACGATGAATGCAATTGGGAAGATAATTGTATGCGACCGCGGTTTCGTCAGATGAAAATGACGGCAATTCCGTGGATCAAGTTACGTGGAAGTGATAGAAATCTATTGATCTAAAGCCGCTGCTATATACAGGACGTAATGGACTCAAAAATAGATGATAATATGCCGTCACCGATGTCTATGGATACGGAAGGAACAGAGACAGCTGAAGAGGCAACGGGGGTATCCGATGAGGCAACGGAGTCAGGAGAAGTTGGAGACACAGGAGGTACCGAATCGTCGCCTATTCACTATATTTTCCTGAAAAGCCAGGAGAGCCAGGAGAGCCAGGAGAGCCAGGAGAGCCAGGAGAGCCAGGAGAGCCAGGAGAGCCAAGAAAGCTATCCAAAGAGTCTCATAGAGTGGCTTCAGATCAATGCCAGTAATAGCTCCACCAAATTTCTACAGAATCAGAAACTACGGTTTGCATTCCGTCAGATTCTTTTACAGTGGAGACTACGACGATGGAATAAACATCCCGCATGTAATATAGATCTCATAGAAAATACACCCATCAACGACGCCGACGCAATAATGCTGTGTGATACCCGCAACCGCCAAATGTTTCGCTTTCACCGACGGGATATATTCCACACTCTGTTGATGAATCTATCTCAGACAGATGAGATAATGCCGTATCCGCGCGCACCAACAAATCCGTGGACAAACGAACCCCTCACATATGCCCAGACTATCGCAATCTGTAAGAAACTATGTCAAGATTTTGGTCGCCGTGGTCGGTCACCTCCCGTTATATTTGCCGCCTTTTGCAGTTCCGGTTACAATCTGACGCGATTTATGGATGAGAACAGCAGTTTATTATCGCAATCAGCGATCCGAAATTGTTTCAAGCAACTAAATGCAGATAATCACGAATTAATATATGAAAGCATCACAAATCTATTAACAGAAGCAAATATTCTATATTCTACACAGAATATTCTTCACTGGTTGCGTTCTCCGAATGCACAGATGGAGACTCAGCTGCGTCCGTGGCTGGCACTTATCCGAGACTACTATCTGTATATAAATCTGCACATACAAGCGCGTCCCTACTGGCATACGATGGCGAATATTCGTGAAGATGTCCGACAACTATACAACCGTACGAATATTCCTGATTCCACATCCGAACGCACGCGGATACTACGATCTGCCATGGAAATCACGTCTCCACTGAGTGCGATATTAAATAATACCCATAGAACCACTTATTTCTCATTCTTACTGCCGCCACCGCTGCCAGGCCCACAGGATTTATCAGGAAACGAAATGGATACGGCGTTGGCAATTCAGCTGATTCAGAATGCGTTATTGCGTATGTAGAATTCAACACAGGCCAATAGATGAGTAACCGTGTTGCAGATGAAATTATTCCCGGTGTGTGGATCGGTGATCTGAAAGATGCCGCCAATGGTGCCTGGTTGGCCTCTAAAGGAATTCAGACGGTATTCAATTGCACGAAAACGCTGCCATTTCATTCTTCTATCCGAAACCAGTATCGTCTTCCAGTGGACGACAATCTGCAGCCTTCAGAAATCAACAATATGACGGCGTGGGCACCCGAAATTGCCTTCAAAATACTCCGTGAATTTAACCAGGGCCATCCAATGCTAATCCACTGCCATGCGGGAATGCAACGTTCCACTACCGCATGTGCATTTTTTCTTATGATACTTACGGGACGCCCACTTATCCAGGTTATGTATCTTATTCAGAGCCGCCGACCGATCGCCTTTCAACCGCGTCCGAATTTTTCCGAAAGCTTGCGGCATTTTGAGAAGCAGGTGCGCACACAGATTCTGCCGCGGGTCGCCCCGAATTTAATTCAATGACGGATTGCCGCATGTAACATCAGTATTTCTGTCCATCACCATGACCAAGATCATAGTGAAAATAAATGCCCTTCAGATAAACGCTGTCTGTATGTTCTAGTGCCCGCATCCAGCAATCGTAATCCTCTTCTCCCGTTTTAATATCCTTAAAATTGTTGATCTGTGTGAGCAGATCTTTTTCAATCACAACGCTGCTGGTTATCATCAGATTATGAACTTTCATGAACTCTCTGTTCCATATGGTTGGGAATCCGGTATCCAATAAATTGGATCCCTTGGTTCGGAATAACTGTTGAAAAAATCCGATTCTTCCTTGATTAAATATTATACATTTCTTATTTGGGTAAAATACACCTTGGCTACCGACTCCATCAGTAGATGATAATCTACAACCCGTTTCTTTCATAGCTTTGATTTGCATTTCCAATTTATTGTTGAGCCAGATATCATCATCGTCGCAAAATGCCACATAGGTGCCAGATGCTATTGCGATTCCATGGTTTCTTACATGCCCAGAAGCAGCATATCCGAATTTCTGTTTACTATTTACATCCAAATGAACGACCTTTACGTCAGAACCAAAATCATGTGTATAATATTCTGGTTCTGTTGATCTATCATTTACGACGATGATTTCTTTATTTGGGTAATTCTGAGCACGAATAGAATCAATTGTATTCATGAGGTACTTGAAGCGGTTGAATGTCGGGATGACAACGCTAACGACTGGCAGTGTATCATTCATATATTCAAGGCTAGTAATTTTATCTTTAGCCCTGTTCGCTACTGCATGAAGATGATCTCTGATTCTGGAGTACTTTCATCTACAGACACCGCTGCAGCAATAAGTTCTGGAATACGTTCATCCACAGGCACAGGTGCAGTATCAATCTCTACAGTGCAAGACGATTTGAATGTTCCTCTCTCACCTGGATAACCCAACGGATTAATCAAGAGAGCGATATTATTTCTATTTTGTACTGTGCCCGCATGGGTGTGACCGGCAATCCATGCTTTCACGGGTGACCGTATGAGTGCATCTGATCGTGATGCGAATGCGGAATTAATCGGATGATCTGTCCACCGACTGGCGATCAGAGAGTATGATGGCAGATGGTGTGTAATCACCACGGCGGGTGTTCCACTCTCTTCACATGTTTTGATTTCATGGTCTAGCCACCGGTAGTCGGCGCGATGCCAATCGGTTGTATCTATTGGAGTTATCGCTTCTGGTGTCGCAGTTGCAGTCGCAGTCGCAATCTTCTGATAATCGTTCATATTGCGCACTGCAATATCTGCATCAGCTGGCGCACTAAGATCAGTCCATAATGTCGCACCCAGAAAAGCGACTCCATCTAGATCTACTCTTCTCTGTTGTAAGAAATGAACATTTCGCGTTACGACCATATCTGCTACCCGACGACACTCTGCCAGACGCTCTGCATGTGTATCCACATGCACTAAATGTTTCCATTTATAACAACTAGATGAGTTATAGAATTCATGATTTCCGGCTACGATAAATGTGGCCTTCCACTGAGAGCCGCACCAATCCAGAAAGCTACGATAATCCTGTGATGTAGGATCACCAATATCGCCGGCCAGAACAAGAATTGGTGCAACGGGTTTCAGGATCTTGGACCATGATTGCCGCATCTCAAGATGCAGATCAGATGCGTACTGAATCAACATACGACGAATCATTACATGATAACAATTCAGGACGGGGTATGTGTCACTTTTGCCAACGACACTCTCTAATCCCGAAGACGACGACCAACACCTGAGAAGGGAACAAATCCCTTGGGTGCGGTGGAAGCATGCATTCGCTGCGACTGGCTTTCTGTTGCTGCTGGCTGCTGCTGTGGCTGTGGCTGCAATGGCTGCAATGGCTGCAATGGCTGCAATGAAGGAGCTGGGACAGGTGATGGCAGATACCGATGATCTGCCGCCGGTACGAATTCCACTGCAACATCAGTATCCATCACCGATGCCGACTCTATCTGAGTAGAATCACTACCTTCTGCTGTCCAAATCTCCATGATATCAAAGACACCACACGATAACGGTAGTTCAGATCCTACCGTCAAACAGGACCAACCACATCCCGTGTCTGATCCCATCAGTGCCGCCGTCAACGACTCCGTCGGATCTGACAATGCCAGGATATCTGCCTCCCTTCTTGCGCGCAACACGATCCGACCGGCGACAGGAAGACTACAGGGTTCAATGGCGACCCATGCATTATCAGGCACGTGGGTCGGTGCTCCTAGTCGTTGCCACATCCACTGCGGAATGCGACATGCCTCTGCTGCAAGCCCATCCTGGGGTAACGCCGGTACGGCTCTGCCAACCACGGATATATCTTGTAACTGCAATCGCACCCATAGTGGATCTGCCAGTGTGCTGCGACTGCGTTTCTCATGCAGATTAGACCATGTATCTGCAGGGAGCATCACTGAATCCTGATAGTTGAGTACGTCTGCCTCATCTGCAACGGTGATCATCAAGTAGAACATCCTGATGCCCAACGGAATCAAAATGACCCCTGCTTCAACTTTTTAACACCGTGTATAGTAAGGGATATGCTGGAAAGAAGAAGGACAAGGAAGGCAAAAGGAAAGGGAAAAGGAAAAGGAAAAGGAAAAGGAAAAGAACGAAAGCAATTGAGTCCGCTTACGGGATATGAGCCAGTCTATAGACCAGAACGCTACAACCATAATCCGTTGGTTCGCAAAACCCACAATTGTTGGGCATACGGAATGAATGTTCTAGATCCTGAACAACTGACCCAATGTGACGGTGGAAACAGAAAAGGATGCGATCTGTTATATCATCAGCCAGGTGGAACCAAACATCTTTCTAATCAGCTCCAAGTTGCATCAGGACGCACATGTAAGACATTGCGCAAACTGATGCGTGCCGATATACCCGATATTAAACGCACCACATTTAAGGCACGTTGTCCCAAGGAATTTAGTAAGATAGCACTAGTCGTTCATCCAGGCGAAGACTATCACTTTTATCGTCAAGATGCCGACGGATGGTGGTCTCACAAGGACGGATCCAACAAAGTGAAACGGTATGACGCCAAGGGTCAGCCGATTCTGGATCCCCGTGCGGCGGCGCGGAATTATCGGCCAAAAGGATCATTCTTGAATTATACGGATTTCTGTGGATACTACTGTGTACCACGGCGAAGGACCATTAAGTTAGGAAGAAGTTAGGACAGAAAGCAATGTAATCAACTCTTCCTTTGTCTTGCCACTGTAGCCGCGAATCCCGCGTTCTCTGCAGAGGTCTTTGAGACGACCGAAGGTCATGTCGGCATAATCGCTGGCACTCCGCAGCGCAAAGTAATCCCGAATTGCGACAGCCGCAGAGGCAGAGGCAGAGGCAGATACAGAGGCCAGCTCTCTAATCTCCTTCGGGATAGATACAGAATCGTCACCATTTATCCAGATACTGTATTCTCCAGGTTTCAGAGAACACAGTGTCTTAAATGACAACGGATTACTACGAATGTACTTCTTCTGCGGCCATATATTTTTCAGACGCAGCAAGGTATCGTAACGCTCTGCATGGGTCGCCGGCAGTCCCCCTGCAAAGGAAGCTCTCTCTTCTGCAGGTAACTCTTTCACGAATGCCTGGAAACGCTCCTCATCAAACGCACGATACGGCACCAAGACTGCATACTTCATCTGTAGTCCGTCCTTGGACGCCTCTCCAAGGATAAGCCAAGGAATCTGCTGATGACGCAGCAGTGAAGCCGGAGTGTCATCACTGATGTGTGCAGAATATCCACACTTCATCGGCTTCGCCTCTAACTCTCCATCGGCACTGTCTGCACCATGTTTCTGAGTCACATCCTTCACAGTGCGCCCGGTTGCCTCTACCAATAATTTCTCCAGAATATCATTTCCGGACTTGGAGGCCAAGGTCTCCAGATAGCTGTTTGCCAACATTGCCACCATCGGATCAGGATCTACCAATCGGCTCTTGATCTGATTGATTCTGGACGCGAAGTTCTCAAAGCAGGCAGAAATCATTTTCCTGAAGCGATCCGGTATCATATATCCTATGGTCAACTTTTTTCATGCCATGCTGCCGAACCGTGACTGAGGATCCAGCTCTGCCAAGGCACGCTGTGGAGTCCAGCGTTGGCGCGGATCAAACTGCGTTAGCCCGCCAATGCACCGCCGTATCGTATCACGATGCCGCCACACGTCCTCATCTGCAAGACTCCTCCAATGAATCAAATCCGACCACAGAAACCAAAATAGCAAACCGATGCGCCAACTATCCATCCCTTTGCCCCACGTTCGTATGAACTTTCCACCATCGCTCTTATCCAGAGAACTAAAGAAGTCCACCATCGCCTTTTCCAATGGCATCCGTGACGCAAACTGCTTCTCCATAGCGATATATTCATGATTATTTTCTTTAATACGTTGAGTCGCCAATGGGAGAGATATGCCAGATTTCCATGCACGCCAACAATGGAGTTCCGGGGCATCCCACACATATTTTGGTCGGAATGTCACTCCTAAATGTGAATCCGCCCATGTCTTCACATCTGTTACCCGATAGGCGACTCCAAAGTCAATAAATCGTGCAACTCCCATCTTATCTATCAAAATGTTGCCCATGTGGATATCATTATGAACATAGCCTTCCGCTTGGTATATGATCATGCCTTCCAAAAGATGTTTGCAGATCCGCAGATAATTAGCGGAAAGAACCTCTATTTCTTTGGCCCAGGAGTATATTTCTTGCCCCGCGGCGGGCATAATCAGCATGGATTTAGGACCTTGAGAGTCCGATTTCAGAATTTTGCAAGAGGCGGCATCCACATCACGAATCGGTGTCTCGGGAATACAACTATTCGTCGGCAATGCGAAATACTGTGACGCCAGAGGCAGACGCATAATTTTCATGCCAGTCGTAAGTTCACCCGAAATATCTTCCAGAGTTACTTTCCCAACTGCCGGTAATCCGTGTATATCTTTGAATACCTTACCACCGGCACAGTGGGGAGCCGGCTCAAACGTGCATCCATATAGTCCTTGTCCTAACAAACGTCCGCCGGTTTGTGCTCCTACAATCATAGCACCTCTATAATCTATATCGGAAGAAAAAGCACAACAAAAAGAACCCCGACAAAAGTAAGGGATGTCATGGATAATGGTCGCGGTGGTTGTCCTTATCGTGATCTGGATCATCAGCGAATCATGGTCCTCCGTTAGACCCATTCTGGAATCGTTTGTTGCTCCACCCCGTGCGGATACGGGATTCGCCGCCGATGGATGGGGCGAAGATTCAGGTTACGAAAGAGATTTGCGATTCACCGAAGGATTCGTAGATGTGCGCGGAGCAGGTCGTCCGATTGATTTCTGTCGCGCAGTCCAGCGGGTGAAGCAACCCGATACGCGGCGCATTGTTTGTGCTCTAGGAACCCGTGATGGTCTGTCTACCCGCGAATGGGCCGGACCCTCCACTCAGGAAGGATTCCGATGGAGTCGCGACGATTACTGGCGACCGCCGGCCAAACAGGGAGGACGATCGGCATACTGTCGCATCTTGAAAGACACAAACGGAACAAATGAATTCTCATCATTCTGCACCGTAGCGGGTCCTGATGGATTCAGACGCGGCCCCGATGAACATGATGCGCAACCACCTCCCGCAATTCAGAAATTATTACAGTCGTATTCAGGAGCTCTGGTATGGTGGCGCTGGCAGGACGACGACGGCGACTATACCGATAATTCTATCTATGAAGTTCACGGAGATCCCATACCACCGTCGGAAGGTGCTCCTATTCGGACCACTGCAGCGCGCGGATTCCAGTTTAATCGGTGGCCGCCGGCTCTCCAAGATGCAGCAGAAAGCGCAGCTCCACCGATTCGCGACTATTTACGATGGGGAGAATCTAGCAACACCGGTACTGCCGACACCACCGGATCCCTAGATCTGGATCAGATCGTACCACCACGGCAGATTCGCGCGTTTGCCGCCTGGATATGGTGGGATGCAATAGAGGCCGGTGCAGCGATCTGGGAAAGCTCTAATGGTGGAAAGCGCGAACTGGTACGTCTGTTTGCGGAGGGAGGCGGATTAGCGCTACCCGGTATTGCACCTGTGCGACAGGCAGAGGAAGTGCGTCCTGAAGTCATTGCAGCAATCGGCCAACTGACAGAACCCGCGACTGTCGGAATTCCAACGGGTTATACCACAAGTGAACCGAAACCGCTATCTCAAACAGCATCGTATATTTTTGAAATCTGGGATACGGACGGTCGTCTGGTGCGACTAGAATCGGGTGCCGGTACACTCAAAGCCCGCCAATGGCAGCACGTGGTCATTACGACGGCAGATGCGACGGCATGGTGGCCAACGTGGCAGATATGGATAGACGGGGTGCTGATGGCCGAAATGAAAGATGGAAGAGCTATACCGGCGATGACGCTGACCCAGAACTATTTATGCCGTGGTTTCCGCGGATGTATTCAGGACGTGCGTTTCTATAATGAACCATTGACACAGACACGGATTCGTGCCGCTAAAGAATGGTCAGGAGCAAAACTGCATCCTCAGCCATAGAGTCGCAAAGACGCAAAGCCGCAAAGCCAACAAAAAGTGACACCCGTTCAGCCAACCGCTGCCCATCATTCAGGATGGCTCTTCGCAGACTACAGCGCGAGTATTTGGAAATTCAACAGGATCCTCCCGTAGGATGCACTGCCGGTCCGCTCAGTGATGCGGATATGTTTACATGGGAAGCCATGATCTTCGGTCCTTCCGATAGTCCATACGCCGGTGGTGTATTCAAACTGATGATCCGATTTCCCAGCGATTATCCGTTTAAACCGCCGATTGTCACGTTCAAGACCAAGATCTATCATCCAAACATCAATGCTGCAGGAGGCATCTGTCTGGACATTCTGAAGAATCAGTGGAGTCCTGCACTCTCAATCAGTAAGGTGCTCTTGAGTATTCTATCGCTGCTAACGGATGCGAATCCAAATGATCCGTTGGTTCCTGACATTGCCCAGCAATACAAGAATAATCGGGCGGCCTACGAATCAAATGCACGAGAATGGACAATGATGTATGCGAATCAGTGAAAACAACCAAACGATTCAATAACGATTCAATGACGATTCAATGACGGATTCAATATATTTTGACACGCCACGGTAGAATGTTGGTAGAGAATCTCTCTGCAGTGTATGATGACGGCATCGTAAGTATTTCCTGGACCAATATACCAGGATCTCCTCCTGTCTTTCTGTATAAATCGGTAGATAAAATAAAATGGAAACAAATTAATCCTATCAATATCGTGGAGACTAACGGGGTCTTCACAGTATCTGGCCTGGATCCCGAAATCAGCTATTATTTCGGAGTGGCTACAATCATAGATGCCACTGCCGCTGATATCCAGAAAACAGGTGCCGTCGGATTATCGCAACCATCAACACCAAAACCCGTCGTGAATAAATATAATTCTTTCAAACGTGGACCAAATATCAGAGCGATGATGGTGGGGGGTGCACTTCTTGGATAGTGAAGACATCGCGTTGGTCTAAATCATCAAAGAATCCGCTCCATCAGTCAGAGGAGTATGCCGACCGCGGCACTTTTGCAACTGGTCGCCCGCGGGCGCCAAGATATCTATCTTACCGGTACACCCCAGTTCACTTTCTTTAAACATGTATATCGTCGCTACCAGCCATTCGCGATAGAATCTATCGCAATTGAACTAGACGGTACCCAGAACTGGGAACAGCGCTTATCTTGTTTGATTCCGCGGAAGGCAGAGTTGCTGTCACAGATGTTCCTGGAAGTAGATCTCCCACCGCTTCCACAGGTCAGTATGAACGGTATGCCGCAAACGAACTACTGGGTCAACGATATTGGACACGTTCTTCTTCAGGATATTAGTATTGAAATCGGCGAAAAGGAGATTGACAAACACACCGGTCAGTGGCTCCAGATCTGGGATGAACTCACTGTACCACCGGGACTCCGTGATGGCTACAATGCAATGATCGGACACAACAATAACTATCCCAGCGGAATAGATCCAACAGTTGGTATCTCCCTGGCGATACCACTCCGGTTCTGGTTCTGCCGAAGCATTGGCGCAGCACTCCCTCTGATTGCTCTGCAGGCGCATCCTGTCCGTATTATTTTGCACTTGGCTCCGTTTCAGAATCTATGGTGGTCACCAGGCGTACTCCCAGGACCATCCTACCAGCCATGTCCGACGATTCCGTCGGTTCCACCCTCACGGATACAGCTCTACGGAGACTATGTCTATCTGGATAAGGATGAACGTCGCATGTTTGCCGCACGGGAGCATGAATATCTGATTACCCAGCTGCAGATCGCACCCGCGCAGACAATACCCATCGGACAGCAAAACGTCCAAGTGCCTCTGTATTTCAATCACTGCTGCACTGAGATGATATGGGTCTGTCAGGAGACACGTGCCGAAACACACAACGAATGGTTCAACTTCTCTTCCGGTCTTGCCAAGTACGATGATCCCAGCGGTGCACGCGCGGATCTCATGCGGAGTGCTATCCTTCGGCTGGACGGTTACGACCGATTTTCCGAGAGAAATGCCAATTATTTCCGTCTAACACAGCCATACCAACACCACACGAATATCCCGTCATCATTCATCTATGTGTATTCTTTTTCGCTCAAACCCGAAGACGAACAGCCATCAGGATCACTCAATTGCAGCAAGATAGATAATATTGTCTGGAATCTGACGATGGATCCGTCGTATCTAACGCAGGAGCGTCAGGTGTTTTTCTATGCAGTGAATTACAACGTGTTGCGTATCGTGGGTGGCCTCGGTGGAGTGGCGTTTATTGCGTGAGTATATCTCTGCCAGAATCGCCGTCAGCCTCAGGGGGATGTCAGATCCATTTCTAGAGGCGGCTCAAGATCATTATCCGCGAGCAAAAGGATCCAGTGCGGCGACATCGTGGGTAGAGGATGGTGTACCACGTCCCGATAAGAACTTGGGATGGTTGCGATTCTGGGCATCATGGTTCGGTTGGATTGGCGCAGACCAGTTTTATCTGCGGAGTCCGATGACGGGTCTGATGAAGGCCATTACGTTGGGTGGCTTTGGTCTCTGGTGGTTATGGGACGCCGTGCAAGTATATGCAGAGGGTGATCGTGTTCTAAAATATGGCATGTCGGCACCGTTTGATTTCGTCACGGGAATAGGTCAAGGTATGATCTACGATGGTCGCATGTCCAAGTATAGTCAGAAGAATGATTTCTCTTTCTGGTCGTTGGGAGTGGTATTCAGTTTTATGGGACTGGATTCATTGATATCGGGTGCGAATGGACGATTTTTCCGTCAGATACTGGAGCTGGTTCTATTTATTCTGTCGGTCTGGTCGGCATCGCATTTCCGTTTTTCGCTGGGATGGGTGGCCGCGATACTCTTTACTGTATTTTTCGGTCTCATGATTGGTACGGAATACCTGATATCTTTGCGGAAGCTCATGAAAGAGCCACGGGTTCTCATGACGGAAGGCATGGTTGTGGATGGCAAAACACAGAAAGATCTGAACTATTACGTACAGGGTCTGCTGAATTGGATTCCTGTGACCGATGAGCAGCGAAAAGAAATGGCGGGACATTTGAATTATGGCAGTGTTCCACCGGATATTCTTCGCAAAATGTTTGAGATTGTCCATGCTAGCGAACAGTTTCCTGACTCTGCCTCTTCCTCTTCCTCTTCCTCTGCAATGAGTCCCATTGGCGCATTCTTATGGTGGGTATCTAGCCCAATTTGGATTATTCTGTTAGGAATCTATTGGCTCGGTGTAAAGATATACGATGCATTGTTGTCGTTCTTCCCTGCGGCCAAAGTGCTGATCAATAGCGCAGAAACGATCAATAGTGTCGTAGAATCGGCTGGAAAAAAGGCTCCAGAAGTTCTCGATGCTCTGTTGGAAGAAGTTAAGAAACATCCTGCTGATGCAGTGAAGGCCGCACTCACACGACAAAGCGGTGGTGCAAAGATACCAGCACTCTCTAATGAATCCGTCATTGCCGGTGTTGTCATCGCGGCGTTGGCCGGTGGTGGCGCGTTGAAAGCCGTGATTGACTATCTTATGCCCCAGTAATGACGCTTCTACCCGAACTTACAAAGATAGATCAGCTACCCATCAATGGACCAGCAGTGATCTGGTTCAGCGCAACCTGGTGCGGTCCGTGCAAGCAGGTGGACACGGTAACACTGGCGGCGCGGTCGGCAGAACTCTCTGTTCCCGTATTCCACTGTGATATTGATGATTGCCCCGACATCGCCGACACCTTCGTCGTAAAGACGATTCCAACTTTTGTTGCCGTGCGCAATGGTAAGGCCACTGGCACGAAGACCACCGGTCCGTCAACGACTTCCTGGCTGCGCCTCCTCAAAGCACTTGCTGCCTAAAGTCCGCAGAAATAAAATCCCACAACAGATGACACCACCACACACAGTTATCGTAGGGGCCGGTATTGCCGGTCTCTATGTTGGCTTGAAGACAGCACGACGGGGTGAGACCGTTACGATTCTGGAAGCAGGAAATTATCTCGGGGGGCGTATTGTGACCAGTCAAGAGGGATACGAGATCGGCGCAGGACGTATATGTGAGTGCCACGATAAAGTTCAGGGGCTCATCAAGGAATTTGGTCTTCATCTATCACCGACAGACGACACCACCTGGTGGATGTCCGTAGCGAACCCAGAGTTTCTTCAGAAAAACTGGTTTCACGCATTTTGGCGCGAATT
>Ga0114960_10002440_pt1 | contig 14484 bp, 13 predicted proteins | sample C_130625_MF_Meta_FD_92637 | JGI IMG/M metagenome (GOLD analysis project Ga0114960, IMG submission 92637) | Freshwater microbial communities from Lake Croche, Canada to study carbon cycling - C_130625_MF_MetaG | ecosystem: Environmental > Aquatic > Freshwater > Lake | place: Lake Croche, Canada... | reverse complement strand
TTTTATCGAGTGGGATATTGATTGCCTTTCTTTCTGCTTTTGTGAGTCGTCGTTTAATCGTATTTGTTTTTTCTAATAAATTCATTACTACCATATACATATAGTTATATATAATTTTTTATATGTGTTTTGGTATTATATGAAGCAGACAAAATATAATATAGTCTGTTGTAAATGTGCCAAAAACGGCACCTTTTTCGAGGGGCAAAATTGAAGAAAAAATTGAAATCGAAAATTGAAAGTAAACTATCAGCATCCAGCATCTCAGTTTACAGATTCAGAAATGTCGAAGCCTTCCCCTGTTATTAACTACCCCGAGTGGAATCCTTCCGCCATTCGTTATACTCCCCCGAAGATTAGCGATAGGGGCGCCAAGACCATCAATATTATTAGTAGCCAAAATGGCCGTTGGCTGGAGATTTCCACTGCGCTTCTTATGACGTGGGGCGTTGCCGATTTCGTCGATGAGAAGACCGGCGAGTCCGACGGAAAGTTCAGCATGACGCTCAATTTTCCCAATGCCGAATACGCAAACCCGACCACGAACGAGTTCCTTGCCAAGGTGAAGACTTTTGAGAATCAAATCTTGGATGACGCAGTGAAGTATTCTGAGGTTTGGTTTGGCGAGGAGATGTCTCGCGAGGTTGCCAAGCATAGCTTTTACCCTATCCTTAAGTATCCCAAGGATAAGACGACCAAGAAGGCTGACCAGACCAAGGCCCCGTCGATGCGGGTCAAGGTTCCCAATTATAATAACAAGTGGAATATCGAGATTTATGATACGAAGAACAATCTCATCTTTCCTAGCGAGAACTCCGATATTACCCCGATGGATTTGATTCCGTCCAAGAGCAAGGTGGCTTGTGTTATTCAGTGCTCTGGGCTTTGGTTTGGCGGCAAGGGCTGGGGTGTTACCTGGAAGTTGCGCCAATGTTTGGTCAAGCCTCAGGAGGTTCTTTCTGTGTTTGGCAAGTGCCATATTCAGCTGAGCAATGATGAGCTCCAGACCATCGAGAATCAGCCGGCGGAAACGGAGGACGCATTGGCTGACGACGAGGAGGATGTAGAGACTCCTACCCAGCCCGTCTCTACAGAGGTTGAGGATAGCGATGAGGAGGCCGAGGCAGAGCCAGTCAAGGTGGCCGCTGCGCCGGTCAAGAAGATTGTGAAGAAGGCAGTTGTTTCAGAGCAGCAGGTTTCTGAGGAGGCCAGTGTCAGTGCGACTGCTTCCGCTCCTGTGCCGATTAAGAAGAAGATTGTGAAGAAGGCAGTTGCCTAAGCGTAGCGTAGCGTAGTCTAAGTGTAGCGTAGTTAAATAAAAATAAAAAATAAAAAAAGAGTAGAAGTAGTTAGTAGTTAGTAGCGAATAACAACGACTGTATATTTTTTAATATGTAAATTAATCACATTTTTTTATAGATACTGTCTCTATATATTTAGAAAAAATATATTGTAAATGTATACATGAAAAAACTCAGTTTAAAAAAAAAGAATTCCGTGTCTAAAAAGCGTTCGTTAAAATTAAAGCCCCGTAACAATCGTATAACTAATAAACACAGAAATAGAGGAAAAAAGGGAATCTTAGGAGGCACGGTCGAAGACGATATGCGCGAACAACGTATGAGACAAGACTATCCATTATATGCGGAAGCTCTTAGAAGTTCTGGCATTGAGCCTCCTTCGATAGAATCATTGATAGAAAATTCTAGACGTTTTGCCGCGGAAAATTCTAGGATTAATCAGCAAGTAAACTCACAACTTTCTTGCCCAATATGTTTTGAAAATATGACACAAAATGATTCAAGAGTTACACGTTGTAATCATCGTTTTCATAAACACTGTTTGCTTCAAAGCTGCCGATCGCAACCGCCTAACGGTAAATTTTGTCCCTTATGTAGAGCAAATATTAATGATGATTGTCAGAGTTTACAAGGGTGGTCCCTTCGGTAGAGCCAAGTATCCGCCTGGATTACAAAAAATAAAATAAATATACATTATACGCACATCTTTTATCCAGTAAAACTATCAGGTATGTAACATGATAGTTTTTACATCTTTTCACATTTATATCGCCGAATTTGTCGCGATTTTTGAGCGAGAAAAGCAATGTTACTTTCCGCATTTTCAATGGTTGAAATATGTATGATCCCGGCCAATGTCCAGGTCTAGCTCTTACGGATTCCCTGCCAAAGTTAAACAGGGTTTTCATTTTCGGCCAATGGTTCCGGTCTACGCGCCAAACAAATTATAGTATACCCACAATATACTACGCCAAATACGGCGCATATTACAATTCCGACAACCGTTCCAAATAGAACCAAACCGGTAAACTCTGTCATGATTTATTACACCTTTCAACGTTGAAAACGCCGAAAGTAACGTTGTCTTTTCACTAACAAATGTGAAAAGGTGTAAAAACTTTTTGATAAAACACTTACCCAAACCTAAAATAATATCAATTTTTTGAAGTAATTTTTTTGTAATACTTATTATGTGGTCCTAATGTAAACACATGAGACTAACAACATATATATTTTTTTCTTTTGCCATGAAAACGGTATGCTTTATATTAACACAAACTAAAAATATAATGCGGCGAATGAATCTACACAGTAAACTCAGTCAAAACATCCGACACATCGATAGCAAAAAAATATACAGCACCGACGATATCGAACTCTTCTATAAAGACAATGAATTCATGAAGGATAAAAAAATTATCACCATTTCGCCCGGCGGGTTCAAAGGGTTTTACATTTTCGGTGTTTGTAAATACCTAAAAAACAATTATGATTTATCCGATTATATTTTTACAGGCGCAAGTGCGGGGAGCTGGAACGCGTTACTGTTATGTTCACATAAAGACATACAAGAAATCGAGAATGTTATCTTCGATAAGGGCCTCCTCCAAAATTCCAAGTCCATACACGAATTAGAAATGACTATGAAAAATCGACTATTACATAATTATAAGACCGAAGACTTTGATTTGAAACGACTTTATATAGGGGTAACAACAATGCGCGGCTGTTCTTCCGATACTACTATTTTTTCTGGTTTTGAGAACCTGGAAGACGCCATCAATTGTTGTATTGCCAGTTCTCATATTCCACTAATATCGGGGAATTTGACTACGATATATCAAAATATGTTGTCGTTCGATGGTGGGTTCTCGAATTATCCCTATTTGAATACGACCGCATCGGCCCTTCATATTACACCCGGTATGTGGGGTAAAAAGAACGCTAGTATATCCTACCAAAAGTATAGAATGAAACTGGGCGATTATACGACTCTACTCACCAAAAATAATTTTATATTTCAAAACCTGATCGGCAGCGGGTATAATGATACAATGGCAAATAAACAAATATTGGATGAGATTTTTACGCCATTGTAATTTGTTATTTACAATTGTAAAATACGTAAAAGTCGAACATACAAAACAGACGACTTAGTATTTAGGGTCTAGTTGCTAAAAATCTACCCATAATATAAACCAGTATGAATATTGTATATTATCTATTAGAAAAATTCTTTAATGAAGAAAAGTTGAATGTCGGAATAATGGTAACCATAAGTTTTATCATTAATATCTTTCAGACAAACGGCATATCATATTTAACAGCCAATATAATAAACTCTCTCCATAAAAACGATAAACCCAACGTTCTCTATTTTTTCAAATTTTTCGTTATTATTTCCGTCATCTATATTACGTTATATGCTTTGTATAAATTCTTCCAAAACAAGTTACTTACCAAGTTAAGACAGTGGATGCGACACCAACTAGTAAAAATGTTATTAGTTGTAAATAACGAGAACTTCAGCGAAATGAATTTCACCAAATTAAGTTCGCCCATCAACCGAATTTCTTCGGTCAGTTTCATGGTATTTAATGACCTAATCACCTTTATTTTGCCAAACATTACGTTTTTACTTATCATTTTTTGCTATTTCATGTATAAAAATACGCTATTTGGACTCTTGTTTTTGTTAGGTAACATAGCGATCTTCCTTTACTTATACTTTAATTGGAATAGCATGTTGATTTATAACGAGGACTATGAAAAATACGTCGGCGATAACGAATCGTATTTGGTCGAAATGTTAAATAACATAGATAAGATTATATTTAGAGGACAAACCGAGAAGGAAATCAACGAATTCGAGAAGAAGACGAATAAAAGTATAGAAAAAGCATTTGATTTTTATTCCATCACAAATTTCCACGGCACAATAATGAATTTGGGGGTGTTTGCGTTAATATTCATGTGTATAGGTTACTTGATATATTTGTTTTTTAATAAAAAGATAGAAGTAACTATATTTATCACGTTTTTCACCATGATATTGCTGTATAGAGATAAGATGACTACTGTTATTCAGCAAATACCCGATTTCATTGAATTCTTGGGTAGGTCGGACGCGGTATTAAAACACTTCAATAACATGGCCGATAGCCTAGATAAAATAAACAATACGAAGTATAAAGATGTGGACATACCATTTAAAAATATAAAGTTCGAAAATGTTTCTTACCAATATTCGTCGAGTAAAAAACCAGTTTTCGAGAACTTGAACTTGTCGTTGGAAACCCATGATAAAATCATAGGTATTATTGGATTATCGGGGAATGGCAAGTCGACACTCATGAAGTTGCTATTGAAATTGTATAGGCCCACTAGCGGTTCTATATATGTAGATGGCGAGGATATTAGTAATATAGATTCGGATTATATTCGTAAAAACATAACCTACGTAAACCAATCGTCGAAACTATTCGATAAAAAAATCATTGATAATATGATGTATGGGTGTGCGGACGAAGACGTATGTGGTAAACATCTAGAAGATATTATGCGGTATAAGAAGATAAAAGACTTGTATAAAAACATGGATATTCGTAATAAAAAATCCGGTTCTCTAGGAGAGGGCCTATCTGGAGGTCAGCGCCAAGTAGTGAATATTATAGGTGGGTTAATTAACCCATCGAGAATATTGATTTTGGATGAGCCTACGAATGCCTTGGACCCGGAGTTAAAGGAGGAAATTTTAGGGCTAATAAAAGAGTATAAGAAACATAAACAGTGTATTATTATTATAACCCATGACAGAGACGTGTATTCGTTATTTGATGAGACGATACAAATATAAGGAAACCTACGGTTTCCTTATGAACCTTCCCTTTCTCTATACGCGAAAGACCAAATCGGATAGATTATATTATTTTCTATATTCGGAATATAATATATTTTCGCAACCAATATAAAGACGAGCCCCCCTCTGAAAACGGGGTCCTGCCAAAAATTGAAATACTTTTTTATCCTTGTATAGAAGCACAAATATAACGTCTATCGATAATGACGAAGATTGCGGTAAGTAAAAGCGCACGGCGTGTAGGTAAGGTTACGACGAAGCAGGCCGTGCGCAAACGCGGTCGATGCGTTGGTAGGCCAATGAAGAATGTCAATAAATATCTTCGGAAAGGGGAACCGTATAGAAAAGCCATTGGAAATGCCGCCGAAGACTTTGTTCGTTGTCGCGTCCCCTGTCCCAAACCCAATTGTGGTCGTGTCGCTTGGTGCAACTTGAACGATGTTAAAAATAACTATCCTGGGGTGGACCTAGAATGTCGACTGTGTGATACTCGCGTTCAAGTCAAGGCGCGAGCTCTCAAACCGAACGGGGACTGTCCCTTTACGAATATGGACGGAGAGTGGGGAAGCATTAAAATGAGTGCTTCGAAGTTTACGTTGCGCGATACACTGTCCAAGCGCAACAACCCTGGCGATGTCCGCTTTATTGGAGTTGTCTATGACAAGGTGAACGACAAGTATAATGTGAAATATATCGCAGTTACTGAGCCGCTAAGACAAGGCAACATCGTGGATGACGACAGCGCCATCGTATCCTATAATACTCTCTGGCACGAGTGAAGGTTTATTGGCGAAAAAAATAAAAATATCATTAGGGCATAATGATATTTTTTTTCTAGAAACACGGTAGCATTATCCAGAGCAGAGAACCCTTTCAGTGTAACTTACCCGCAGCTCGCGCACGATAATAACATCATCAAGCACCCTTTTTCCTTTGTCTTCGGTAGGTTCTCTCCCTGATTCTTTCTAACCGGATTACAAAAAACACACGTATCATGTTGCTTACTCAAATTGCGACACGACCCGCATATATTATGCCGGCAATCGTATTGAACCAAGTCGTCTTTTGATAGGCATATTACACAAATATCATGGTATACGGTTCTCTTATTGGACATCTCTATATGTCTAATAAAAGTTATTTTTATGTTTCTTTGATGTAATGTTTACGAGGGCTAAAGAGTGAGGTCTATATGAACATGAACATTACTCCGCTTCGTCACATCATAAACATCCTTCGTATTTATCAAAGAAATTCCCTCGCGCGGAAAAGTAACCGTTTGATGTGGCGTTAATCTCAGCATATTCGTCACAATATTAAACTCTCGTTTTCCTACTTTGATAACATGCGTGTCCTTTTGCCACATTTCAGATACTTTTGCCTCGATTTCGACATGAACGTTATTTTGGTCGTCGATATAAACATTATCGTCTAACATCGGGTAGCATTTCACGATAACTTCGCCTCCCGAATTATCATAGACGAGTTCGTGATGCCAAAGAGGAACAATATACGTGAAATCGGCCACACTTAATTTATAAAGATTATTTTCGAATAGGTCATCGAGCGTAGGGTTTAATATAACACACTCGTCGTTTTTCACTTTGCTTTTAATAATTTCTTGTATCTTTTGTAAGATATCTTCGCTAAAGTGGAGAACCCGCCAATACTTGGTTAAAATCTCATATGTTTTAATGAGGGTATTTTTATCCAATTGTTCGAGGGTTTTCAAAGTCTTCTCTTCGCATGTCGTCGATATGCGCTGTAGAATAGTGTAAAATAGCTGGTTCCGTGTTTCGTTCTTCAGTATATTTTTAAGAAAGGATACCAGTATATTTTGATACGATGACTGCGTGGCATTTTGGTCTTCGTCATAACCCTCGCATTTTAATAGATATTCGTAGGCGTCGTGAATTTCGGTAAATCGCGCCGCGGCATCAGGCAAATCACACTTATCGGGATGGTATTGTAATGCCTTTATTCGATATTGCTTTTTTATTTGCTCCTGTGTAAATGGGGGATTTCCGGTAAGGTCTAAAACCTCACATGCCTTATTATAGTTCATTTATATAACATTACGTCGCCTCGTATTTATGTATTTTGTTTATAATACAAAACATTATACTCTCTAAATGGTAAATAGGACGATAGTTGTTATTATAGTGCTTTAAAAATGGGAAGGTTTCGGTCAAAATTTGCGATATTTTTTCTTTATCCAAGTAGTTGGTTTTAATGAACTGCGACAAAATATACCATAAACACTCACTGACGTCTAAATTATACGTCAATATATCATAGAGTGTATCGCGAAATTTCGTAAATACTATTTTCTTAGGTGATAGCATTTCTTCTATGATGTTGTCGCAAACAATATTAAATATGTCCTTGGGCATTTCCGTATTCTCGTCGATTAAAGTAAACGACCGTATTTCCTTTGCGTTTATTATGCCGTTTGTTTCAATATCAGAAAACAAGTCTTTGATGGCGGATGTATCGGCAATAGGAGGCTTAATCTTACAATCAATAATTCGCTGAGTAAAGGGACGTTTATTCTCGCCATAATCAGAGGGCGACAGGTTTATAATAGTCATCATTTCGTAGGTTTCTTTGCTGGGTCTTCTTACTGATAATACGTGCGACGTATTGATGATAGATGTGGGAAGAAAACTGATATGTTCCATAATTAAAAAAAACTTGATTCTGATATGACTTTGGCCATGATTATAATGCTGCATGTAACTATAAAATATCTCTAATAGCTCGGTATGTATCATATGGAAGTTTTTACATACGACGATGCCGATTTTGTCTTGTTTTACGGATATAATATCCACGATTTGGAAAAAGACTTCGTGCCATACCAACTTCGAGTTGCATCCCAGTAGAGACATATCAATTTCATAGTGTATGTCGCTGATTCGATAAATATACTGCTGCTTTTCGGTGGTTGCGGTTATCTTTTTATCATATTTCAATTCGCTGGGACTATATTTTTTTAATAGATAGAGAACTTGCGAATATTTTCCTACTCCAGGCGGACCGTATATGATGAGGTTCTCGACTTGATTGATTCGTTTGGGGAATTTCGCAAAGGTTTCATTTAATTCGGGGTGAATATTGTATCTTTCTACGGCGCTTATGTATTCTTCATAATGCGATTCGTAGTATTTCATATTATGAGTTATGTAGAATAAGAATCATGTGTTTAAACGCATTTCAATTAATATGCTTTACTTATGTCTACCATTACGCAGATAACCGCTGTATCATGTTTTGTATATCGGCGATAACTTCCGTCTTTTTTTTATTCGCCTTTAATTCGGTTACTAAGCCATTTAACTCATTAATGATATCTTGTTTGCTTATTATGGGCGTCGTCAATTGCGGATTCTGTAAAACGGGCAAAACATTCTGTTGAAAATGGCCTATTATATTTCCAGCGGGCGACGTATTCATAACTATATCCACAGTATTCGTTTTCATATCTATGGATAGACCGATCCCAAACTTTGTGGACGATACCCAAACTAAACACGTGAAATGACCAGTGCTCGGTGAAAATTCGGACTTTGTGAAATCATATAACTTAACCTCATTATACCAAAGATCGATGGCCTTTTTTATTAACGTCATAACGTCAGTGCCATAACCTTGTAACTGAGCCAAGTTCTCGCCATACGCAGCATTATCGCTATGTTGAAATAGCCCGCCCGATAATAAATGGTATGACCATTGCTGAGATACCGACGCGATATTTGCGTCCCAGGCCATTGGCGGAGCCTGATGCTTTGCTCTATAGGCATTGACATAATCCGTAACGTTACTTATTTGCTGTGACGTAAGCAATGTTTGTATAATAGACATTTGATTCTATTATATATATGGTCAAAAAATACTAAATGACGCGATATCAAAATACATGCTTAGCATTTGTGGTCACAAAAACGCATATCAAATTACAGTTTCATTATTTGCGCAGGTCTACTTGGCAATTTGATTATATTGTGCTTTGGTAAGGTCATTACCCAAGTATACCTGATACGCCGATAGTGATACCACACATGCGCAAATAAACAAGGCAATAAATACCCATATGTATTTAACAAATACGTTTGCCGATAGGCTGGTAAACATATCGTAAACACTAATATCTATCAGTCGAATGCCATAGGTCAAGAAACATAGAAGCACGAATACCAAGACAAAAGACGCGACGACAATCGCCTTGAATTCTTCTAATTTCGTCTGATATTTTTCGGGTAGATAGATGGGAACGCCGCGGTCTACCGTATATTTTTTGCGTAGCGTCATAATCAGCTGTAATATGAATACGATGGCCACGAATTGTAGAGAAGCCGTCGTTAAAATGGCCAATGCCGCAACCATAGGAACGAAATAATAACCACTTGTTAAATATTGTATGACATCCTTTCCTATATATATGAAGAATGTGGTATGGACAATAAATAGAACGAAAAACGCTATGATTTCCGAGAACTTTTGATACATAAATATAAACGAAAGAATATACAGGAGTAAAAAACAAAAGTTATAGAAATAGGTCAATGGCATGGATATATAACCCGCAGATATATTTTATTGGAGGGGGTGGGCGGCTTTATATCCTTCTATAATATGTTTTCGCAATCAATATAAAGACGCGCCCCCCCTCAGATGTTATATGTCTCACATAGCCACTGAACTAGCGTCTCGATTTTACATGCCATATAACCTTCAGGAAATTTTTTAATATTCAGAAACGAGGGCGACTTCATATCCGCGCGCTTATAATACACATACGCACCGAATTTGCCCTTTCTTACGCTCATGTCCTTATTCAATACGCGCAATACATTCTTATCTATTTTAAACGCGGGGTCATCGAATGCCGACTCTATATCTTCCAGTGTTATTTCATCGACCGTCTTTTTCGTTTCCTCCAATATCGATTTAATTCCCTTTTTATTTTCGCCCCATTCAACGTAGGGCCCGAACTTCCCCGTTTTGATATATAAATCGTGGTCTTGATACTTGCCCAAATAGTTGTTTTTTAATTCTATCAAGTCGTCTAACTCATATTCGTTACGTTTTAATTTATCCAAATCAAGGGTTATGCTCTTCTTTATTTGTATATATTCTGATGTTCCATCTTCGACCTTCTTCTTTATGACCGCGCCATATTTTTCAAACACAACATCATGTTCGTCGTCTAATTTAAACGTCTGTTTTGTCAATTTGGATAGAGGCGCCGATAATTCTTTTATTTCGGAATGGCAAGTCCTACATAAATTCGCCCAATCCGTTGTTTTACCAGACGATACGTGGTCCAATTGCTCTTCCATATTTTTCGTATATTCATAGGCAAATTGGTTTTGAAAATGCTCCAATAGGAATTCTAGCGTAAGTGACCCCACGGGCTCGATAACCAGTTTCTTCTTTTCGTTTCCAAATACTTTTTCTGACTCCTTTTTTATGATGGAGCCTTCACCGCATAGTGTAAACTCGACACATGTATGTTTCTTCCCTTCGATATCGGTGACTTTTACATACCCGCGCTCCTGAATCGTATCTACTATACTGGCAAATGTAGATGGCCGGCCTATGCCCAGCTCTTCCAGCTTCTGAATCAAAGACGCTTCCGTATAATGACTATGGCGATTTCGCATAACCACCGTGCTATTTATGCCAGTATACGACACTTCTTTTCCATCAAACATTTTGATATAGAGTAATAGCGACGCAGGTGTGTTTTGGTCTTCTGTCGAAATATCCTTTTCCGTTACTTTTTTCCAGCCCAAAAACAAGGGTGTTTCGATATTATGTGTATATTTGTGGTCTAGTGGTGCGGTCACGGATAAGGTCACTATATTATATTTTGCGCTGGCCATACAGCTTTCCACGGTGTTTCTCCATATTAACTTATACAGTGTTTTGATACGACTACTATTCGTGTCCTTATCTGAGTCTATCTCTTTCAGTTCCAAATGGGTAACGCGAATCGCCTCATGTGGGTTAGCTGCGTCTTTATTTTTTAACGTGTCTAGATTTCCCACGTAGTCCGACGAATAGGTGCCTGTAATATACTGTTTTGCCTGTTCCAAAAATACATCAGAATATTGAGAACTTTCCGTCCGCATATACGTAATATGTCCATTTTGATATAATTGTTGGCATAAACTCATCGTTTCCTTAGGTGACATATGTAACATATTACTCGCAGTTTGTAGCAATCTGGATGTATGAAAGGGTTTGGGTGGCGATTTAACGGATGGTTTTGGCGAAGCCACTGATAAAATATGTTTGTGTTTGACGGATTTTGTTAGGAAATCGAGAACCTGCTCCGACGTATCGAATTCATTATTCAATTCAAATGCGAGGTTTTTACTTGTAAATGTCCCCTGAGTTTTATATTTCATTTCCAAGCCGGTTTGACTATCTTGTTCCTTTTGGTTGTCATACACTAGCCGTAGTGCGGGCGTTTGACACCGCCCCGCCGAAAGTGAATTGGATTTATTACTGAATACATATCTCCATAAATAAGGACTGATTTTAAAACCTACAATAATATCGAGAACCTGACGGGCTTGTTGTGCCATGACCATATTCATGTTTATGCGAGTAGGGGTTTTTACGGCGGCAATAACTGCGGGTTTCGTTATTTCATGGAATATAATCCTCGGTGTAGTGTCCACAGGCAAATTAAATACTTGACATATATGCCAAGCAATAGCCTCGCCTTCTCTATCGTCGTCCGTGGCCAAATAAATATGCGTAGACGGGAATTGTTTGATGATGCCGCGCATATATTCAATATGGCTCTGTTTATCCGGCAAAGTCGAATATGTGGGTTCAAAAGTTCCCTTTGTATCTATGGATTTTAATCCGTTTTCGACGCCTCTTATATGACCTACTGAGGCAATACAACTATAATCGGTCCCTAGAAAGTTCTCTATTTTACTACATTTGGAAGGCGATTCTACAATGACTAGATATTTCGCCGTGGATATATTATCCGACTTTTTCGCCACGAACTCTTTTTTGGAGGCGCCGCCTTTCTTGAAATATTTCGGAGGCATGGAGAACCTGACTCTGTGTAATGTATTATAACGTAATGTTTTATCTAGATTTTACAAATATGTATTTACTATCGCAACTATCAATTTTGTATTTTACCATTCTATTTACAAAGCATATACGCAGCCATCATAAATATTTAGACAATTATTTTAACACCATATAATATAAATAGACTCCCGCCTCATGTCTACGACGATCGACTCTACGAAAGCATATATGAACTATTTGCTATCCGAAAACTGCCTTTTACAATGCCGGGTTGATGATTTAACCCAATTACTACATTCTACGCAAGCTAACGTGGATTATTTAAATACTTTTATTGAAAATACGTATGACCTTTCTTCCAATCAATCTATATGCTCTCATATCGTAACGTATGACGAATCGGGTAATGTATTGGCATGTTTAAATTCTGATGGAAATGGCGGGTTTACGCCTTGTCTTCGCGATTTATCGACCAATTTTTTACCATGTGTCTTACCACCAATGACGCGAGATGTGGAGAAGAAAAAACCGCCGAAAAAGAAGGGGTTATATGATTACCTGTATCCTTATTATCCGGGTTATCCTTATTATCCTTATTACAACTCCTATTACAACCCCTATTATTATAACCCTCGTTACGACGCATATTACAATACTTATTGTCCCCAATATTAGTATCACAACCCGTCATTTATTGGGTGTTTTTGAAACTCTTTATTATAATATATAAACATATTAAGATATATTATATAACTTATCTAAGACAAATAAATAAATGTCATGTCATGTTCCAAAGCATTACGCAGTTAAAGTTCAATCGGAAAACTACATCTCACATATTATGAAACTTCTTACGCTAACAAATCGTAATAATGGCAAGGTTTTGCCTATAGAAAGCGATTTTTGCGACTTGGAGGATAAGTTAAATAAATGCGAAACTGCGTTTACTGATAGCGAAGATTGTTCGACTGTCGCCCTATCTTCAAATCCTAGTTCATTTAGTAGCATTGAAAGTTTTGAGGAGCCATGTTTGTTAGATGACCGCACATTCTACCCCGAAAATTTTACAATGTTATCTGTATTAGGTTCGGGTTCATTCGGAACGGTATTTCTTGCCGATTATGTTAAGGAACGGGAAAAGGAACGGGAAAAGGAACGGCAAAAGGAACGGGAAAAGCACACTTACGCCATTAAACGTCTCGCAAAAAGTAAAATACACGAATCGCAGATCGCCCAAATAATGTTAGAAAAGCAAATACTCATGAGCATAAACGACCCCTTTGTTTTGCGTTTACATGGAACTTGTCAAACCAAAAATGAGCTGTATTTTGTTACAGAGGCATTGGAAAATGGTGATTTATATAATGCCATATATGGAGGCGATAGATTGACGCACGAAGAAACCGTTTTTTATAGCGCGTGTATTATTCTCGGCCTCGAATTCATTCATAGTAAAAAAATCGTATATAGGGATTTGAAACCGGAAAATATCATGATTGGGTCAAATGGGTATCCGAAAATAATAGACTTTGGACTCGCCAAACAGTTACCCTATATGAAATTATCCGAGGATAATACGCTGCGTAAGTATACAAAATGTCATACCTTATGTGGAACCCCAGAATACGTTGCTCCGGAAACAATAATGGGTAGTCCATATGACAGCGCGGTAGATATATGGGCACTAGGCGTTATGTTGTATGAAATGATATGTAGACGAACGCCTTTTATGGTCGACACACGAGACCCTGATTATATTACAAAAATGTTTACGAATATTGTTATGGCATGTAAACAAGGTATTGATATTTCCTATAAAATAGATAGGAAAACGGACGGAACGCCGAATGCGCGAAATATAATCACGCAATTATTAAGTGGCAAATCATATGACCGATTAGGTCGCAATAAAACACCGAAAAGTTTGCTCAAACACCCTTATTTTACGTCTTTATCCGTTAACGCAGACGATTTGTATAATCAAACTCGTCCGGCACCGATATTACAGCCGCCGTATATTGGTAACGATATCGAAACGGCAAAGGTTGTCGAAGAATACGAAGGGGACCAAGGTATTTTTATTGAATTTTAAGGGGTCAGCGGCCACTTGTCATCTGACCCCCTCCTTTTTTCTCAATTGGGTCCAAATAATTATCAGCACGGAAGTATTTACAATAGACGAATATGGTTATTTTTATATTTATTCAGCTTTACACCTTTTCTCATTTAAAACGCCCATTTTATAGGACAAAAAATAAG
>Ga0114960_10002439_pt1 | contig 14491 bp, 13 predicted proteins | sample C_130625_MF_Meta_FD_92637 | JGI IMG/M metagenome (GOLD analysis project Ga0114960, IMG submission 92637) | Freshwater microbial communities from Lake Croche, Canada to study carbon cycling - C_130625_MF_MetaG | ecosystem: Environmental > Aquatic > Freshwater > Lake | place: Lake Croche, Canada... | reverse complement strand
CTGACTTAATCCAGGGTTTGTGACTTTTCCAATAATTATATTTCTTGTATTTTTCTTTCCTCTTCCACATCCAAAAATTCCACAGCCTGAAGCTCCGGAACCTGGTGAAACCGTAGATGAGGATAATATAAGTTTCGCATTAGCTGATAAATTATCATTACTGGACATACTATACTTATATTCCATATTTTTTAACGGTAAAATGAAAGAGATAATTCACGCATTAATGTGGATCCATTATCAGGTTTCTCCTTTTTGTAGTTATTTGTAATTTGCCCATAGGATCCAGTTTTCTCTATATAACGCTGACCATCGGCTACATACGCACATTCTGATTTAAGATTCGCAAGTCTTCCTTCTGCGGGCTCAAGATAGTCACCCAGTAAATGATAAGGTTTTCTAGGATCTTGAAGAGTAGCATCGGCCGGACCAGATAGATGGTATGTAGGTGTAGTCAGAGGAACCTTACAAAGCTGACTTGTAGGATATAGATCTAAAAATGATTCTTTTTTAAAATATGGTCTTAAATAATATATAAGAAGTCCAATAATTAGTATATATATAAAATTATATCCTATTATAAAAAAACCAATGATTACTAAAAATATAAAAAGATAACTCATACGACTTTCTATTTTATATACGTGAAAAATAGAATGGTAGAGAATACAGATGAAGCTATCATTATTAAACAGGACTGGAATGCTGCGATCGAACTCATGTTAGCAAAATGGTGTGATGAAGCCAAATGTTTTGAATGGATGCATACTGAGTCTTATACATACTTTGATAAGAGAGGGAAGGCCTTAGTTATAACGTCAAATATCTTGACAGCAGTCAGTGGTGTTTCAAATATCATGGCTGGAGGAATTACAGTGGGTGGATTTCAACTCGCCTGGATCTTTGGAACTCTTAGTGTTATTATTAGTATTACGAACATGCTACAAGAAAAATTAGGATATTTAACAAAATCTATACAGCATAATCATTATGCCACACAATGGGGATCAGTTCGTAGAAGAATTGAAGAACAAATCTCAATTCCTCCAGAATCTAGGAAGGATTGTGGAACCTTTCTTAAATATTTACGAGTTGATATTAATCAGGTGTCAATTGATGGAAATTCTATGATTCCATATTCAATACGTGATAAGTGTAATGAAAAATTCTCCAAGGTTCCGGAATTTGATATTCCTGATATTTGTGGAAAGATGGAGCATACCCAGGTTTATATAAAACCTAGTCTGTGACTCCTTGGGCGTAGAGCTGGGTCCACTCTCTTGCAACCAGCTCGTATCCAGCCCGATCCTTCACATATTGGTTTGCAATATCAGGCATTAGAGGGTCACTTGGATTTGGATCTGTCAACATAGACAGAACTGATAGAAGAACCTTTGAAATCGTCAATGCCGGAGACCAATTTGTCTTCAAGATATCAAGACAGATAAATCCTGCTGCGTTAATGTTGGGATGATAGATTTTTGTGGTAAACATTACACGAGGAGGCTTGAATGGATAATCAACAGGAAACTGGATTGTCACATTGAAAATTCCTCCTGAAAAGGGTGAATCCGGTGGACCAAACATGATTCCCTCCCAGTTAAACATGTCATTTTCATCTACGGGTCCTGCGCTACAGTTCAGAGGAGGATCCTTACGAAGATCTGCGAGTTCACGGATAATACGCTTAGTGGCAGACATCTTTTATGCGTAGTTTTATCGAATGCCTGCCATCAATTTTTACTGTTTTTTTATATTTTCTTCTTATAGAAGATGACATATAACCTTCTTAATTATTTGAATACTCATAGAGATTTAATAATAAATCAGTTTAGAGCAGCATATCTTGCTCAAATTACGGATTCAACACTTCTTGAAATACTTGGTATATGGTATACAACTTCAGAAGTTACAAATAACAATGTTTCAAATATAATTAATTTTACATCTTGGACACGCTCTACGAACGCAACACCTTATTATACTCAATCAAGTATAGAATATAATATTACATTAGGAGATTTTACGAGTAGTGCCTTTGAAGGCACAATTTCATATGGAACTGGAACATCTTCTACAACAAGTGGAATCTCTCCAGAACACTTAGCATTATTAACTCTATATTATCCAGTTTCACATATATGTTTTCTAAAGGGTTCATTTGTCGAAACAGATCAAGGGAACTATTCAATTGAAACCTTGCAGCCAGGTATTCATACAATTCAACAAAACCGTATTGTAGCAATTACACGAACGACTGGTGAACCACATTGTCTTGTAAAGATAATAAAGGATTCTATTTCTGATAATGTGCCAAATAAGGATACGATTTTAACACGATGTCATAAGGTTCGTCATGAAAATCGTATGAGAGAAGCATTTAGAATCCCTGGAACAATAAGAGATATTTCATATAACGGAGAAACCTTATATAATGTTTTACTTGATCATCATGGAATAATGAAAGTTAATAATATGGTTGTAGAAACTCTACATCCAGAAAATAAAGTTACTAAATTAATTACTTTTTAATAAGTATGAACGACGCAAAACAATGTCCATGGTGTTCTCGATGGTGTCTAAAAGACGATGCGTGTAATTATATTTTCGCGTGTGGTCTTACTTCAAAGGGTGTCTTTGTATTGGGTGCTGGATGTGGTCGTAGTTGGTGTTGGCAGTGTGAGAAAAAATTTTGTTCTATCTATTATAATCCTCAAACTGGATCAAAGGCTCCTACCGCTAGAGAAACACATGACTCTCAATGTTGTTTAAGAGAACCTGGATACAAGAAAGAAGACTATTGTTCTGGAGGACACAATAGCCATTGTGATAAACGCTAGTAAAATTGACCTGATTGCGTTCAAACAGTTTATACAATCTAACTATGCAGCGTAGTATGCATGTCGTGAAGCGTAATGGTGTTAAGGAGCCTGTTTCTTTCGATAAGGTCCTACGGCGTGTTCAGAAGGCTGCGAAGGGTCTTCATGTTCAGCCAGATTCTCTTGCGCAGCGTGTCCTGTCACAGATTTTCGATGGCGTGAAAACTTCTGATCTTGATGAACTCGCTGCACAGCTAGCCGCAGGTCTGTCTACTCTTCATCAGGACTATGCTACTCTTGCTTCACGGCTTACTGTAAGCAATCATCATAAGAATACCGAGATGACCTTTGCGGAAGTGGTCCATTCCTTAAGTAATCAGGTCTCTGATCATACAAATGAGCGTGTAAGATATATCTCAGAAGATCTTGAGGCTGTAGCTGCTAATTTCGCAGATCAGATCGAATCTAGAATCGTCTATGCTCGCGACTATGACTTCGATTACTTTGGATTTAAGACACTTGAGAAGTCCTATCTACTGAAAGATACAAAGGGAAAGATTCTTGAGCGCCCTCAGCACATGTGGATGCGTGTAGCCTTGGCACTTTGGACGAAGGGATCTCTTACAACTCTTGCTGAGCTCAATCAGGCTTTTGAGACCTATGATCTCATGTCAAAGAAGATCTATACTCATGCTACGCCTACCCTCTTTAATGCTGGAACACCACACCAGCAACTATCCTCTTGCTTTCTAATGGCAATGGCTGAGGATAGTATTGCGGGAATCTATAAGACACTCGCTGACTGTGCTGCGATTTCCAAGTATGCGGGTGGCATTGGTCTTCACTGTCATAATATCCGTGCTCGTGGCTCTCTTATTAAGGGGACCAATGGCACAAGCAATGGTCTTGTTCCTATGCTTCGTGTCTTTAATAACACGGCACGCTATGTTGATCAGGGAGGTGGCCGGCGTAATGGATCCTTTGCGGTCTATCTTGAGCCCTGGCATGCCGATATCGATGACTTTCTCAAGATGAAGCTAAATTCAGGTATCGAGGAGGAGCGCGCGCGCGATCTCTTCTATGCTCTATGGATTCCAGATCTCTTTATGAAGCGTGTGGAGGAGGATGCTCAGTGGAGTCTCTTCTGTCCAAATGAGGCACCTGGTTTGGCAGATGTCTATGGTGATGAGTTTGATGCTCTCTATACTAGATACGAGAAGGAGGGGCGGGCTCGCAAGTCAGTTTCTGCGCAGAAGCTGTGGTTTAAGGTCTTAGATTCACAGATGGAGACGGGTACACCCTATCTACTCTATAAGGATCCTGCTAACTTAAAGAGCAATCAGAAGAATCTTGGCACAATCAAGTCATCAAACCTTTGCACGGAGATCATGGAGTATTCGAGTCCTGAGGAGACTGCTGTCTGTAATCTTGCGTCGATTGCTCTTCCAGCCTTTGTCTCTGAGGATAATAAGATCTTTGATTTTGAGGCTCTTCGTAAGGTCACTGCCTCCGCAGTAAAGGCTCTCAATCGTGTCATTGATATTAACTTCTATCCAACTCCTGAGACAAAGAGATCAAATATGCGTCATAGACCCATTGGTCTTGGAGTCCAGGGCCTCGCAGATGTCTTTGCGAGACTCAGAATGCCATGGGAGTCTCCTGAGGCAACGAGGATGAATCAGATTATCTTTGAGCATCTTTATTATGCCGCAACTGAAGCATCTGCTGATCTAGCTTCTCTAACAGACTCATATGATTCCTTTGATGGATCACCCGCATCTCAGGGCCTTCTTCAGCCTGACCTTTGGTCAGTGAAGCCAATTACTGAGCTAGAGGGAACTCTAGATTGGTCTGCTCTACGTTCACGTGTAAAGTCTGGAATTCGCAATTCTCTTCTAGTTGCTCCTATGCCAACAGCATCTACGAGTCAGATTCTTGGGTATACAGAGTGCTTTGAGCCTATGACCTCCAATATCTATGCGAGACGCACTCTAGCAGGTGAGTATGTTGTAGTCAATCGGTATCTAATGAATGATCTAATTCAGCGTGGTCTCTGGTCTGAGGCTATCAAGCAGCAGATTATTTCTCGAAATGGAAGTGTTCAGGGAATTAAGGAGATTCCAGAGGATCTTCAGTCGCTCTATAAGACCTCCTGGGAGATCAAGCAGCGCATTCTCATTGATATGGCTGCTGAGCGTGGACCCTTCATTTGTCAGAGTCAGAGTCTAAATCTCTTTATGGAGAATCCAACCTATGCGAAGCTTACCAGCATGCATTTCCATGCCTGGAAGCAGGGTCTTAAGACAGGATGCTACTATTTGCGCACGAAGGCCCCGGTAATGGCACAGAAGTTTACTGTTGACCCGACACTTGTTCAGGGGAGCATTGTTGATTCTGGAAATGTAGAAACTGATTCAGACGAGGAGATTAGTCTAGAGGAGAAGAAGCAAAGAGATAGAGCAGCTCTTAAGGAGCGCCTAGCTCGTGAATACGAGCAATCTGTAAAAGATGCCGCGGATGAAGGATGTACAATGTGTTCTTCCTAGATAGATGGATAGAGAGTTATATATTATTCTAGATCATTTAGAAAGAATTTCAACAGGTGATCCAGCTCCTTTAAAGAAGAATGTCTATGAGTTTTTATCTAGATTTTCTTTTTTAGTCTTAGAGGCTAAGAAGACACATTATAAGAAGGGATGGTTATCAAAAATTAAAGATCGACATGGAGATTCTCTATTTGATAAACCTGATTCTGAATTTATAGAAGTTATGTTAAATAAACAAGTATCAGGTGGTTCAAGAACACAGCTTATAAAACATATAGAATCGTATCTTTCAATTGTCCACAATGACCTTCATCAAATTTCTAGAGAGTTAGAAACATTTAGTTATGTTCGTAACAATCCACTTCGTCTAGATCTCTCAGTAGCAGTTCCAATTCCAGAGAAACCATATGCTATGAGAGTAACTATTGTATCTGATCCAATTCCTCTTTTAGTTCGTATATTAATTGAGTCAATTCGTATTTCGTATGATGTAGGACGATTTTCATCTGATATGACCCGTAACATAATTGTCTTACTTGTAGGATGTAGTAATATCTTAAATGGAGAATGGAAACAGGGGCTTCTAGGCGTGTATCAAGCATTATATGATGAACCAGAAATCATAGATATTTTATCAAGAGTATCTATGAGTCTTCTTGATTTTTCACTCCCTGAGATTCATGATATTCTTAATAAATATAAGGACTATACCTATATCTTCGGCTTACTCTTTGGATTTGCCACTCTTGCTTCAGATGTAGATCGTCAAATAATAAGAGAGTCTCTTAATAGTTCTGAAGATATAGGTCTTAATGATATACCAAAGCTTCAGACACTTCAAGAAACAAATGTCCCTATTGTAGATCTAATAGCTCAGTATTTACGTGAGATAACCACTGTTTAGCTACCTCGTTCCATGATAAAATAGATTTTGATCCCCTCAGTGTTTGTCTGAAGATATCAAGATTTGGATCCTTTATAAGTTCAATAATTTTTAGCGCAGCCTGTGTATATGTAATCGGATTTTCTTTCTGAACTTCAAAATGTATTCCATCTATTTCCTTAAATATTCCATGTGTTGAAATTAATGGAATTGTTCCACAAAGAATACTCTCCTTAATAGGTATACAGTCAGTTTCAGCATCGGTTTCACTTATATATAAATGAAAACTTGATAAATATTTTTCTCTACAGATGAGTTCTAAGGGCTGGCGCCCATGATCCATTACTCCAGGTAGACACAGTAATTGTTTCATAACATTTTTAAACTGATAATCTTGAATTGAATCCATTCCAGAATAAATGTGAAATTCTGCTCTTGGTTCTGCCTTATATATAACAGGCCATATGTATTGAAGAATATATAAGAGTCCTCTTGTATAACAAGATGTATAGCAAAATCTATAGGGGTTTCTTTGTATTTGAGTATTAGAGAATTCATGAATACGAACACCATTTGGTATAATTATATAATTCTTTACAGTAACTCTTAGAGCTTTTTCAAAAAGACTCTTATGTATAGAACTCTTAAAAAATACCTTATGAATCCTTGAAGAATAACGAAACCAGAGTTCCATAAAATGTTTTATATATTCACCGTCATGAAGATCAAGCCAAATTTTATCAGATTTTAATGGAAAGGATCCTGCGGATAGAAATCCATAGACTCTCCATAGGATTACTAATGAGTATTCATGATCAAAGGGAAATGTCTTCCAATCAAAATAATCAACACCCTGGTAATTCATAGGTTTTATATTTCCATAGACTGCGACTTTCTTTCCAAGTTTCACCCATTCAGAGGATAGATGAATAATAGCCTGTTCAGATCCAGTAGGAGATTTTGATAAGGGGTCCCATAGCATAGAATATCCTCCAGCAAAGTATACAATATCATAGGGACTTTTTATCCTTTTACAAAAAAGTGTTTTCATTCTGGAAAAGAATGGTTCTGGAATATAATTTTGAATAGGTTCATCAACTTCTACAAGAGTATCATTCAGTTTTACAATTCCACTTGTAATTAATTCTCTCTTATTAAAGGTATTTGATGAATGGCTTGATTGTATGGCTGTTTTCTTAGGATCGAGTTGAACCATTGGCTCCTTAAAATCATTTGTAAAACTTGGCTCTTCTCCAGTGCTCTTTTCAGGATCATGAGAATGTTTTTCAAGATATGCCTTCTTCCATGCCATACAGCTATTAATCGAATGATTTGGTCCGAATCTTTTAAATTTACAGAGTTTCTCTAGAGTATAATCATAAATATACATATCTGAACATCCAGCGATCAAGGCACTTGATGAAGATAATTTTTCGACAGTATGTTCAATACGTGTTGAAGGATAAAAATCATCATCGTCCATCACTACAGTAATATCTCCAGAACATGCTCGATTTCCCTTATTTCTTAGGGCCCCAAGTTTCTCATTTCCATCTCGTTTTAGATATTTAATAATACTATTTGACATCTGAAGAATCTGCTTCATATTTTGATCAGCTTCATCTTCACTTAGACTACCTTCTACAACGATCCATTCGATAATATTTTTATATGTCTGAGCCCTTATAATATCCTGTAAAATTTCAAGACATGCGAATCGTTTTAATTGTGTAATTGTCACAATTGAAACGGTTGGTTTTTTAACCATTGCTCTGTTAAAAAGAATAGTAGAATCTTTAGATCTGTTAGCGTCTATTACTTCTGGTTTTTCTTAGTTTACGAGACTTACGTGATTTTCTGCGACCCCCCCTCTTCACAATAATATCTTCAGGCTTGACAATAGTAGAATCAGAACTACCATTTTCTTTTACCTGATATAAAGTATCTCCAGGTATAACATATGTAATCTCACCATCTTTTATTTTTATTACATTATACACTATCTTATCACCAACATTATAGGTCTGGTGGTCCACGCCGTCCAAACCGTAGGACGCGGTTCTCCCCGTCACAATAGCTTGAGGATTGATAATAGTAGAATCAGAACTACCATTTTCTTTTACCTTATATCCATAATTTTTATCTTTACCTTCTTCTCTAAAAACATGTGTAATCTCACCTTCTATTAGGCATATTTTACGATACACTATCTTATCACCAACATTATAGATCTTTGGGGCCGCCGCCGCGGCCGCGCGCGCGGCCGCATTCGCCTCGGCGCGCGCCATTTCCGCCGCGTTGTTCGCCGCGCTCGCCCCCGCTACCGGGGGTAAGGGGGGTAAGTTGCTGCCTCGATTACTCATATATATAAACCAGAGATTTTATTCTAACCCTCATCGACCTGAACACCTACGAGACCATGGAGCCAAACAATGAATTGTTTGTCCCAGCCCCAAAAACAACCCGTCTGAGCACGTCCCGCAATAACACGACCACTTGTGTTTTTTCCATGATTTAAGGCTACAAGGATCTGTTGAGGAGGAATTTCTAGAAATCTTTCATCAGAAGGAACAAAGGCTTCCCCTTCAGACTGCTGAATATCTGGAAAGGGATTCTCCAGAGCATAAGATTTCCAAAAACACAGTGAAGCTTCACTAATACGCTGACATTGTGGCAAGGCCCATGGAGGAGTATTTACAGCACTAACACCCTGTTGTAAATCATACATCGCAATCATTGTACATCCTACAACTTTTACCTCTGGATATGCCATTAACCGGGAGACTCTACGACGAAAGGATGTTTCAGGATATACATCGTCATCATCCATGTTTACACAGATATCATACTTCGCCGCCTTTACGGCCTTATTTCGCTTATAACCAATTGATCTCTTATGTGTCATAGGGACGTAGGTAATCTCTAGACCAGGTGCTCTCTCTTCAAACTTCTTGATCTTATCAAGAGACCCAAGAGCAGGATCATCACTATCTTCCACAATCACCCACTGTATCTTATTCTTTGGATATTCTGTGACTAAAAGATTTAGAAAGGCCAGGTCAATAAAATTCCGTCTATTATATGTTAGAGTGAGAACTGAAATAGGTGGACAATCTGTCTGAGAAAGGATAGGTGGCATTCTAGCCTGGACCTTAGCTGTCTTCAGACAATTCAAAACATTTGTGTTTACTAATCCCTGAAATCTAAGACGGCGCTCATCTGAGACATCCACCTCACTTTGACCACTTGGAATTGTCTGAAGGACAGACTTTATATTTTCCGTTGTTACAGACGAAAAATCTGCCAAAAATCCAAGGTGATTTTTATCTGATTTTGACACGGGTGTTTTTAGAAAGCCAACATATTCTTTTTTACCATAATATTCCTCATAAACCGGTAAAGTATTCAGTATAATTGCGGCAGATCTAGCCTCCGCCTGACCGGCTGTAAATCCATATCCCTCGGCTGCACTAATACAGACATGTGTAGCAGAATTTATATTCAGTTCCTCTATTTCAGAGGCTTCTAGAAATCCCCTTTTTATTTTAACACTGGGTGGAAAATTACCAGAAAGATCAATCTCTTCAAGAGTCGTGGTAACTGTAAGAGGAAAATCAGAAGGCCATAGAGGTAGCAATGCTCTAGCAGCAATATGCTTATTTTGAGATGCTCCTAAAACCCAGAGTGCCTGACGAAGACCAAGAGCCTTAACAGGTTTTAAAGGTCCTCTTACAGCCCATGGTAAATGAATCGCCTTAGATCCGAAATCTTTGACATATGATTCTTCCTTTAACCAGACCTGGGTAAAGCGTTCCTTATAGGAAAGCCATGAGGGTGAACACCACTCTGGATTTACCATCCAAATTTGTGTAGGAGCCCAAGAAAACCATACGGGATGAGGAATTTCTAGATGTATTACAATATCAGCAGTAACCGGTGGTTGAAGTGGATCATACCTCTGAATTTCAAAGCTCTCTTCTGTGATTTGTTTTAAGGCATCTTCTATAAGCAAGGCATCTTGACTAAGGCCAAAAGTATTCGATTGATTCCATAAAAGAATTACACGGCGCATCTAATTATATTCTTTTTATACAGGTTTAGATACTGTATTTTTTTATAAGATCTTCTTATAGATGTCAAATAAGAAGACAATTATTCAAGTATATTCAGGAAAGGAACCTCTCGGATTTAACGATTTTGTTAGAGGAACATTAAGGCTTTTAAATTATGCGACTGATAGAAATGCTGAATTAAAAATAAATATTCAAGGAAGTAAATTCGAACCTTATATGATTGTAGACAATTATACATATAACCCAGAACTCTTTACACCGGTTGTATATCTTTCAAATAATACAAATTTAATTCAAGATCTAGATGCCTTTATAAATTCTTCAGATATACATTATGTAATTACATCCGCAGTCTATATAGATCGATCAAAAATTTATAACACCTCATATATTAAATTTAATTCATTCGTTCAATTTAAAAATTCCTTATATACGTCTGCCACAAACTTTATTAGAGAGAATTTATTATATAGAATATTATCTGATAATTTACAATATGGATATAATGTAATTTATGTATACAGAGATATATCTAGACCTATGCCAACAAGCAGAGATATCTATACTCTTACATCTCAAATTAGGACATCTATAAATTTTAATGCGGATACTATAATTATGTCAAATATGAATGGACTAAGAAATAAAATATATTCATATATGGAATTAACAAATACAACTGTAGATGAATCGATTGTTGATCTTAGCAACCAAGATGGTTATATAGATATAGAGAAAGACCTTATAAACTTTATTATTTTATTAAAAGCAAATAAAATATATAGATTTACCGATACTCCTATAATATCAATGAATACAAGTGATAATATATATGATACTGCTCTAAATATGCAGTCCATTATAGGAAATCTAAAATATACAGTTTCACCGCAAACATATAGAACAACTACCATTGTTTCATTTTTAAATCTACCCTCTGGGGTAGTCTGTGATTTACTTGGTAATTTATATATAGCAGATACAATGAATCATCGTATTTGTAAAAGAACGCCCTCTGGAGCTCTTACAACATTTGCTGGTTCCTTAGGACATCCAGGATTTGTAAATGGATCTACTACAGAAGCTAGATTCCATTCACCTTCTTCTTTAGCAATCGATAAACTAGGAAATATTTATGTAGCTGACACTGGAAATAATGCTATTCGTATAATATCAAATTATATACCAAATATACTTGTTGGAACAATAGCTCTAGATGGATTACATTCTCCTAGAGGAGTTGCGATTCATACAAGTGGTTCTATATATATATCTGACACTGGAAACAATAGAATCTGTATGCTAATGCCTACAGGGGATCTTGTAACCTTAGCAGGGGGGGTATCTGGATATCTTGATAATATTGGTGTAAAAGCCGCATTTAATTCACCAACAGCAATTACAGTAGATTATAATAAAACTGTATACGTGGCTGATACGGGAAATAATGTCATACGTAAGATTACAAAAGATACAATAGTCAGTACAGTCGCAGGAAATGGAGTGGCGTCCTATATAGATGGTCCAGGAAATACTGCTGGATTCAATATGCCAACTGGTATCACTATTGATACAGATGGTATATTATATATTTCAGACACTGGAAATAATACAATACGTCGTATTGCACAAAATGGTGGAGTTATAACACTTTTAGGAAAATCAGATAGGACATCTGGGTCAAAAAATACTTTAGGAACTATAGGATCAACCAAGACTATACCATCTTTTTATTCTCCATCTGGAATTGCACTAGATTCATCAAATAATATATTTATAGCTGATACAAAAAACAACAGCATAAGAAAAATAGAACTATTCTCATTTAATACAACAAATATACGTGCGATTTCTATACAAACATTAAAAATTATAGAATCACCTGGTGTCGCAATGACTCTTGGACCTACCTTATCTGCCCCACCCCCTACTCCAAATACAATTATTTACGGAAAACAGAGAAAATAGTTATATCCAGTTTCTAATAAAGAGTTTTCTATGAAATTCATGAGCACCGTGATCTTTTAGTCCTTGTCTATGTTGTTTTGTCCCATATCCCTTTGACTTTACAAGATCATATTTAGTTGCGATATCTTCATTCCTTGAACACCATTCCTTGACAAAGTTATCTCTTGATACCTTTGCCAAGATAGACGCCGCCGCAATAGGTAAATACATACCATCTCCTCCAGGAATACATTGAAATGGCGCAGTTGAATCAGGTAAACCTAAAATTCCATCAATTAAGAGTAAATCTGGTTCAAGTCCAGATGAACAGGCGGCCATCGCTCTGCGAAACGATTCTTGATTTGCCCAAGTCATTCCTTTCTCATCAATCTCGAAGGTGTTTACTTGTCCAATACCCCAGTCAATAGCAAGTCCTTGAATTGCTCCAGCGATACTATCTCTATTTTTTTCAGATATTTTCTTACTGTCATTAATTTGTGGAGCAATTTCCCTATGATCATCCGTCCATTCCTCTTCGGGTGGCCAAATGACAGCTCCGGCAAATATTGGACCCCAAAAACAACCACGACCAGCTTCATCTAATCCTAATTCAACAGCTTCACCCAGAGAATATGTAGTTTTCATAAGTCTATTTTATAAGAAGTAAGATATCAATTTTCACGACTAAATCTAACTATGACATAGAGGTCTTTATGAAGGCAACACAGATATTATATATACTTTTTTTTATTGTTGCCACATATTTAATTCTTACAAGCACACATCTACTTGGTTCCGATGAAGGCTTTGAAGACTTATTGCAGACACCAGATTCAGAACCTATTATACCATCTACTTTAAAACAAGCAAAGATTGATTCAAGGGCCATGCCAAATTCATCTATACCAGGTGAACTACCATTTGGACCCTATTCACAAACTGCTTCAGTAGGATCTTATCAATATAAGGATCCGGCCTTATTGCCAGCAAATATTCAACAGATGAAGAAATTAAATGAAGATTTACGGTCATTCCTAGTATTTGAAGGAACTAATATATCAGATTCAAGTGATCCATCTGTTCAACTTCCTCTAACACAACTTCGCTCAGATAGCCATAATATTGAACAGGAACTTTCGTCTCTTAAAAATAATCCAGGTGTAGATTCACAGCTAACTCAGCAAACCCTTGCGGATATTGAAGGAAATCTTGTATTTTTACAGAGAAAGGTCCGTTTATTTCAAACATCAGGACTCGTTTCAGAGGGATTTCAAAATCCAGGGAAGACCGTCGCAACGAAGGCTGATTTAGAATTACTTCAGGCACGTATATATGGAGCAATTCTTACACTTTCTGCGAATGGAACCAAGGATCCAGTTGTTCAGGCTCGTATTCAAAAGCTACAAAGCATGTATTCTGCCATATCTGATATGATTACGAAGGTAAATAAGGGTGAAATGAGTCCTAATAATATACCGGTTTACAAGGAAGATATTCAGGGTATTTTACCAAATTTAGCAAAACCTTCGAATGCCTTAGGTAATATATTTAATCAAGGAAATGGTAAACAGCTAAACCCTATTGAACAACAGTTATCTCAAATCGTTGGAGCTGAAAATGCGTCATCTGTCTTTAATAATATTAAAGAAAAGGGATCCTTCCGTGTAAGTATAGATCTTGGATATAATACAAATAACTATAAGCGAACAATGGATTTACAAGGCGATGGTTCAATGAAACCTTCTACAGGAATACATCCACATTCTATAAATAATGATGTAGCAACTCAGGATGAGAAGGCAGATATACATCTTCCCTTCGATACAACTACACCCGGTATGGATGATCGCAATATCTCAGCCAATTTAGGAAGATTTGATTGGAAGGCCCGCGCGTCATCAATCTCTGAACAGATACGTTTACGTGGAATGAATCCTGAGGATTTTGGATGTATTCCAAAGGGATCCATTATGTCACCTGCTTATTCATGGAGAGGACATACAAAGATGATATGTGGTCGTTTAGCCGCAACGATGGACCCGGATTTACCAGTCGCATGCGGATGTCCTCCACAAAGCTGGAAGGGATGGACCTTATCTCTATAAATAGTATTTGAGTATGTTAGAAAGGTGGATGAAGTTCACATTAGTACATATGGCATTCCTTGGATTAATCGTAGTTGTCCTTGGACTTGTATTTAAAATGCGTGAAGGAATGCTCGTT
>Ga0114960_10002438_pt1 | contig 14491 bp, 14 predicted proteins | sample C_130625_MF_Meta_FD_92637 | JGI IMG/M metagenome (GOLD analysis project Ga0114960, IMG submission 92637) | Freshwater microbial communities from Lake Croche, Canada to study carbon cycling - C_130625_MF_MetaG | ecosystem: Environmental > Aquatic > Freshwater > Lake | place: Lake Croche, Canada... | reverse complement strand
GCCGAAGCCTCGACCTGACGGCCAGAAACGCCAACAAGTTCGGACTCATCGAGTGCCGTTGCGGACTTGTCTCGCTTCACGGTTTCGCGACTGAGCGCACCGGTCGCACCACCGCTGTCGCGACGACGTGAGGCAGCGAACAACACCACGCAGGCGAGAACGACGACGACGGGAATGACGATGACTAGAGGATTCATTTGGGGGACTCCTGCGTTTGCGCCATCACAACTCGAAGAACAGGCCGCCGGTCCATGGCGTCACAAAGTTGAAGCCAGGGCCGCGGAAGAAGGAACCGATAATGACCAATACTGCCCAGAACATCATCTGAACCGTGAAGAGCGAGATCGCGAATTTGCGATCTTCTGGCTTATTCGACGGGTTCTTGTCGATGTACGGAGCAAGGATGAGCAAGAAAATGCCCATACCCGGGATGGTCACACCAGCGACCATGGGGTGGAACATGGTGAGAAGTTCCTGAAGGCCGAGGAAGTACCACGGGGCCTTTGACGGGTTCGGGGTCTGGTTGATGTTCGCGAGCTCGAGCAGCGGCGCATTCACGAAGATCGAGAAGATCAGCGTGAAGACGGTGATGGCAAGAGCCGCTACGAATTCCACGGCAAGAAGATGCGGCCAGGTGTGAACCTTGTCGATCGGGGTGGACTTGACGTCCTGAATCGAGCCGGCTTTGACCACGGTCAGGAGGCGCTGAGTGTGACCACCCGGGCCCGTTGCGGTGGGAGGAGGAGCGGCCTCGGCGACAGCGGTGGCAACGCCACCGCCGGTTGCGGCTGGAGCCTCGGCGCCGGCTTCCTTCTTCGACTTTGCGGACTTTGAACGCTCAAGCAGATGGGCCGGGATACGGCTATCGCCAGCGCTCGGAGCGGCAGCGGCAGGAGCTTCGGCTGCTGCTTCGGCGGGCGCGTCGCCGGCGGCCTTGGCTGCTGCCTTGGCCTTGGCCTCTTCGGCTCGCTTGCGGAGGTGTTCAGGGATCTCGGTCATGGCTCCTCGATCACAACGGTCCGGAGATGCCGCCGTCCTTGCGGACCCGCCAGAAGTGGATCGCAAGGAAGATGACAGTCACGAATGGAACGAACAACACGTGCAACACGTACCAACGCAACAGCGTGTCGGTACCGATTTCCTTGCCACCAAGGAGCACAAATCTCACTTGGTCGCCGAACACAGGGGTGTAGCCCATCATGTTCGTACCCACCGTCACCGCCCAAAGTGCGAGCTGATCCCACGGAAGGAGGTAGCCGGTGAAGGAAAGGAGAAGAGTAAGAGTCAGGAGAATGACGCCAATCACCCAGTTGAACTCTCGAGGTGGCTTGTAGGCGCCGTGATAGAAGACGCGAGCCATATGAAGGAAGACCGACAACACCATGAGGTGGGCGGCCCATCTATGCATATTTCGGACGAGAAGACCGAAGGCCACTGAGGTCTGAAGGGTGTAGATGTCGTTCCAGGCCTGCGCCGCGGTGGGGCGGTAGAAGAACATCAAGAAGATGCCCGTGATGGTCAGCAGGATGAAGAGGAAGAAGCTGAGGCCACCGAGGCAGAGGGTGTAGCTGACCTTGACCGCGTGTCGCTTCACCTTCACCGGGTGAAGGTGATAGAGCACGCTGTTCATGATCACGTACGAACGGTTACGTGGGCTGTCGGTGTAGCCCTTACGGAACACCGAGCCTGGTCGGAAGATTGAGTTCCAGGCCTGAGAGCCCTGCGTCTTATCGACGACTTCACTGACGCGCTGAGCCGGGGTCTTCTTCCCGCTGGGGCGCTCCATGGTCTTTGCCAAGGCAGTTACTCCGTGTGAGCCGAAATCAGGGAGTGATTCCGGGAGGGTGGTTCGAGTTCAGAAGGTACAGAAAAGTCAGAAAAACTTGGGTAAAACAAGGTGTAGCACTATCCGAGTCGCATGCCGTAGCCGTAGCCATGAGTCGGCGTGCGTTGATGGGAGTCACCGTCGGCCGGCGCAGCGCCGACCTTTCCAAGAATGATGACACCAGTTGGGCACCGGTCGACGCAAAGCGCGCAACGGGTGCAGACATCGTCGTCGATGAGGAAGACGGAATGGTCTCCGGGGTCTTCACCGGGGAGTTCCGTGCCGACCGCTTCGTCAATCGAGGAGGTGCGGACCAGATGGATGCACTTCCACGGGCAGATATCGACGCAGCCCTCGCAGGTAATGCACTCGGATTGGTCGATATGGATGAATTGCTTGGGCTTGACCGCCTTTGACAGCCATTCCGCGTCGACTTCCCGCAGGACGTAATCGTCGCGGAATTCCGGCATCGGGGGATTGGCGTCGACGCGGGCCATGATCAGCTCTTCCGGACCAGGGGGCGGCCGTATTCGGATGTCGTCGTGGTCTGAGCCGATTCTGCGGCAGCAGCACGCTTGCCACGGTTCTGCCACCACATCCAAAGCGCAATCTGAGCGCCGAGGAACACGACGTAGATGAGCACCGCGAGGATGTCGCGCAGTGTCTGGTAGGTGATCGTGATGGGGCTAAAGCCGTCGAGCGACTGTGGCTTGAGAATGCCTCCCGGGCCAAGCAGCAGCTTGTCGGGACGCCAACCAAGTTCGTTGCCGGCCCATGTCAGGAAGAGATGGGGAACAAGCCCGTAGACCCAAAACATAAGGAAAAAGGCATAAACAGACGCCACCATGGCCTCGCCCCATGTGAGCGGGGTTCCTACTGGACGTCGCTTGGCCACCGGAATCACAAGTGCGGTCAAAAGAACCGCTACAAGCACCGATGCGATGAACGCAACCACCCGGGTTGGCCTCCCTCGTGAACGTTTGCACAAATGGTACGGACAGAAGTGTGCCGAGCCCGGACAGGCCGGTTCGGCGCTTCAATTGTCTAGCACCGCCGCGAGGGGGTTGAGACATTCCGGGGGGCAAACAATCGCGTGACATTTCACCGGAGAGATTTCGCGAACTCTCCTCCTCGATACTTGGCTCAGGCCTCTCCGCGTCGTCTAGGTTTGCACGGGTACGGCCGGTGTCCGTCGGCTTCGCCGGCAGCCCTGCCCGATCACTGCTCCCGTATCTCTCCCCGTCCGCTTCGGAGGAACCGTGACCGAAGTTCCTGAGCATCTGCTCAAGCGCTCTAAAGACCGTCGGACTTCGCTCGACGGTGGAACACCTGCTGCTGATGCAGCACCGGCCGCCGAGAGCGCACCGGTCGAAAAGGCAACTGCTGCCGCTGCTCCAGCAGCAGTTACGCCTGCCGCTGCGCCTGAACCAGTGCCGCCGTATGTCGAAGCGGCCATCAAGCGCAAGAAGATCCCGATCTGGGCGATGCCAGTTTTGGCATTCCTTCCCCTTTGGGCCGTCATCTACATCGGTGGCCTCTCCCCTTCGTCAAACGGAGCCCCGACGCAGCTCGCCACCGGAGCCGCAATCTTCTCGGCCAACTGCGCTGGCTGTCATGGTGCGGGTGGAGGTGGTGGCGTGGGTCGCCAGATGAACGAAGGCAACTTGGTGAAGACCTTCCCCGACATGATCGGTCAGTTGCAATTTGTGTGGCTCGGTTCGAACGGCACCGGCCCTGCGGGAACGCCCTACGGCGATCCGGCTCGTGAAGGCGGCCAACACAAGACGCTTAGCTACAACGGCAACCCGATGCCGAACTTCAATAAGACGCTTAGCCAAGCGCAACTCCTTGCTGTTGTTCGTTACGAATGGGAAACAATTTCGGGCGGCAAGACCACCGAAGATGCGACCGGCAACGTGACCTACGCAAATGGAAAGCCCATGCTGAACGCAGCAGGCGAACTCATCACTCCCGAAGGTACGCCGCTGTTCGATGCAAGCGGCAAGCTCACGATTCAGCCGAACTGGATGACTCCCGTCGGCGCAAAGTCGTAAGCGTTAACGGACACACAATCGTTTGAAAGAACCTCGCTTCGGCGGGGTTCTTTCGCGTTCAGCACGTTGTCCTCGGTGCGTTGTCCTCAGCGTGCTGCGACCGCAGCAGCGGCCGCGAAGGCAGCGTCACTAATTGCAGTGAGAACTTCGTCGTCATGGGCGAGACCAGGGAACATCACTTCGTACGCACCGGGGGCAATCGCAACGCGGCGATCAAGAAGCTCATGGAAGAACGCGGCGTACATCTCTTCGTCGGTGGTGCACGCGCTGACGTAATCAGTAGGTGCCGTTTCGCCGAAGAACAATCCGACAAGGGATGCAAAGCGCGGAACGCACACAGCGATGCCCGCTGCCGCAAAAGCATTTGCGACAGAACCAGCAAGGCAGTCTGCGCGCGACTCGATCAGCGCGTACGCATCGTCATCAAGAAGTGAAAGTGCTGCAAGACCGGCAGCGGTTGCGAGTGGATTACCCGACAACGTTCCTGCTTGGTAAACGGGGCCGAGAGGCGCAAGGTTGTCCATAACGTCGGCGCGCCCACCGAATGCACCGACAGGCAGACCGCCACCAATAATTTTTCCGAACGCGGTGAGATCAGGCCTCACGCCAAGAAGTTGTTGGGCGCCACCGCGTGCAACACGGAATCCGGTGATGACTTCATCGAAGATCAGCAGTGCGCCGACACGATCGCATTCGGTTCGAAGGCCTTCAAGAAAACCGGGGACAGGTGGAACTAACCCCATGTTTGCGGCGCAGGGTTCGACAATCACGGCCGCGAATGTTTCATCGAGCGTTGGCACGACGTTGTAGGGCGCAACCACGGTGTCGGCGATTGCATTTTCCGTGACGCCTGCTGATGCAGGAATCCCGAGCGATGCCATTGCCGTGCCACCAGAAACCAAAAGGCCATCACTATGTCCGTGATAGTTACCGGCAAACTTCAGGATCTTTGGTCGTCCGGTTGCACCGCGAGCGACGCGAATCGCACTCATCGTTGCTTCGGTACCGCTGTTGACCATGCGCAACTTCTCGCAGGAGGGAACTCGTTCGTTGATCGCTTCCGCGAGTTCAACTTCGCGTGGAGTCGGCGCTCCGAACGATGTTCCATCCACTGCTGCTTTTTGAATTGCCTCAATGATCTTTGGGTGAGCGTGTCCGGCGATGATCGCTCCGTAGCTCTGAACCAGATCAAGGAACGTTGTTCCTTCGACATCGGTAACCCGCGCGCCACTACCGCTGGCAACAAAGTACGGGGTGCCGCCTACAGAGCGGAATGCTCGAACAGGCGAATTCACTCCGCCGGGGATGACGCGCTGACCGCGTTCGAACAGCGATTCGTTTGTTTGTGTCATGAGCTCAATCGTTGAGAAGTTCGGCGACGTCGCGCGCGAAGTACGTAAGAACCATGTCGGCGCCGGCGCGTCGGATTGATGTGAGTTGTTCGATAGCGACTGCGTCGCCGTCGATCCATCCACGCTCCGCCGCTGCTTTCACCATCGCGTATTCGCCCGACACGTGATAGGCGGCCATCGGAATGTCAACCTCTTGGCGCGCCCTGGCGATGATGTCGAGATAGGACATCGCCGGCTTCACCATGACAATGTCGGCGCCCTCAAGGATGTCTTGGCGAATTTCTTCGAGTGATTCACGCGCGTTCGCAGGGTCTTGCTGGTAACCCTTGCGATCGCCACCATCTTCGATCGTGACATCAACCGCATCTCGGAATGGACCGTAAAGCGCCGACGCGTATTTTGCGGAATAGGCCATGATCGCGGTCTCGACAAAGTCTTCTTCGTCGAGCGCATCGCGAATGGCAGCAACGGCGCCGTCCATCATTCCCGAAGGAGCAACAACGTCAGCACCCGCGGTTGCCTGTGCAATGGCGACATTTGCGTAGAGATCAAGCGTTGCATCGTTGTCGACACTGCCGCGACCATCGAGGACACCGCAGTGTCCGTGTGTTGTGTATTCGTCGAGGCACAGGTCGGACATAAGGACGACCCGGTCACCGAAGGTGTCGCGCAATTCGCGCAACGCGATCTGAACGATGCCGTCGGGGTCCCAGGCCCCCGAACCGATGTCATCCTTCGTTTCGGGAACACCGAACAGGATGACTCCGGGAACTCCAAGACCAATGAGGTCAGCAACTTCGGCACGAAGGGAACCCAACGTGTGCTGGACAACACCAGGAATCGAAGCGATCGGCTGCGGTTCGGTGATTCCCTCCCGCACAAAAAGTGGGGCGATGAGATCGGCGGGCGTCAGTCGCGTTTCAGCAACCAAACGGCGGAGTGCCGGCGTGCGGCGAAGACGACGAAGTCGGCGTTGGGGGAAACTCATTGGCGCAGAGCCTATGCACGCCGCTGTTGGCGACCGAATCGGGGACCACGACTGGAACGTCGAGCGGTCTTCTTCTTTGGTGCAGTTGGGTGACCGACCCGATCGATAAGGGCATCGACGAGTCCGTCGATGGTGTGAACATCGGCGATCACGTCAACCCGAAGTCCAGCTCGTCGCGCCGTATCGGCGGTGATTGGACCAATGCAGGCAACAACGTTGGGGAGCGTGTCGATCCCAAAAGCCGCCACCCAGTTCTCGACTGTTGATGATGATGTGAACGTGACGATGTCGGCATCGATGATTCGTTCTCGCTCGGCATCGGTGGGCTCTACCGGAATCGTTCGGTAGGCGTCGACGACATCGACATGCCATCCCAACTCACGCAATCCGTCGGGAAGGACATCTCGCGCAACTGCAGCGCGTGCGAGGAGAACACGGCGCTGGTCGTTTTCGTGGGGAAGGGGGAATGCCTCGAGAAGTGATTCGGCGATGAATCGTTCGGGAACCAGGTCGGCAACAAGGTTGTAATCAGCCAGAACCTCTGCTGTTCCGGGGCCGATCGCTGCAAGCTTCACGCCGGCAAGGTCGCGTCCGTCGCGCAGGCGCTCGCAGAATCGCTGCGCGCCATTTGCCGATGTCAACACCACCCAGTCATACGACGACAACTGTTCAACTGCTGCGCTTAATGCAGCGCCTTCGTCGAGCGGGTCAACAATTTCAATGGTGGGGACGATCAGAGCGTTGGCACCTTCGTCTCGAAGTCGGTCTGCAAGCACCGAAGATTGGTGGCGAGGCCGAGTCACGATGACGCTCTTTCCGAAAAGCGGACGTGATTCGAACCATGAAAGATCCATTGCCGCGACCTGACCGACGACGATCACGCTTGGAGATGCCAACGGTTCGCGGGCGATTGCCGAAAGCGTGGACCGCACGGTGTGTTGCTCGGGCCGGGTACCCCATCGGATAGCTGCCGCCGGCGTGTCGGGAGCGAGCCCTCCGGCCAACAAACGATCAACGATCTTCGGAAGTCGACCAACCCCCATGAGAATCACGATGGTCCCGCCTAATTGCGCTGCCGCTTCCCAATTGACTTCGTCGCTCTTGTCGGGATCTTCGTGGCCGGTAATAACGGTGAACGATGTTGAGGAGTGGCGCAGCGTCACTGGGATGCCGGCATAGGCCGGGACGGCGATCGCTGAGGTCACCCCCGGCACGACTTCATAGTGAAGGCCTGCAGCGGCGAGGGCTGCTGCTTCCTCTCCCCCACGGGCAAAAACGAATGGGTCGCCGCCCTTGAGGCGGACCACGGTCAGGCCTTGTTTGGCCTTTTCCACGAGCAGGGCGTTGATGTCGTCCTGGGGCAAAACCGCCTGACCAGCTGATTTCGCCACACTGATTCGCTCGGCTTCGGGCGGGGCGAGTTCGAGAAGTGCGCCCACCGAAAGCCGGTCGTAGACCACGACATCGGCCATCGCCAGCGCCTCGGCGCCGCGAAGCGTTAGCAATCCCGGATCACCCGGCCCAGCTCCGACGAGAAACACAGTCACCGTCTGAGCCTAGGGGGAAGGCCTGCGCCTAAGCCCTTTATGCCCAAGGTCACAGCCTCTTCGGGAAGGATTTCTGCCGGTGTTGGAATACTTAGCACTAAATTCGGTTACACCTCATGACAACAACGTCACTCGGTTCACGAACCCAGGAGTTGAGATGGAATCCATGTTGCTCGCAGTCGCTCGGCCCGAATGGATGGATCACGCCTCGTGCAAGGGCCGAACAAACCTTTTCTTCGGCATTGCTGGCGAACGACCCGAGCGTCGGGTTCGTCGTGAAGCAACCGCCCGAGCAATGTGCGCCGCTTGCCCGGTGAATTTCGAATGTCGTGAGTTGGCTCGCGACAACCGTGAAAATGGTTTCTGGGGCGGAGAGAACGAAGAAGAGCGCGCAGCTGCCGGACACTCCCCTCGTTCGATTAGTCGCCGGTCAGTCCAAGACGCCGCACGCGCATCCTGAATCTCAGCGCTTTGCTGCGGCGTAGGCGTCGAGCACCCGACCGCGGCTGAACGCAAGATCAACGATCGGCTCGGGATAGTCCGTTCCAAGTTCAATGCCGACAGCTGCGAGTTCGAGCGGACCGGTTGCCCAAGGTTCATGAATCGCTGAAGCACTCAGGCTTGCCAATTCAGGAACCCAGCGTCGGATGTAGTCACCGTTCGCATCGAACCGTTGACTTTGTAGAACTGGATTGAAAACGCGGTTGTACGGCGACGCGTCCGGACCAGTTCCAGCAACCCACTGCCAATTTCCAACGTTCTGAGAAACATCCGCGTCGAGCAGCACGTGACGGAAATAGCGCTCGCCGCGACGCCAGTCGATGAGCAAGTTCTTTACCAGAAACGATGCGGTAACCATACGAACGCGGTTGTGCATCCAACCGGTTTCGCGGAGTTGTCGCATGCCGGCGTCAACGAATGGATAACCGGTGCGACCGTTCTTCCAAGCGTCGAAACTCTTGTCGTCTTGCCGCCACTGAATTGCCGCGTACTGCGGTTTCATCGGTTGCTCAACAAGAGTCGGAGTTCCGACCAGCAAATGTGCGTACCAATCTCGCCACGCGAGCTGACGGACTAACGCTGCGCGTCCTGCTGTTGATTCGCCGACGACTTGGGCGACACGGCGCGGCGAAACAGTTCCAAATCGCAAATCGATTGACAACTGAGACGTTCCGAGAACTGAGGGCGTATTGCGATCTTCGTCGTAGGAATCAGCGCGCGCGACCGCAAGGACGAGGCGCGCAAGCGCACCGCTTTCTCCGGGGAGCGCGGCTTCACCGGATTCTCCTTCGAGAACTGGGTAGTCGCCGTTGATCGTCGGAAGCGCATCGCCGGAATCGTTTGCGATGACAGCGTCACCCGAAGTTGGCCAAGGTGTCCATGGCGTGCGTTCCCACACACGAAAAAAAGGCGTGAATACCTGCGAAAGGGAGCCAGCATTCGTGCGGATGTGACCTGGTTCGTGCACCAAGATTCCCCACTCGGGCACCCATTCGATGCCTTGCGCATCGAGAGCAACCCTCACTGCTTCATCGCGTTCGGTCGAGTACGGCGTTACGTCGTGATTGACATGAACTGCCGTGACACCGAGTCGCCGTGCTTCTTCAGCAACCACAACTCGCGGGTCGCCGATACGAACAAGGAGCCGTCCGCCGTGTTCAGAAAGAGTGGCATCGAGTGCTGCGACATCACCGAGAAGTCGAGCGCATCGGCGTGAACTCGCGCGATCAAAGAGTGCTGGGTCAACGACGAAGAGCGCAATGACCTGACCATGTTCAGAAGTTGCTGCCGACCACGCCGGGTTGTCATCAAGACGAAGGTCGCGCCGAAACCACACCAATCCCGACGTTGAGGACATAACGATCAGGCGATCGGACGGCCGAAGGGAACGGTTGTCCAACTAGAGAGGAATGCTTCGGCGACTTCACACGCACCAAGGAGCGGACCGTTCAGAGCTTCGATGATCTGAGCAATTGCTTCGCCAACCAGAGCTGCAGCATCGGTTGTCGAGCCCTCAACAGGCCATGCTGCGAGATGTCCGGAAGTCGTAACGAAATCGGGAAGCACGACAACTCCGGTTCGACCGAAGGAAGCAAGCGCTTTCGCAGTGACCGGCATCGGGCCACTCGGCACAATCAAACGTGCCTTCACGTTGTCGACATTTGTATGACCGATGAGGCCAACTTTTGATCCGACGACCAAAACTTCGACATCGGCGTGCAGAACAGCGTTGGCATCTTCAGACACGTCGGGCTCAACGACGGTTGCGCCTGCCGAGCGGAATAGTTCGCCAAGCGATGACGACATCGCATCGAACGTTTCAATTGCGACGGTGCGCCCGGAGAGCCCACCAAGGGCTCGGTCTGCCGCAGCCACAACGCCGGCAGCGGTGAAGGCGTTACGTTCTGTCCACCACGCATCGGGGTGCGGATCACGGTCACGAAGCCCGGCAAGGTCGTCCGCTGAAATTCCTCGACCTGCACTGAGGTGCACCGAAGAGAAGCCATCGTCAGCAAGTTCTGTGGCGAACGCTGCGATTGCCTCAGCTTTTGCATCGACCGGAGCATTCACTGCGGCCGATGCACCCGAAACCTTGCGACCAAAAAACGCGTAACGGTAGGTCTCGGAGCGTGCGAGCCAGGTCGCTCCGTCAACGAGCACCTTGGGTGCAGAGCGAACGATGCCAACTGCCATCGGGGCATCATCGAGATCAATAACGACGAATCCGTCGGTCGAGGTGAGTTTGCGCGTAGTCACGGTCGGTGAGTCTCGCACAGTCACCGAACGCGTCCTTCCTCGGACGGGCACCGAACCGGGCAGAATGGGGAAATGGAAACCATCGATGTCGTCATCGAAATCCCCCGTGGCAGCCGCAATAAGTACGAAATCGACCACGAAACGGGCCGGATCCACCTTGATCGTCGCCTCTTTTCCGCGACCACCTACCCGACCGAATACGGATTCATCCCCGACACGCTCTCCGAAGACGGCGATCCGCTCGATGTACTGGTACTCACCGAAGACCCAACCTTCCCTGGATGCTGGATTCATGTTCGCCCCGTGGGCGTGTTGTGGATGACCGACGACGCAGGCCGCGACGCCAAAATCTTGTGCGTGCATCACCGCGAACCTCGCTGGCGCGATGCAGTCGACATCGATGACATCCCTGCCGAAACGCTTGCAGAGATCAAGCACTTCTTTTCGATTTACAAAGATCTTGAACCCGGCAAGTTTTCTGATGTCGGCGATTTCGAAGGTCGCGATGCAGCATGGACCGAAATCGAAGCGTCCTTTGCGCGATACGTCCCCGGCAAACACTGAGACCTCAGGACGACTCGAAACCAATGTCGACCGAAGGTTCTACCCGAGCTGTTATTGCCGCAATGATCGCCAACCTTGGCATCGCCATTGCCAAGTTCATCGGGTTCCTTTTCACCGGTTCAAGTTCGCTTTTGGCGGAAAGCATTCACTCGGTCGCCGATACCGGCAATCAGGTGTTGTTGCTCTTTGGCGGCAAACGATCGAGGATGGCCCCTGATCGCAAGCATCCGTTTGGATACGGACGCGAGCGTTATTTCTGGGCGTTTGTTGTCTCGATTGTTCTCTTCACACTCGGCGCAATGTTCGCTATTTACGAGGGTGTCGAAAAAGTCCTGCACCCGCATGCGATCGAATCGCCGCAATGGGCCATCGGCATTTTGGGCATCTCAATCCTTCTCGAGGCCAATTCGTTTCGAACAGCAATTCACGAAGCGCGCCCATCGAAAGGCAATGCGTCGTGGTTTTCGTTTATTCGCCGATCCCGTTCGCCGGAATTGCCCGTCGTCATCCTCGAAGACACTGGTGCGCTCGTTGGTCTCGCGTTCGCACTTGCCGCAGTCGGGCTGGCAGTCGTCACGAAAAACGGTGTGTGGGATGGCGTTGGCTCCATCGTTATCGGAACGCTTCTCGCCATCATCGCAATCATCCTTTCGATCGAGATGAAGAGCTTGCTGATCGGCGAGTCCGCCACTGAGGTTGACGAAGACGCGATTCGCGATGCAATCGATGAATCTCCTGTCGTCAATGAACTGATTTCGCTGCGCACCGAACACATCGGCCCCGACGAAATCTTGGTTGCCGCCAAGGTCGAATTCGACAGATCGCTCACCATGGCCCAACTCGCTGTCGCCATCGATGAGGTCGAGGTTGCCATCCGCGCCGCGGTTCCTGCTGCGAAGCGAATCTTCCTCGAACCCGATGTCGTGAAACCCGAACTGGGTGGTTCCGAAGATCCGTGGTCAGGCCTCGAAGGCCGCCCTCACTAGGAAATTCTGGGGAAAGCGCAATTCCCGACCTACGGGGTCGACTTTTACTCCCGGGTCGGGCATGATGTCCCCCCCACCCACTCTCAAGCCACGGAGGCTTCAGAAACATGGCACTACGCCTTGGCGATACCGCCCCCGACTTCACCGCTGACACCACTCAGGGCAGCGTGTCCTTCCATGACTGGAAGGGCGACTCTTGGGCCATCCTCTTTTCTCACCCCAAGGACTTCACCCCGGTCTGCACCACCGAACTCGGGACCGTTGCCAAGCTCAAGCCCGAATGGGACAAGCGCAACGTCAAGCCCATCGGCCTTTCCGTCGACCCGGTCGACTCCCATGTCTCGTGGGAAGGCGACATTGAGGAAACTCAGGGCCAGGCCGTGAATTTCCCGGTCATTGCCGATCCGGACCGCACCGTGGCCGACCTCTACGACATGATCCACCCGAACGCCAGCGACACCATGACCGTTCGCTCGGTCTTCGTGATCGACCCGGCCAACAAGGTTCGACTCATCCTCACCTACCCGGCCAGCACCGGCCGCAACTTCGACGAACTGCTCCGTGTCATCGACTCGCTGCAACTCACCGATGGCTACAAAGTTGCAACCCCGGCGAACTGGACCGACGGCGACGATGTGATTGTTGCCCCGGCGCTGTCTGACGACGAAGCAAACGAGCGTTTCCCCAAGGGATTCAAGAAGCTCAAGCCGTATCTCCGCATTACCCCTCAGCCCAACCGCTGAAAATTCAGTACGTCACTTCGTCAAAGGGGATGGGCAGCCGCCTGTCCCCTTTGCGCGTCAAGGGCCTAGCCTTTCGCCCGTGACAACCACTACTTCTTCCCCCGCCGCCATCTCGACTGCAGCTCATACCGAGAGCGTCACGAAGGTCTACGGAGCTGGCGACACGCTCGTCACCGCTCTCGACAACGTGAGCGTTTCATTCGAGCGCAGCAAGTTCACCGCAATCATGGGGCCGTCCGGAAGCGGCAAGTCCACCCTCATGCATTGTGTTGCCGGACTCGACACCATCAATTCGGGACGAATCTTCATCGGCGAGGTCGACCTGAGCGGGCTCAACGACAAACAACTCACCCGCTTGCGCCGCGACACAATCGGTTTCGTCTTTCAGGCATTCAACCTCGTGCCGACACTGACTGCGCTCGAGAACATCACCCTTCCCATGGATCTCGCGGGTCGCGCTCCTGATCAGGAATGGCTCGACACCATCATTGCCACCGTCAGCCTTGGCGACCGTCTGTCACATCGTCCGAGCGAACTTTCTGGTGGTCAGCAACAGCGCGTCGCTGTTGCACGCGCATTGGCAAGTCAGCCGGCAATCATTTTCGCTGACGAACCAACCGGCAATCTCGATTCACGCAGCGGTTCGGAAATTCTTGAATTCATGCGCGCTGCGGTCGACAAGTTTGCACAAACAATCGTGATGGTCACCCACGATCCGCTTGCTGCGAGTTACGCAGACCGCGTTGTGTTCCTCGCCGACGGCAAAGTTGTCGACGACATGCAATCGCCCACCACAGACTCGGTGATCGATCGCATGAAAAGCTTCGGAGCCTGACGTGCTGAAAGTCACGTTACGTGGGCTCATGGCCCACAAGGTTCGCCTCATCGCGACCGCCATCTCTGTTCTCCTCGGTGTTGCTTTCATGTCGGGCACACAGGTCCTGACCTCAAGCGTGAGCGCAAGCTTCGACAAAGTTTTCTCCGACGTCTACGCGTCCATCGACGTTGTGGTGCGTTCCACTAACAAAGTGGAAACACCATTCGGATCGCAGCGCACACGTATTTCTGAATCGGTCGTCCCGACTGTTACTGGCGTATCGGGAGTTGAGGCTGCCGAGGGCCAGGTCGTGGGACAAATCAAAGTTCTTGATAAAGACAACAAGCCCCTCGTCGCCGCTCAGGGTCCACCCAACTTCGGCCTCAACTGGCTGACTTCACCGTCACTCAACGGATGGAAAGTTGCCGAAGGCGGAACCGCGCCGACAGCTGCCGATGACATCGTTCTTGATGCGAAAACAGCCAAGGACGGGAACTATGCCGTGGGTGACACCGTCAACGTTTCTGTCACCAAGGGCGTGCAATCGTTCAAGCTTGTGGGCATTGCCAAGTTCGGCAAACTCGATACTTGGGGCGGTGCACAAGCCGCTCTGTTCACCACCTCAACAATTCAAGCTCTGGTCGGAGAACCAGGAACGTTCGACTGGATCTCGATTGCCGGCAAAGACGGCGAATCGCAGCAGCAACTTGCTGGCGCAGTCTCAAAGGCAATCCCGCCAGGCACCGAAGCGATCACGGGCAAAGAATTCACCTCTGAAAGTCAGGACGCGTTCCAGAAGATCATCGGCATCTTCAGCACGTTCCTTTTGGTCTTCGCTCTCATCGCGTTGTTCGTCGG
>Ga0114960_10002436_pt1 | contig 14501 bp, 19 predicted proteins | sample C_130625_MF_Meta_FD_92637 | JGI IMG/M metagenome (GOLD analysis project Ga0114960, IMG submission 92637) | Freshwater microbial communities from Lake Croche, Canada to study carbon cycling - C_130625_MF_MetaG | ecosystem: Environmental > Aquatic > Freshwater > Lake | place: Lake Croche, Canada... | reverse complement strand
GGCATACGGAGTTACAAGTAAAAAAATATTGGTTAATATTATAATTAAAAAAATATTACTTTTGGACATTGGATAATAATTTTAGGTTTTTAATTGATTTACAATGAAAAAAAACATATACTACATTGGAGAAACTATTTTCTTGTTATACTTTTTAATAACAACCTGTTCTGTTATAATTAAAAATATTGAACAAGTTGAAGTTGTAAAAATTACTTGCAATAGTTTGATAATTATTATTTTGTTATTGCTTTTACATAATAGAATACGAATTTTTATAAATAAATAAAACACGCCCGTTAAACCTCTTTACTTTGAGTTATAATAAAGTCTATAGTTCAGTATAATTCATAACTTAATAACTAACCATTACCTTAAACTAGTGGTTTATTTTCTAAAAATTAAAGTCAGAAATTAAAAATCTATTTAATTTGAGCTATTATATTACTGTTCTTAGGTTCTCACAAACGATTTGACCAATACCCTAAAAAGTAGTTAGCTAATTTTGAGTGGTATCTCGATATTAAATCAAAACAAGGTCATGACTTAGACAGTGACGAAATAGAATACATTTTTATAAAAGTAAAATGGCTACTAAATAAGAAAACAACGCTTGAATAAAAAACGACAGCTAAAATAGACTGTCGTTTTTTTATTTATAAATTTTGATTTTAACTTTTTTTACACTTTTAGTGTAAAACCACTTTTAAAAGTTATAATATTTTTGAGATAACAAATTACTGCAGAATTATTTGTTATTAAAAAACAATTATTAATTAAAATCTGAAAAAGTTTCAGATTTAAAAAACTTTAAAATTTTATTTATCATGAAGAAATCAATTAATTCAAAAATTTTAGCAACAGCAGCTTTAGCAGTTATTGCTCCTTCGTTTACAAACGTAGCAAGTGCCAACGAAGTAAAAAATAATAAAAATGCTATTGATGATATTAGTTATGGTCATCCAAATCAATTATCTAAAGTAGGAGCAACATCAATTTCTACTAAAGGAATAACAGAAGTTTATAATAGACTTATTGGATTGAGCGACAAAGAGCGAACAGTTATTGCTAATAAAATGAGAACCGATTTTAAAGGTTTTATGAACGACAATTTTTCACTAAATGAGGGAGAGAATTATTGTTTGTCAAATTTTTGGAGAAAAGACCCAGGATGCTTAAAGTTTATTCAAACACTAGCAGATAATTTTGAAAAAGGTGCAAAATTAGATAGCGTTGATTTTGACGAAGTAGGTTTAAATACTATACCTTATGCAAAAAGACAGGCTTCTACAGATATAGATGTTCACTCAGAAACAAACACATCAACAGGCCAAACGACAGTACATGTGGGCATAAAAATTCATTTTTAGAAAAATTCAAATTTGTCTGTTCAAAGTATAATTATACTTTTGAAAAGACAATATTATTGCTTAAATAATTTCTAATGAAAAATTACATTACAATTTTATTTTTAATACTTGCGCTTAATGTTTTTTCGCAAGAAAACGAAGTCTATCGTAAAAAGATAGACTTCATTTTCATTAATGTAAATATAAAAGGTAATAACTATAAATTTCTTTTTGATACAGGGGCTTTTACTACAGTTTTTTATGATATTGAAAACGTTGTTAAGACGGATAAAAACCAAAGTGTCAACATGATTAATAGTATGAAAGATATTGACACAACATATTCTTTTCCTAAGAAAGACATTCCTTTTGAGCTTGCTGATTATGACATTAAAATTAAAGGAATCAATAAGTTTATAATTTCAAAAGATATTCCTAAAGAGTTTAAAGACTATAATATAAGAGGTGTTTTAGGCAATAACATTATTTCTAAATTCGACTGGTATTATGATTTTGCTAATAATAAATTAGTAATCTGTAAGGATAAAAGGAATATTGATAAATCTGAATACGTTAGCATTACTTTTGACAATGTTTATAGAACGGAATGTGAATTAATCACAGATAAAAATTGTTCTTTATATGATAAATACTTAATTGATACGGGTTATTCAGATATACTATTTCATTCCAAAGTTGATTGCTACAAAGATTATATTAATTACAAATCTAAAATAGTAACCATAGCAAAAAATATTGATATTACGGATGAAAAGATTATAAAAACAGATTTAGAATTTGGTAATTTAAAAATAACAGGTATTCCTGTAAATATCTCTGATATAATCAATTCTGATAATTTACTAGGAATCAAATTCTTAAAATCGTTTGAGAAAATATATTTTCTTTTTAGTGAAAATAAAATGTTATTAAAAAAACAAAAAAAATATACTTTCACATTAACTTCACCAAGTGTTTATGATGGTAAAATTTATAGTTTTTTAGAAAACCCCTCAAACCTAAATCATTTTAAAAAATGGGATATTGGTAAAGAAGTAAAACTAGAAAATAAAGACTTTGACTCTATTGAATATCCTGTAGAGTTTACAGAAATAATAAAATGAAAAAAACAATTCTACTTTTATCGTTAATTGCATTAACCTCCTGTAAAACACTCAGTATTTTGTCAAAACAGGATGTTAATTAAAATGCGATTTTTATTCAGTTCGATTTTTTCTGAAGATTCATTTGTATTAATTGTAAAATTAAAGACAAAACCCTAACGTTTGAGGTAGATTTGGGTGCAACAACTTCTGTAATTTTCGATACTTTAGTAATTCCTAAATATTATAAAAGAGAAAAAGGCACTTTTGGATCAGTAAAATTAGCAGATTCAGACACAGCAGATTTTATTAGAAATTATGAAAATGAAGTCTGGCATGGAATAAAACAGCGATTGTTGTAATGGAAATAGTGAAGATTAAAAAAACATGAACATTAAACAAATGGTATAAATCAAAAATGACAGCAATTAGCTGTCGTTTTTTTTTATCTATAAATTGTGATTTTAACATTTTTTACACTTTTAGTGTAAAACTAAGATTTATGATACGAGTACTTTCGAAAATGAAATTACTCAAGAATTATTTGTTATTAAAAACAACCTAAAATTGCTCAGTTTAAAACTATTAAATTTATTTATCATGAAAAAAATTATTATTACATCGTTACTGTTCTCTTGTCAATTGTTTTTTGCTCAATCTAATATTGAAACCATTCTTAAAAGTGGAGAACTAATAATTAGTGGATTAAGTATAATAAAAGCAAAGGGACATCCAAATTCAAAAACTATTGAAAGTGTTTGCATTAAAAATAAACTTACTGAAAAAATTACTATTAAAATTACTGGTAAAGATGAGGATGGCAAAGAGATTAAAAAAGAACTCATAATTCAAAATGACGGCAAGGAATGCTTCCTAGAACTACTAAAAGGAATTTATACATACGAAATTTTACTTTCTAATAAAGACACTTATAAAAAAGGCGAGTATAAATTTGATGATGATGTAGTAATCACTATAAAAGACAACTAATCTATCGATATTATAAGCAATATGAACTTCTATAATCTAAAAAAATTAAACTCCAACACGCTTATTATTGAAATAGAGGTTTCAAAACTCAGCAAGATTAAACAAAAAGAATTATTTGGAAAAGCATTTAATTCTATTAAAAACAACGAAGTATTAGAATTTGTTCAAAAAAAAGATTACATTTTTTCTGTTGATACTTTAATTTATTTAGGGTTAGATCTAGAATTTCGGTTGTTAGCAAAAGGTAAATATCCGTTGAAAATTAGTGATGGCATAATTCAAATAACAATTAAATTGTCGCAAGAAAAAAAATAAAAAAATTAAGATAAATTAAAAAAACATTATGAAATTAATAGATAAAATAGATTCATTAAATAGTGATGATATAAAGGTAGTATTTAAAGAATTGATAAAAGATTATTTTAGCCCAGCTTTTGGTTCAATATCAAAAAAAGATTTAGACATATTATTATTTATAAAACTTCAAAAGTTAAAGTTAATTTCTGAAAATCCGGAAATCTATGAATTGATTTCTGAGTTAAGGGTTACAAGAGCTAAAGCAAGAAGCTTACTTTATGAATCTAAGCTAAGACAATCAACAACTAAGCAACTAGATGAAGAATTAATAGAAATTATAACTAATCCTATCTTCTTGAAAGATAATGATAAAATTGGATTAGAAATTGGAAATCCTTATTTGATAGATTATATAAAGGACAAACTAAAAAAAATAAATCATATTACAGACGGTTCGTTTTCACCTGAATTAATTAAGCTGACTCCCGAAGCTTTTGAGGCTCTTTTTGAAAGTTATGTTCCAAATGAGTCTAAATCTGAAATATTAAAAATATTAATATCTATTGGTGCAAAGGAAGATAGTACTTTAAAAGGTGCTTTAAAAGGAATGTTTAAAAAATTAGGATCTAAAATTGCTGATAAAGTTGGAGAAGAAATAGGCGAAAATATTGTTGATTATTTAAGTCTGTTTTTCAAGAAGGATGGAATAAGTAAAATAGAAGACAAATTTAAAGGTATATTTTAAATTTTTATAATCTGAAATGAATAAGTATTTAAATTTAATTTAAAATATTTTAAGAAGGTCACAAAATTTATATCAAGGAAAAGTTTAAAAACAATTTAATTAAAAACAATTATGTAAAGTTTTTGATATTTATTATTTATGTAAATTTTAAATATTAATAATTATGGGTAATTTTAAAAAACCGACAGAATATTCACATTAATTGAACATTCTCCCTCGCATCAATTTTTATTCTTGGCTGACAATTTAATTCTCCGAAATCTAACACTAAATCAACCGATAAACTGTTATGTTGTATATTTTACTAACCCTTATTTGTAAAAACAAACAAACTATGATACAAGAAATATTTGATTTTTTTACTGGAATTACTAAAAATTCATGGAGGGATGTTGTTATAAGTTCAATGCTTATTCCTCTTGTATTTTACCTTTTTACAAAATTGTGTACATGGTTAAAATCAATACTGCCACTTAATTTGGTTTTAGCAGGGTTCCGAAAATCAAAGAAAGATATACTAATTTTCCTCTCACAATTATCAGCTGCTAGCAATCAATCACAGTTAACACCGAACCAATTATATGTGTGTCAATTTCCTCAACCTCAACCTCAAAATCAAACTTATTTAGAAAGCCGTCCATATCATAATATTGATCCATTATGGTCGCAAGCAGATGGACAATGTGCCGCTGAAGTATTTAATTTATTAGGACAAATAAATAAGCATAAAGGATTTAGGATTGCTAACTTACAAAGAGATTGGACTGAACATTTTAGCCCGATTTTTTCTATAGGATTTAATCCTAAAACAAATGATTTAATGAATTATTGCTCACCAATTAATTTTCAATTAGGAACAAATTGTGACGAACTTTCAATTACAGGCCATAATTTAGTTTTAGGAGACACTTATCCTTCAGATGCTGGTATTTTGCAAAAAACATATATGAGTAACTCTAAATTACCTGTTTTTATTCTTGCAGGAATAGGAACTACAGGTACTGAGACTTCAGGAAAAGTATTGAACGAGAATTGCATTTCATTCGGCAAACTCTATGGTAGTCGATCGTTTTGTGTCTTATTCAAAACTGACATAACTAGAGGAAGTAATTATTATGAAATTATGGGAGTTTATCCAAAGCCAAAATTATATCGGGCTCTTTGGTATCCAATAACTTTTATAAAGTGGCATAATAAAAAAATATATCCTACAAATTAAACTCTATTATAATCGAATATTAAACATTTCACTTAATACTATCTAATTAAAATACATTTCCCAACAATTATTCAAAATACTAACTAAACTACTCTCATCAATGGCAAAAAAAACAACAAGTGCTAAGGTAGCCTCAACTGCTTCAAAAGTACTCAAAGACAAAAGAACAAGTGCAGCAAGTAAATCTGTTGCCGGTAGTGCTTTATCGCAACGCGAAAAAGGAAATAAAAAGAAGTAGTAATTTTAATTAATCACAAGATTAGAAAAAGATGAGAATTATAAATTCTGGAATACTTAAAAACGATTAAACCATTTATTTTTTAATAGAAACAGTTGACGCATCAATTGTGAGGAAATAATACTTGTAGGAGATTTTAAAGTGTTTGCAGATGAGGAAGAATTCGAATACATCTGCTGTCCCAATGCCTCAGATTGTGATGAAACTGTTATAGATTGGATGAATATTTAATTTCATAATTAATAACTTATAATTCCTAATTCCTCTTGAATCCAAAATACAACATACTATTAAACAAACTCAACGAGCAACTCAACTTCATTGATTTAGAAATAGACGACCAAATCAAGAAGTGCGAGCAAGCAATTACTATAATTCTAAAGTCTATAAACGAACTCAAAAAAGTCACAACCAAATCCAACTTCAAAACCGAAGCAGAGGAAATCCAATTCTTCAAAGAAATCAAGCCACAATTCACTTCCAAACTAATCTATTTTAATAGAGTTTATAAAATAGAAATGAAAAAGCCAAATGGAGGCAATCGGGTACTCAAAAAGTACTACAACAAAGAACTTCTTAAACTTAAAGTTTTTTTCGATAACGAATTAGAATTCTACCAATATTTTCGTTCCGGTAGCACCTACCTAGATTTCAAATACTTCTTCAGAGGAAAATTCGATATCAAACTAGTACTGGACTCTTATTATTTCGAAACTGATACCTCTTTTGCTACTTCTCATGATTTTAAAGTAGCAACAATCCTAGCAAACGACCTTATTGAGTTATATATTGAAAACCAATTGATTATGTTGGAAAACAAAGAAAATACAGAAAAATCACAACGCAAACACAACGTAAAAATGACATGGACAGGCTCAAAAGTAGCCTTAGTAGAACTGATGTATGCGCTACATACTGAAGGAGTTTTCAATAATGGAGCAGCTGATTTAAAAGAAATAGCCGAATATTTCGAACACATTTTTGATATAGATTTAGGGCAATACCGTCGTGTATTCCTTGAAATAAGGGCTAGGAAGAGTGATAGAACAAAATTTATCACCACAATAAACGAGCAACTATTAAAACGAATGGAAGACTCCGATGAGGTAATTTAAATAAAAATCGTTCACAACGCGACCTCCGTTGTGAAAGAAAATAAATCAAACACTCTAATTTTGGACCATAACAAACTAAAACATAAGTTATGGCTGTACAAATTATTACCATCGAAGACTTAAACGAATTCAGAAGTCAGCTTTTGAACGATTTAAAAGAAATCATTAAATCCAAACCGCAACAAACTAAACAGTGGCTCAAATCCAATGAAGTCCGCAAACTCCTTAATATCTCCCCAGGAACACTCCAAAATCTCCGCGTAAACGGCACCCTCACCTACACCAAAATAGGTGGCATAATGTATTACAACCATGCCGACATTGAAAAGTTATTAAAGGGTTAAAGCCGTCCTAGGTATTTGGTAGCGAGTGTCAATCAATTGAAAATTCCAAAAAAAGAAAAGTTGTTTCAGCGAAGCGAGTTCTTTTCTTTTAGGATTTGAGATTGTAATTGACCTTTGAAAATACCAAGACTTGAAATCGAAGATTCACGAAATCCAAAATTTAAATAACAATTTGAGTACTTTTTTGTTTCTTTTTTTATCAAGAAAAAAAGAAAAGAAGAAAACTAATCACTTTCACTAATCATTATAAAAATGAACTACATAAAACACCTAACTGGATTTTTCGAAAAAGTTTCAATAGATTTTGAATTAAATCCAACACACATTAGTCTATACATGGCGGTTTTCCAATTATGGAATCAAAATCGATTTCAAAACCCAATTGGTATTTCACGAGATGAATTAATGCGTATCAGTAAGATTTCTTCAACAGCAACTTTCCATAAGTGAATCAAAGAACTATCCACAAAAGGATATGTCATTTACAGTCCCTCTTACAATCCATTCAAAGGCTCAACTCTCGAAGTGATCAACTTGGATTACTATACAAAACCAGTCCAAAAAAAGGAAATTCGAAAGTTAAAAAGGGTATCAAAAAACGAACAAGTTATTGAACAAGTTATTAAACAGGATAATGAACAAGCTTTAAACAAGTATCAAACAAGCTCTAAACATGTACCTTATATAAACAATACAAACAATTTAAACATTGTAAACGAGCACAATCAAAAAAATGAAGTTGATAATCAAAAAAATCTTGAAATTGAAACGCTTTTAGATGCTGAAAAAAACACCAAAAAAAAGTTGCGCGAAAAAAAAGGTACAGAACAAATTCCTCCAGATTGGGAACTGGTTATGGCTTTTTTTAAAGACAAACAAATTCCGTTGGTCGAAGCAGAAAAATTCTACAATCATTTTCAAAGCAATGGTTGGCTAGTTGGCGGAAAATCAAAAATGAAAGACTGGAAAGCTGCAGCAAGAAATTGGATTCTAAACTCTAACAAATTTCAGGGAACGACGGCAACACCTCAACCAAACCATTTGCACACACCTAATTTTAAAAACTATGCAGAACCATTGTAAAATAATTACGGACACTTATGAAATTAAAGACAAACAAAAAATATACGATTTCAACAAATGCCTTGACTTCATTGAGTACCATGGAAAACTGCTTTACGGACAAGCTTTCAAAATCTGTGAGGAAGATAAACACACCATCTACAAATTAATTATTTATATGATAAAAGATAAAGAAACAGCTCTAAAACAGCAAATAAACTTATCTAAAGGTATTTTGCTATCGGGTCCAATTGGTTGTGGTAAAACCTCCTTAATGCATCTTATCAAGCCTTTTTCTGCATCCGATTACAAAATCAAAACGTGCAGAGAGATTTCCTTTGAGTTTGCGAAAAACGGTTATGAAGCAATAAACAACTTTACCCTAAAGCAAAACTTCCAATCTAAACTAACCGGTTATTGTTTTGATGATTTAGGAACCGAACAGCAAATCAAACATTTCGGTAACGATTGCAACGTAATGGCTGAAATACTCCTTAGTCGCTATGAGCAGTTTGTTGAGAATAAATCAGTAACCCACATTACAACCAATCTTTCTGCTACCGAAATTGAAAAAGTGTATGGAAATAGACTCCGTTCTCGAATGAGAAGCATGTTTAACCTCATCACTTTTAGTCCAAGCAGCTCGGATAAGAGGTGAAATAATAACTCATTATTATTTATTTCTTGTTTGTTGTAAAAAAGTAATATTTTTTATTACCTTTAACCGCAAGATAAACCCCAATTTTTAGGGTTTATCCTTAAACGATTAGTAATGGCAAAAAGTACCTATATTTCGGAGAACACAACACAAAATCAAATAGATTTCATGTTAATGCTTGATGATAATGAGTTAGATATCTTCACTTTAGAGGAAATCAAAGCAATTGCATCTAACGAATTTGAAAACATAAACGAGATAGTAGAAAATCTAGTTCAAAAAAAACTACTATCACGCATAGAACGAGGTAAATATTGCAGGTATAATTTCAGAGATGAAAATGTAATTGGCTGTAAATTATCAGAAGATTCCGCAATCGCCTATTGGTCTGCCTTAAACAAGCACGGACTTACAGAACAATTCCCGAATTCTATTTTTATTCAAACTACAAAGAGGAAATCAGACAAAAGTGTTTTTGGAGTTTCTTATAAATTCATTCAAATTTCAAAATCAAAAATAGTTGGAATAGAGAAATTAGGATTTGGAAATCACAGCTACCAAATGACCGATATTGAAAAAACTATTATCGATTGTTTTGATTTACCTCAATATTCTGGTGGTTACGCCGAATTAATTCGAGCATTTAATCAAGCAAATCTCAATAGTGAAAAAATGATGATGTATTGCAAAGCCATTAATAACATTGCGATTACAAAACGAATGGGATACTTGGCAGAGTTGCTAAATAAAAAAGGCATGAAATCATTCATAAACTTCGCATTAAAAGAAGTCAACGAAAAATACAACCTCTTTGATCCATTTGGAATAGAAGAAGGCGAATTTATAAACAAATGGCGATTGAGATTAAACATAAGCAGCGAAGAAATTTTAGACATCTGTAACAAACAATATTAATGATTTTACAAAAAGAAATAGCAACCATTTCCGAACAACTAGGTGTGTCAAAATCAGTAATTGATAAAGACTGGATGTTGGGTCACTTCATTGCAGCAATATTCAACGAACCAGAACTAAAGGAAACATTAATTTTCAAAGGAGGAACTTGTTTAAAAAAGTGTTGGTTTGAAGAATATCGTTTTTCAGAAGATTTAGATTTTACTTCAAAGTCTAAAGAATTTGTACTTACGCAAGATCATTTAAAATTTATAACAAAATACGTTGAAGACAATACGGAAGTAAAAACACACATTGTTTCATTAAGAGCTTTAAAATTTCAAGACAAATTAACAGGATATGAAGCTATAATTAAGTTTTGGGGCGCGGACCATCCAAGAAATATAATGCCTCCAACACCGGACCGCTGGCAAACTAAAATCAAAATCGAAATCATCCTATACGAAGAAATGATTTTCGATGTTTCAGAACAAAAAGTTACACATCCCTATTCCGACACATTAAAATTAGAAACTACAATACCATGTTATAAAATAGAAGAAGTCTTAGCTGAAAAACTAAGAGCATTAATACAACGTTCCTATAGAGGACTTCCAAGTCAGACATATTCTTATTATGGAACATATAGTAATCGTTACTTATTTTATTAAATATTTATTCTATGAAAATTTATTTTTCACTTTTTGGATTATTTTTATTAAATTGTTCTAGTTATAATTATAATAATACAAATTTTGCATTTGAAATTGAAAATTGTTCTAATTTAAATGACACATTGGTCAGGAAGGATGGTTTTTATACTGAAAATTTAGAAAAAGGACATACATCGGTTAAAGAACTATTCTTTATTGGTGAAAATGTTGTGAAAATGAATGGTTCTTCCTATGTCAATGAATTTGATAGACATACCTTTTATAAAAATTATAAAGAAATGTATAATAATGAAATACTCAAATCAAAGTATTGTATTGTTGGGAAAAGAATATTTGCTTATGTAGACCAATCAATAATAAAGGATTGTATAATTCACGCTTGTAGTGATTTAATTTATTTAAATTTTGAAGGAGAAATTAAAAATAGAGATTCAATAGTAAATTGGCATCTTGTTCCTCCATTACCCAAACTTAATAAAAAAGAAATGGAACTAAACAAAGACTTATTTGAACCTAAGACACTTATTTTTGTAAAATCCGACGCAGTAAAAAAGTTAAATAACCCTAAAAATTGATTTTTAAACATTTAGAGATGGAAAAAAACATAATCATACTACTAATCATCCAATTATTTATAGGATGTTCATCGGATCATAATTCATCAAAAAGTATTTTTTCAATAGATATGGTACCGTCTGCTACGAATGTTGTAATAGACCAAGCATTTTCGGTAACTATTAATGCCAATGAATCTATGAAATACTTGTGGGTTTCAACAGATAATTTTGCCACAGGTGGTTATGCAATACAAAATTTCGGCACTAGCTTCACCTTAAATTTAAATTTTGATACTTTAGGTCAAAAAACAATTTCTGTAAGAGCAAAAAACCAAAACAATGAAGTTTCAGAAAAACAAATAGTGGTTACTGTAACTCGTGGCAATGCTGTAAAGATTTTAGGAGTTCAGGTAATTTCCTTTAATGGAATAAATACAGTCTACGATCCAGAATTTCCAGCTTCAAATCCCGAAAGTCTTGCCGATTTACAGTTTGGTTTTGCAAAACAGTCATTAGATTCATATCTGTCAAATGTTTATAGTTGGCGAAGTTGGTATCAATCTTCTGTAATTCCCAATCAAGGAACAATGACTTGGGATTGTAGTAATGCAAATTTATATATAGACCCTTCAAAAAACCTACGTTTTGGATTAGCTGATATAGATAATGGTGTTGCAGGAGCCGATTTATTAAATGGACCTCCTGATTACAGAGAAATAAATTTTAGTAATTTTGTAACTACAAAACCTACAACGATTACTTATAGTTTTCCTGAAATCAATTTACAGTTTAAAGTTTTTGTAGAATGGGCTAATTAATAATAATTAACAAAAAATAAAACATGAAAAAATTAGTAATTGTTTTTGCATTGATGTTTTCAGTTTTGAGTTTTTCTCAAGATAAATCAAACAAAAAATTTCAATTTGGTATATCTTATTCTCTTACCAATGATGATAATTTATACAACAAGCCATTAAGTTTTTATGCAAATTATCAAGTAAAGAAATTAGATAACATAGAATTTAGAGTAGAATTAAAATCATATTATTTTAGTTCTAAAAACAGTTCTAATTTCACTAACAAATTAGGTTTTAACCCTAATGTAAGTGCTTCTTATTATTTCCTTAATGATAAAATGAGTGCTTATTTTGGGTTGGGTTATTATTTTGATAGTGCAACATTTAAACCAACTCCAACAGGATTATTTACATCACCTAATCAAACAATTAAAAATAATGGAGTTACATTTACTCCAGGGTTAAAATATTTTGTACATCCAAATATATTTATCGATGCCAATGTAACTTTTCTATTAGCAAAAACAAAGTTTGAAAGTGGTACTTCCAATTCTAATAATTATACTTTTTTTAATATTGGTGTTGGTGCAACTTTTTAAATGAGATAAATTTTGAAAAATATTTTCTGCACAATTCTATTTCTATCAATGTTGGTTTCTCATGCACAAGGAGAAGCCAACATTTGGTATTTTGGACAAAATGCAGGAATGGATTTCAATAGTGGAAGTCCAGTAGCTTTAACAAACGGACAATTAGTAACTGATGAAGGTTGTGCTACCATTTCTAATTCTAGTGGTCAATTGTTGTTTTATACAGACGGAATTACTGTTTACAATGAGAACCATGTAGTAATGATAAATGGAAACGGATTAATGGGACATCCTTCAAGTACTCAATCGGCAACGATTATACAAAAGCCTGGATCCAATAATTTATATTATATTTTTACTACTGATAACGAGCACGACCCTAATGGTTTCAGATATTCAATAGTGGATATCAATTTAGATGGTGGTAATGGTGCTGTAACAACAGATAAGAATGTATTAGTATATACGCCAACTATAGAAAATTTAGGAATAACCAAGCATGGAAATGGACAAGATTATTGGATAATAACACATGGATGGAATAGTAATAATTTTATTGCTTATCAACTAACTTCCACTGGATTGAACCTGACACCTGTTGTTACAACTATTGGGCAGGTCATAACAGGAAGTCCAACGGATTATGTTGCAGCTGGAACTATTAAAATTTCTCCAAGTGGTTCTAAATTAGCTTTTACAAGTGTTTCGGATATTGCTCAACTTTTTAACTTCGATAATTTAACAGGCATATTATCTAATGGAACAACACTTAGTAGCGAGGGAGGAGATTTATATGGTGCCGCTTTTTCACCTGATGAATCATTATTATACATATCTAATACTTTTGGTACTATACATCAATTTAATTTAAATGCTACAGATATTCCTAATTCAGAGTTTACAATTTATAACGGTGATATACTTGGTCAAATGCAAGTAGGACCTGATAATAAAATTTATGTTGCATTTGGAAGTAGTTTTTATCTTGGTGTAATCAATAATCCAAATTTATACGGAGCAAGTTGTAATTTTCAAAGAAATGGCTTTTATCTTGATGGAAAGAAAAGTAAATTAGGCTTACCTTCCTTCAATCAATCATTCTTTTTTATTCCTGCTATACAATTGAGTAATGTGTGTATCAATCAAAACACGACATTCCAATTCACCACCAATCAAACGGTAACTTCTGCAAATTGGAACTTTGGTGATGGTACAACATCATCGGCAATACAACCAAATCATGCTTACACAAATGCTGGTAATTATACAGTTTCAGTAACAATTGTAACACCTTACGGAACAGGTAGTAATACTAGAAATATTACAATTTATCCACAACCAACATTACTTAATAATACAATTTCTTTAAAACAATGCGATGACAATAATGACGGTTTTAGTTCATTTAATTTAAACGAATCCATTCCTTTATTGGTGTCTAATCCAACAGGATTAACTTTTTCATTTCATGAAACTTTAACAGAGGCTCAAGGTGGTACAAATCCAATTATAAACCCAACTGCTTATACAAATCAAATAGTAAGTAATGATGTTATCTACGTGAGGGTTGAAAACTCAAACGGTTGTTACAAAACGGCTCAATTAAGCATACAAGTTTCAACAACTTTAATTCCAGCATCATTTCAATTAGTTTACAATGAGTGTGATGACAATCTTTCAGGAACCAATACTGATGGTATTGCTACATTTAATTTTAGTAATGCAACCTCACAAATTCAAGCACTTTATCCAACTGGACAGTTATTAAATATTACCTACTACAAAAATCTAGTAGATGCTTTAGCAGAACAAAACGTAATTACTAATATCTCAAATTATTCAAATCTGGGTTCTCGAGGGTGGCGGATT
>Ga0114960_10002431_pt1 | contig 14510 bp, 13 predicted proteins | sample C_130625_MF_Meta_FD_92637 | JGI IMG/M metagenome (GOLD analysis project Ga0114960, IMG submission 92637) | Freshwater microbial communities from Lake Croche, Canada to study carbon cycling - C_130625_MF_MetaG | ecosystem: Environmental > Aquatic > Freshwater > Lake | place: Lake Croche, Canada... | reverse complement strand
CTTTGCATGTAACTTATTTAAGACTGCAAAGATACAAACCTGTGGTTATTTAACAGAACGAAAGGGAATAAATTGCTGTTTATTACCTACATCATTTCCACAAAATGAACTAATTTCACATTGCTTTTAAAATAAGGGGTTCAAAACATAAATTCGCTGTTGGCGGACTAAGATTTAAATATGAAGGCGATTATACCAGTAGCAGGAGCAGGCACCAAGCTCCGACCACATACTTACACGCAACCAAAGGCTTTGATACCATTGGCTGGAAAAACTATATTGAGCATCATTATTGATCAGTTAAATCAAGCTGGTGTTCAGGAATTCGTCTTTATTGTAGGCTACTTAGGTGAAAAAATTCAGGATTATGTAAAAGTTAATTATCCAGACCTTACTTGCCATTTTGTTTATCAGAATGAAAGGTATGGAACCGGGCATGCCATTGATTTAGCTAAAGAAATTGTAGGGGAAGACCAGGTGTTAATTGTGTTGGGAGATACTATTGCAGAATACGATGTAAAGGCGATGATTGATTCTGAATTCTCCGTTTTGGCAGTTAAAAAAGTAGATGATCCAAGAAATTTTGGAGTAGCAGAAATTGATGAAGAGGACTATATTACTCGAGTGGTTGAAAAGCCAGCTATTCCAAAAAGTAATATGGCCTTGGTGGGAATTTATAAAATAATTGAAACCCAGTCTTTATTTGATTGCATAAAAAGTATTATTGAAAATGCAAGTATTGGAGAAAACGAACTCAACTTAACCGATGCAATTGAATGTATGATTCAAGGAGGTGTTAAATTTAAATCCCTGAAAGTAAATGCTTGGTTTGACTGTGGAAAAAAAGAAACCTTGCTAAAATCCAATGCAACGCTTCTTAAAAAATTTGGCGGCAAAGCGTTGGGTGAGGAAAGTTTTGAGAATACAATTATTATTCCTCCAGTAAGTATTGGCGAGGGTTGTGATATTAAAAATTCAGTCATTGGTCCGAATGTTTCTATTGGAGAAAATACAATTCTTAATTACACAATCGTAAGAGAATCAATTATTGGATCTTTTTCTAAATTGTATGATGTTGTGCTTGACGATTCTTTAATAGGAAGCGACACTGGAATTAAAGGAGAAACTCGTTCCTTAAATATTGGAGACAATACAGATATTGATTTAGGTTAATTTTTTTTATCGTTACAGTCAAAAAATAAATTATTTACAATTTGCTGATGGTCATTTCAATTTGCTTGGCAATTCTTTCTCCATCCATTGCAGCACTCACTATGCCTCCTGCATATCCAGCACCTTCACCACAGGGGTAAAAATTGTTTAATTGAGGATGTGTTAAAGTGATACTATCTCTTGGAATTCTTATTGGAGAAGAGGTACGACTTTCTGTAGCAACTACTACCGCTTCATTGCTAAAATATCCTTTCATTTTTTTTCCAAAAGACTTGAAACCTTGGGCCAATGATTGGTATATAAAATCGGGTAGTACTTCACTTAGTTGAACAGAGCTAATGCCTGGCTGGTAAGAACAATTAGGCAAATTGTTGGATAATTTTCCATTAGAAAAATCGACCATGCGTTGGGCAGGGGCTTTGAAATCTCCTCCTCCTGCGTTGTAACATTGTTGTTCTACCATTTGCTGAAACTTCATCATTTGAAGAGGGCTATCCGCAGGCTCTTTTGATATAAGATTATTTTTTTTTCTGGCATTAACTGCATCAGCTATTTCCACTTGAACCACCATTCCACTATTTGCATAGGGGTTATTTCTTTTGGAAGGGCTCCAACCATTCACAACTAGCTCTCCTGGGGAAGTTGCCGCAGGTGCAATGATTCCACCTGGACACATGCAAAATGAAAATACACCTCTTCCATTAACTTGTTGTACCAAGCTATAGGCAGCAGGAGGTAAAAATTCACCTCTACTGTTGCAATGGTATTGTAACTGATCAATTAATATTTGCGGATGCTCTACCCTCACTCCTAGTGCAAAAGGTTTTGCCTCGATTGCTATTTTTTTTCGGTAGAGTAACTCAAAAATATCTCTTGCGGAGTGTCCGGTAGCAAGTATTACCGCATCTCCCTTAAAAAAATCGCCATCTGAGGTATGCACTCCAGTTACCTTATCTTTTTCGATTTTCAGGTCAGTGACTTTTTTCTCAAAAATAAATTGCGCACCACTTGCTATCAGTTGCTCTCTCATTGCAGTGATGATATTGGGCAATTTGTTGGTACCTATGTGTGGATGTGCGTCGTATAATATTTTTTCTTCTGCACCAAAATGAACGAATAGGTTTAATATTCTATCAATGTCTCCTCTTTTATTACTTCTTGTGTAAAGCTTTCCATCACTGTAAGTACCGGCACCACCTTCTCCAAAGCAATAGTTACTATCTGGATGTACGATTCCTTCTTTATTGAGGATGGCCAAATCTCTTCTTCTTGCCCTGATGTCTTTTCCTCGCTCTAAAATAATAGGTTGAATACCTAGTTCAAGTAGTTGAAGGGCGGCAAATAAACCCGCTGGTCCGGCACCAATGATGATTACCTTTTTACTGGTATTGCCAACCTCTTTGAATTGAAAAGATTGAATGGTTCTTTTTTGGAAGGGTTCGTTAATAAAGGCATTGACTGTACAATTAATCCAAATGGTTTTGCCTCTAGCGTCAATAGATTGTTTATGAATTTGAAATCCTGAAATAGCACTCTCTTTAAAGCCTGACGTCTTGCTGATAGCGCTGATTACATCGGCTTCATTAGCCAATTGGTGGGGTAGTAGTTGTAAAGAGACTTTTTGTTGCATATTCCAGCAAGTTCCAAGGACTGTTAGTATCCCTAAAGCTAGGTATATATTATTTTTTTAATATAATTAAGGAGTCATTCAAAAACTATTCATTTAATTTATAAATTTTGAAACTCTTTTTGAGTTGGAAAGCTTAAAAAGGCAAATCGTCTATCGCTTCCGGTGAGGAGGCTGTAAAGTTATCCAATGGTTCCATATATTCTGCATCAGTTACTGACTGATCTGTTCCAGCATTTGAAACCTGTTCTATTCTCCAAGCATCTAAATTAGTGATGTAATTTACTTTGCCTTCTTTCTCCCATTTGCTTCCTTTGATATTGAAATACACTTTTATTTCATCACCAATATTTGCTTTGTCAATGATAGAAGTTTTATCTTGTACAGATTGAAACTTTACATAATTCGTAACAGTTCTTCCACCAATATCATCTGTTTTTTCGACTGCAAATTCTCTTGTTTTAAAAGTTGCAGTTCGCTGAACTACTTCATATTTTGCAACTAGTTTTCCTATTAATTCGTAACTCATTTTTTTTATGTTTGTTTAACAAAAGTAAACTTATTTGCTTGTAATTTTTTTTGCAGTTTTTTATTGATAAATTTAAATAGAGAAAAAAAGATACTTTATTAATTGTACTTTGAAAAAGTTGGATGGGGATAACTAGAGAAATAATTTTAATTATTTAACGCTCGTAAAGTAGTAGAGAAAAAATTGGCACCTATTAATTTGAAAAAGGAGAATTTTAAGCCTTATTTTAAATATTAATTTTAAATCATATGATTAAGTCTAGAAATTGATATGAAATTGATGTAATTTAGTATGGGCTTGCATTTCAAGAGTTATTGAAAGCTTTCAGTTAGTTGAAATTTTTTCGTGATTTATTTTAAAAAGAGGGTGATTAGAATTAGTTTTAAAAAAAGGAAGAAAAAAATTTTTTTATTAACAATTTCTTTTGATATTCGCTTGACTTTCGAAAATGGCTTGTATTTGTGGGTCTTGGTGTTTGAAAGGAAATGTAAGGAAAAATATTACTCAATTATAATTGCTTAAGGAATAATGGATAAAGTTTTTGATAAAGTTTGGTCTAACTGTTTAGAAATAATCAAAGACATTGTTGAATGGCAGCATTACAAAACTTGGTTTGAGCCTATCAAGCCAGTTGCGTTAAAAGAAAAAGTATTGACCATTCAAGTACCTAGTCAATTCTTTTTTGAATACCTCGAGGAACACTACATAAGTTTGTTATCAAAAACATTGAAAAGAGAATTAGGAAAAGATGCGCGTTTAGAATACAGAATAATGGTGGATAGCGGAAATAGTAAAAACAAACCGCTTACAATGGATGTTCCTGGAAATGGTTTCAAATCATATTCAAACAATGAAATGGATTTTCCTTTAGTGATAAATAATCCGGTTAAAAATCCATTTGTTATTCCTGGATTAAAGAAAATGCAAATTGATCCTCAGCTCAATAGTGCCTACACTTTTGAAAGTTATATTGAGGGAGATTGCAATAGAGTAGCAAGAAGGGCAGGTAAAACTGTTGCTGAAAAGCCAGGTACCACTTCTTTTAATCCTTTGGTAATTTATGGCGGAGTAGGTTTGGGTAAAACCCATCTTGCCCAGGCTATCGGTAATGAAGTAAAAAGACTTCATAGCAACAAGGTAGTATTGTATGTAAGTTCTGAAAAGTTTATCAATCAGTTTATAGATCATGGACGCAACGGGGCTATCAATGACTTTATACATTTTTATCAGTTAATAGATGTATTAATTATTGATGATGTACAATTTTTTAATCGTGCTGAAAAGTCTCAGGATGCTTTTTTCTCAATTTTCAATCACCTTCATCAAAGTGGCAAGCAACTAATATTAACGAGTGACAAAGCGCCAAAAGATTTAGAAGGTGTTCAAGAAAGGTTGCTCAGTCGTTTTAGATGGGGATTAAGTGCGGATCTTCAGGTGCCTGATTATGACACCAAGATCGAGATTTTGGAGAAAAAAATGAAGATTGATGGCTTGGAGATGCCGAAAGAGGTGGTGAAATATATTGCATACAATATTAATAGTAATGTGAGGGAATTGGAGGGAGCGCTTATTTCATTGTTGGCTCAGTCATCACTTAATAAAAGAGAGATAGATCTTGAGTTGGCTAAAAAGGTATTAAGGAATTTTGTAAAATCTTCTAGTAAGGAAATCACCATTGATGCAATTCAGAAAATGGTTTGTGAGTACTATGATGTTCCTTATGATAAGTTACTTCAAAAAACTAGAAAAAGAGAAATCGTTCAGGCTCGCCAGATCACTATGTTTTTATCAAAGGCTTTCACCAAAAATTCACTTAAGACCATTGGGGAGCATTTTGGCGGAAGGGATCACACTACTGTTATACATAGCTGTCAGACTGTAAAAGATTTAATGGATACAGACAGTATATTTAAAGAGAGTGTGATGGAATTACAGCAAAAAGTGCAGCTAGCTGCCATGTAAAATATTTTTCTTGAAAAATCATTTCCAAATACCAAGGTATTTGGATTTTTTTTGGCTGTTAGGGTAAAATGATGATATACTTGGAGTGCTATGAAATTTTATTTGATTTTGATTTTATGTTATAATTCTTTAGGGGTATGAGATTAGTAGGGATTCGTTAATTATTTTGTTCATTTTCTTATTTTGTTTTGGGTATGTGATTGTTGAAGTGTATTTTTGCAACCCCTTACAAAAGTTAGGGCAGGTAGGAGAGATGCCTGAGTGGCCGAAAGGAACGGTTTGCTAAATCGTCGTACGGGTTAAACTGTACCGTGGGTTCGAATCCCACTCTCTCCGCAAAAAGATCTTTTATAGTTATTGACCATTCCCAATTTTCTTCACTTTTTTAAAGTGAGGACCAATGGTAAATATTTTTTTCTTTCGGGATGTAGCGTAGCCCGGTATCGCGCCTGGTTTGGGACCAGGAGGTCGCAGGTTCGAATCCTGCCATCCCGACACTGTTGTTTTCTAAAACAATAATTATTTTAGAAAACAACACTCATTCTGAATGCCGACTATTTATTGGTCGGCATTTTTAATTTTTATACTTCTCCATTTTATAAGAAACTATTTTGAATAAGGTAATAAATATATTACCTTTAAAAGTGAAATCAAACGAATTAATCAGATTGCTGCAAAAAGATGGATGGTTTGTAATTAGGCAAAGTGGTAGTCATATGATAATGTCGCATCCTACAAAAAAAGGACAAATCGTGTGTCCAAATCATGGTAGTCATGAAGTAGGCAAAGGGTTAGAGAGAAAAATCAAAAAAGATGCAGGAATCAAATAAATAATATTATTATGAAAATAGAAATGATTGTAGAAAGAACAAAAACAGGATATTCTGCTTATTCAGAAAAGTATCCTGTTTTTACAGTTGGCAAATCATTACAAGAGCTTAAAACAAATATGCTGGAAGCATTAAATCTTCACTTTGAAGCAAAAGGGAAATTTTTTACTGAAGCTGATTTGAAAATCACCTTGGATTTACCTCAGTTTTTTGAATTCTATAAGGTTATCAATGCAAAAGCACTTTCTGAAAGAATTGGTATGAACCAAAGTTTGTTGGCACAATATATAAAAGGAATCAAAAAGCCTTCATCAAATCAAACTTTAAAAATTCTTAACGGAGTGAAACAAATAGGAAATGAATTGGCAGCTATTCGTTTCTTGTTGTAAGACAAAATTTGGATACTAAAATTACTTTTAAATCCTCCAAAAAATCTAAACTATTGGTATCCATCCCGACACTGTTGTTTTCTAAAACAATTAGTTTTGGAAAATATTTTTTGAAAGCCGACTTTTAGAGTCGGCTTTTTTCGTTTTATATAATTTCTATTGCTCATCTATCAAAACATTCAAAATTTACCTACCATGATAAAAAAAATGAGTTTATCGTTTATACAGATAAGTGTAATTATTTCTTTGTTGACGATTCAATGCTCAGATTTAATTGGCCAATCTAAAAAAGATAAGGATGGCTTTGTAAAAATATTTAATGGAAAAAATCTTTCTGGCTGGGTGGGCGACCTTACTTATTGGCGAGTTGAAAATGGAAATTTAGTAGGCGAAATTACTCCTTCCACTTTGTTGAAAACCAATTCATTTATTATTTGGCAAGGTGGTAGTCCAGCTGATTTTGAAATTAAGCTTGAATTTAAAATAACAAAATCTGGGAATAGCGGAATCAATTATCGAAGTTCATTACTTGCAGATGTTCCCCATGCTCTAAGAGGTTATCAAGCAGATATTGACGGCGCTAATCATTACACTGGTCAAAATTATGAAGAAAGAGCAAGGACAACCTTGGCTTATATTGGCGAAAGGGTGTCAGTGAATGTAATGGCCAATTCAACAGATGAACTTAAAGATCATATTAAAAACAATGCCTGGTTGGTGCGCACAGTAAATGGTTCACTCGGCAAGTCCGATGAATTAATTAAAGCAATTCAGTCAGATGATTGGAATACCTGTCACATAGTGGCAAAGGGAAATAGATTATTACATTATATGAATGACATATTGATAAGTGATGTTACTGACAATGATCCTGTTAATAGAAAGTCAGCTGGATTAATTGGTGTTCAAGTGCATGTGGGACCACCCATGAAAGTAGAATATAGAAATATCAGATTGAAGAAGATGAAATAGTTTTTAGCACTGTTTGTTTAAAGATTCACTGACTTGCAAGCTCTCATCGAAAAATATTTTTACAATAACTTTCATATTTATAAAATTTTAAATATTTTGACAATAGGCATTTCGCAATTTTAAAAAATATAGGTAAGTTTCGATGTAATTGCAGTGTAATTGAGGTAAATAAAAAAGTTATCTTTAATTTTAAAATCCTAATTTGAGTATCTAAAATTAAAACAATGACAAAACAAACCAACCGCCGCGATTTCTTGCTTAAAACGAGTCTTGCTTCCTTAACTCTTTTTGTTTCTAGTAAATCTGTTTTAGCAGATGTATCTCATTCATTTTTATTAGACAAACCCAATTCAAAATTTTCTGGTGTACAAATAGGTGCGATTACCTATTCTTGGAGAAGTTTACCAAGTAGTCCAGAGCAAATTCTTCAATACTGTCTTGATTCAAATATTAGTGCGATTGAGTTGATGGGTGATTCAATAGAGACCTATGCGGGTAAGCCTGAGAATACCGTTCGCAGAGCTCCACGTACTCCTGGACAGCCAAGAACCATTACGGATGAAGAAAAAAAGCAAATGGCCGATTATCAAAAGCAAGTAGCCGAATGGCGTGCAACTGTTTCTATGGATGCTTTTACTAAGGTTAAAAAAATGTTTAAAAAAGCAGGTGTTAGTATTTATGCATTTAAACCCAATGCACTTGAAGTAAACAATACAGATGCAGAAATTGAATATGCATTAAGGGCTGCAAAGGCCTTGGGTGCTAGATCTGTTACGGTAGAAATTCCAAGAGATCCACAACATTCTAAAAGACTGGGAGATTTAGCTGCTAAGCACAAAGTATATATTGGATATCATGCTCATACGCAAGCAACAGATACTGCATGGGATCTTGCTTTGAGTCAGTCGCCTTACAATTCAATGAATCTTGATTGTGGTCATTATATAGCTGCTGGTGGAAATAATACGAAAGAAAGTTTGATTGCTTTAATTCAAGCTAAACATGATCGCATTACTAGCATGCACATTAAAGACAGACACAACAAAGAAAAGGGTGGAGCCAATGTGGTATGGGGTTTAGGTGAAACTCCTTTAGAAGCAATCTTTGCTCTTTTAAAAGAAAAAAAGTATCCTATTCCTGCTACCATTGAATTAGAATATGATATCCCAGCGGGTTCTGATCCAGTTCAAGAGACTAAAAAATGTGTAGCCTACGCTAAAAAATCATTAGAAACTGCATAGTTTTTATAGAAAGAAATAAGTTGATATAATTTCATATCCTCTCGAAAAAGCCTCATTGATTCATTTCAATGAGGCTTTGTTTTTAAATAAAATCTATTAAACAGCTGATCGATAAAATAACTTTTAAAAAATCAATCATATTTTTATAATTTACATTCAATCGGTTTTTCTAATGGTATAATTTTTCATTATTTTCTAAATAAAAACACTTTTAACTTTTTTAAAAATTAATCATTTATGATTTCAAAAAATAGTAACCAATTGCAAGTGGTTGAGGTGTTTGACTTTTGCGAAATAAGAAAGGATGAAACGAATGGTCACTTAGGATTGTTTTCAAGAAAAAATTTTTCCATGGGGGACCTAGTAATCAATTTTGGTTCTTCTGAAATATTGGATACTCCTAATTATTTAACAGTTCAAATAGGGGTTAACCAGCATATTTTAATGTCACCTGAGTATCTGCAATTCACCAATCATAGTTGTAATCCAAATTTATTATACAATACTGCTACCATGGAATTGGAATGTTTGCGTACTATTTCTGTTGGAGATGAGTTTACTTTTTTTTATCCCGCCACCGAATGGAAAATGTCTCAACAATTTGAATGCCAATGTCTTGAAATAGGTTGCATTGGTCTTGTAAAAGGTGCAGCAGATACCTCTATTGAAATATTAAAAAAATACAAATTGACCAATTTTATAGAGTCTAAGTTGAGGGATGAATATAAATTGTAAAAAATAGTAAAAAAATTTTACAATTAATTGGGTATGTATTAAAAATGTCAATTATATTTTGTTATCGCCCTATTGGACTTTATTATTGATTGAATAAAGGCGAAAAACTTAGATTTTTCAAAAATTGTTAAAGTGGTCCAATGCTATTGGTTAGATTGTTATCTTTGTTGACGTTATGAAAATAATATTATTCTGTATTGGTATTTTATTGTCAATACTTCATCCTACATCCTATTCCATTGCAGGGAGCGCGGCACCGCATCATTCTATTGATTTGGTTCATTGTGAATCATTGCCTGTTCAGGATTATTCACAGGGCAATAACGAATATTTATTCGAGTATTTAACTGGTATCTTGGATGATGACAACAATGAATCGGAAAGGAAAAATAGCCTACTTTCCAAAGGTACATTTAAAACATATTCATACACATACTCAAATTTTTCTGGCAAGATTCAGAATAGCATCGGTTCTTCTAGACACTTTCCCAAGCTTCATCGCTCTCTCTTTATTTTCCTTAGGTCGTTAAGACTATGATACCAATTTTAATTTGAAATAGATTTATCCTATTCAAAATCCTTTCAATCCACTTATTCAAGTGGGTATGTAATAATTTATTTGTTGCTGTAATTTTTTTAAAGACTTTAAGATACTTACTTGTTTTAAGACAAAATGTATTCATTAATTTTTTAAAATTTTATGTGCTCATAAAAGCAAAGTTATTTTCTGTAAACATTTTTAAGATATGAATAAAATACTGTTGTTAAGCTTATGCGCTGCTGTATGTTTTACTGCATGCAAAACAAAAAAAGAAGAAAAAGAAGAACCTGGAAAATATACGGTTACTAGCCCAGTGATGATCGATACATCTTTTGCCAAAGATTATATTGCACAAATCCAATCCATTCAAAATGTTGAAATTCATGCAATGGTAAAAGGTTTTATTCAATCAATCAATGTGGATGAAGGCCAACAGGTAAGAGCTGGACAGGTTTTGTTTAAAATAATGCCTAAAGAATACGAGGCTGAGTTACAAAAAGCAAAAGCGGCAGCAACAACAGCACAAATTGAATTACAAAATGTAAAAAAACTAGCAGATAAAAATATTGTCTCAAGTTCAGAATTGGCGCTGGCTCAAGCAAAGTTAGATGAAGCAAAAGCAGAGGTTTCACGTGCAGAATTATTTGTAAGTTTTACTGAAATTAAAGCACCTTTTGAAGGGGTAATCGATCGGATACAATTTAAACTTGGAAGCTTAATCGATGAAGGTACTTTGCTAACTACCTTATCAAACAATAAAAGTGTATTTGCCTATTTCAATGTGTCAGAAGTTGAATATTTAGATTTCAAAAGTAAAAAGGTAGATGATAAGCAAAAGGTTTCTTTGTTATTAGCAAATGGAGATGAGCATAAGTACAAGGGTGTAATTGAAACCATTGAAGGACAATTTGATAATGAAACTGGAAACATTGCTTTTAGAGCAAAATTTGCCAATCCTGATTTTCTGTTGAAACATGGCGAAACAGGAAAAGTTCGACTCACTTTGTCTATTAAAAATGCTTTGATTATTCCTCAAAAATGTACCTATGAATTACAAGATAAAATTTATGTTTATGTGTTAGATAAGGACAATAAACTTAAGTCTAGAAACATTTCTATTAAGCAGAAATTGTCTAATTTATATATAATCGATTCCGGATTAAACGAAACTGATAAAATAATTTTAGACGGCCTTCAGACTGCTTCGGAAGATCAAAAAGTACAAGCAGATTTTATTCCAGCTAATAAGGTGATAGAAAACCTACAACTAATTAAACAGTAGATTATACAAATCAAAAAATCAACTAAAAATGTTCAGTAAATTTATACAAAGACCAGTACTGTCTATTGTAGTTTCTTTAATTATTGTTTTTTTGGGATTATTGGCTTTATTGAAATTACCAATAACTCAATTCCCTTCTATATCACCACCCAAAGTAAATATCAGTGCTGAATATCCAGGGGCAAACGGTGAGTTAATGATTAAGTCGGTTGTGATTCCTTTAGAGCGCGCGTTAAATGGTATTCCTGGAATTAAATATATTGCATCGGATGCGGGTAACGATGGTGCAGCTACCATAACTGTTGTATTTGAATTAGGCACTGATCCAAATATTGCAAGTGTTCAAGTACAAAATAGAGTAGCAGCGGTAGTAAATAAATTACCTCCCATTGTTGTAAGAGAAGGAGTAAAAATTACCCGTGAGGAGTCAAACATGTTGCTCTATATTAACTTGTATAGTGATGACCCAAATTTGGATGTTAATTTCCTTTACAACTTTGCAGATATCAATTTGCTTACTGAAATTAAAAAGATTGATGGTGTTGGTCTAGCAGATGTATTGGGTGACAGAGAATATTCAATGCGTGTATGGTTAAGACCCGATAGAATGTTTGCTTATAAAGTTTCTGCAGATGATATAATGAAAGTGTTGGGTGAACAGAGTTTGGAAGCATCGCCTGGAAGATTAGGGGAAAGCTCAGGGAAAAAATCACAAGCCTTTGAGTATGTTTTAAAATATTCAGGAAGGTTTTCTAAAAAAGAAGATTATGAAAATATAGTTGTCAAAAGTAATGTCAATGGTCAAATACTTCATCTTAAAGATGTAGCTAATATTGAATTTGGGAATGCTTACTATGATTTGTATTCTAAATTAAATGGAAAGCCTTCAGCTGCAATTGTTATTAAACAATCTTATGGAAGTAATGCAAGTGAGGTAATTAAACATATCAAAGAAAAATTAGTAGACATAAAGAAAAGTTCTTTTCCTAAGGGGATGGATTATCAAATTGGCTATGATGTTTCTACCTTTTTAGACGCTTCCATTGAAAAAGTAATTCATACTTTGATAGAAGCCTTTTTGTTAGTTAGTTTGGTAGTATTTTTATTTTTAGCTGATTGGCGCTCAACATTAATCCCCGCAATTGCAGTACCTGTCTCACTAATAGGAACTTTTTTTGTAATGCAGTTGTTTGGGATTTCACTCAATCTAATTACACTTTTTGCATTGGTATTAGCAATTGGAATTGTGGTAGATGATGCAATTGTAGTGGTAGAAGCTGTTCATGCAAAAATGGAACAATTTCATTGTAGCCCATTGGATGCTACTATAATGGCGTTAAAAGAAATTGGAGGAGCTATTATAGCCATTACTTTGGTAATGGCAGCAGTATTTATTCCAGTTTCGTTTATGAGTGGTCCGGTAGGTGTTTTTTATAGACAGTTTTCCGTAACAATGGCAACTGCTATTATTTTGTCAGGTATAGTGGCACTTACCTTTACTCCAGCATTGTGTGCCATGATATTGAAAAATACCCATGGTAAGCCTAAAAAGAAAACTATATTAAATAGTTTTTTAACAGGTTTTAATAATTGGTTCAATCGATTAGGGAATCGATATAAAAAGCTCGTCACCCTTATTGTAAATAGAAGGGTGATTACCTTTTTAATTTTAATTTTATTTTGTGGCGGAACCTGGTTTATAAGTTCAAAAGTTCCATCAGGATTTATTCCAAATGAAGATCAAGGACTTTTTTATGCAATCATTCTTACTCCTCCTGGTTCTACTTTAGAAAGAACAGACGATGTTGCCAATCAATTACAAAAAGTTGCCGCTACCATTCCAGAGATTAAATCTGTTTCGTCAATGGCTGGTTACGAAATTTTGTCTGAAGGAACTGGTTCAAATTCAGGTAGCCTTTTGATAAATTTAAAAGATTGGTCTGAACGAAAACGTAATATGGAGGAGGTGATGGCTGATCTAGAAGAAAAAGCAAAAAATATAAAGGGTGCAAGTATTGAATTCTTCCCTCCTCCTGCCGTACCTGGTTATGGGGCTGCTGGAGGTTTTGAATTAAGGGTGGTGGATAAAATTGGAACGGGCGATTACAAGTTGATGGAAAAGGTTACCAAAGATTTTGTAAATGAGTTGAGTAAAAGAAAAGAATTGTCCTCTGTATTTACATTTTATAGTGCAAGTTTTCCTCAATATCTTTTAATTGTAGATAATGAAAAGGCAGCACAAAAGGGTGTGTCGGTGGGCGATGCTTTAGATAACTTATCAACCCTAGTAGGGAGTAACTATGAAACCAGCTTTATAAAGTATGATAGGCAGTACAAAGTGATGGTTCAAGCTCTTCCACAATATAGGGTTTCACCTGAAGATATTTTAAAATTGTACACTAAAAATGAAAAGGGTGAAATGGTTCCTTATGGTGCCTTTATGCGTTTTGAAAAAGTTTTTGGATTAAGTGAAATTACTCGTCATAATTTATTTAATGCTGCAGAAGTAAGTGGTGGACCTGCTCAGGGATATAGTAGTGGTACCGCATTGTCAACCGTTACAGAAGTTGCAGAAAAAAAATTGCCTAAGGGTTTTGGCATAGAATGGGCAGGAATTTCAATAGATGAATCAAGACAAGGTAATCAAGCGATTTACATTTTTATTATTTCATTAATATTTGTTTTTCTAGTATTGTCAGCTCAGTACGAAAGTTTTCTTTTACCTCTTCCAATTATCTTATCATTACCAGTGGGCATTTTTGGAGCTTTCTTTATGCTTAAAGTTTTGGGATTGGAAAATAATATTTATGCCCAAATTGCAATGGTGATGTTGATTGGAATCTTAGGAAAAAATGCAGTTCTAATTGTAGAGTTTGCTTCACAACGCCATAGTACTGGAAGTAAACCTATGCAAGCTGCAATAGATGGTGCGGCTGCTCGTCTTCGTCCAATTTTAATGACTTCCTTTGCATTTATTGCTGGATTATTACCTCTTCTTTTTGCAACTGGTCCAGGTGCAATTGGTAACAAAACTATAGCTGCTGCGGCTGCTGGAGGAATGATTTTTGGAACTGTGTTTGGTGTAATCATTGTTCCAGGACTTTACTTCATTTTTGCAAGCATCTCTGAAAAGCACATTTTAGTTAAAAATGAAAATGAAAATCCATTAACAGAAGAAATTAATCAAAATGAAAAGAATTAGAATATTATATTGCCTTTGTATTTTATT
>Ga0114960_10002430_pt1 | contig 14511 bp, 15 predicted proteins | sample C_130625_MF_Meta_FD_92637 | JGI IMG/M metagenome (GOLD analysis project Ga0114960, IMG submission 92637) | Freshwater microbial communities from Lake Croche, Canada to study carbon cycling - C_130625_MF_MetaG | ecosystem: Environmental > Aquatic > Freshwater > Lake | place: Lake Croche, Canada... | reverse complement strand
ACTGCAATTGCAATGCGCGAAGACCGAATTGCGATGGCACACGTCGGTGACTCTCGGGCCTATCTAATGCGCGATGGCGAGCTTGTGCAGATGACAAAGGATCACACATACGTACAGAGTTTGGTTGATTCTGGGGAAATTACATCAGCCGAAGCCGCAGTACATCCGCGTCGCAATTTGTTGATGCGTGCGATTGACGGCATACATGCTGTTGAAGTCGACCTTTCTGTGCGTGAAGCACATGCGGGTGATCGCTTCTTATTGTGTAGCGATGGTTTGTGTGGGGTGATCAGCGACGAAACTATAGCTGATGCGATGCGAATCAGCGACCTTACTCAAAGTGTGACTGAATTAATTGACAGTGTTCTCTCAGCTGGAGCTCCAGATAATGTCACGGTCATTGTTGCTGACGTTATCACTAATGGTGCCTATGTCGATCCTGTACTAGTTGGTGCCGCCATACTTGACGAGACTCAAGAGCGGTTACCCGATATTGAATTTCCTGACGAACTGCCAACAGAACAAGACACTAAACCACTAATTGCAGAGGCAGTGTCTACTAAACGTAACTGGCTTAAACCAGTAGTTGCGACGTTGCTGGCTATCGCACTCGCCATGTCAGGCAGCACTTGGTGGTTGGCAAACCAGTGGTACCTTGCCGAATACAAACCAAAACATGTTGTTGCTGTTTATCAAGGAATCCCGACTGGTGGATTATCGAGACTAATTGATGTTTCAGATATTCCAATTAACTCGCTGCCGGCATTCGAGCAACAACAACTTGGTAACACTATCGAAGCGGTAACCCACGAAGATGCAATAGCGAGTTTGCTGCGCTTGAAAGCGCGGGCAGCGTTGTGCGAACAAATTCCAGCGCCTCAAGGTTGTGGGGCCATACTCCCATGACCGATTTAATTCGGCTGCGCAAAATTTCAACTAGGCGATCTGCTGAAGGGACCGTACTCGCTCTCGCTTGGGCTGTTGGACTATTCGCTTGGGTGTTAGTCGATCTGGCCACTGATAACGATTTGAAATCTGGGTTAGTGCCTCTGGGTTGTGTGGGAGTACTTTTACTTTCGGCCCATATTGTTGTGCGCTGGCAAGCACCATTTGCCGATCCAGTCATTTTGCCAGCAGTTGCAATGCTGAACTTGCTCGGCCTTGCGATGATTCATCGACTCGATGTGGCGAACCAGAAGTTAGCGGAAATTAGAGGAGTGCGCGCACCGACTCCAGATGTCTATCTGCAGATAACTTGGATGGCCGTTGGCTTACTCCTTTTCTGTGCAGTGCTTTTTATCATTACTGATCATCGAAGGTTGCAACGCTTAACTTTCACCTGCGGTGTCTCTGGAATATTGATGTTATTCCTACCCCTCATCCCCGGGCTTGGTATTGAAATTAACGGCGCGCGGCTTTGGATTAATTTGGCATTGTTCACGATTCAACCAGGTGAAATTGCCAAAATTTTATTAACCATCTTCTTTGCCGGTTTTCTAGTTACTCGAAGGCATTCCCTGGCGCTAATTAATCACAAAGTTCTTGGTATCGGTTTCCCAAGAGCCAAAGATGTGGGTCCATTGATCGTGGTCTGGGTCGCCGCAATTCTGGTACTCATTTTGGAACGTGACTTAGGTACCTCACTTCTTATCTTTGGCTTATTCATCGTGATGCTTTATGTGGCAACCGGACGACGTGGCTGGGTGTTACTCGGTGGTTTCTTGCTTGTGGGAAGTAGTTTGCTTGCTTTTAAAGCATTCGGGCATGTGCGAATTCGATTCAGTGTCTGGCTCGATCCGTTCAGCCAAGCAACAGATAACGGATACCAAATTGTGCAATCACTATATGGTTTCGCAAATGGTGGAGTCTTTGGAACGGGTTGGGGTCGTGGTTACCCACAACTTGTCCCATTCGCGAAAACAGATTTCATCACTTCAGCACTTGGCGAAGAACTGGGTCTAACTGGCCTAATCGCCATTATTTTGCTTTACGTTTTAACCATTGAACGAGGTGCACGAGCGGCTGTGGCGACCCGCGATCAGTTTGGCAACTTGTTGGCTATTGGACTCACAACAGCAATTGGTTTACAAACTTTTATCGTAATCGGCGGAGTAACTCGTTTGATTCCTCTAACTGGTCTAACCACACCATTTCTTTCGTACGGTGGATCTTCACTAGTCGCTAACTACATTTTGGTGGCACTGGTGCTGCGCGTATCCAACTCCGCACGCAAGCCAGAAGATTCAGATCTAGCTGTTGTTGGGTTGTCGTCATGACGAGGCAGATTAACAAAGTAACGTTCATTTTGATTCTGCTGATGTTAGCCCTTATCGCAAATCTCTCCTACATTCAGTTCTTCAATTCAGCTGAATTGAGACATAAGCCAGGAAATCAGCGAGTTCTGTTGGCTGAGTATTCAAAGCAACGCGGACCGATTCTGATTAATTCAGAGGCAATCGCACAATCCAAGTCGACAAATGATGCACTGAAATATTTGCGAACGTATGCAAGTGGCACGACTTACGGCGCGGTCACTGGGTTCTACTCACTTGTTTATGGCGCAACTGGTATCGAGCAGCACGAGAATGATGTCTTATCGGGTAACGACAATCGTTTCTTTGTGGATCGGCTCCAACAACTTTTTGCCAATCGCCAACCGCAGGGTGGAGCAGTTGAATTAACGATTAATCCTCGAGCACAGAAAGTAGCTATGGATGCGCTGGCTGGACGCACTGGCGCGGTTGTTGCAATCGACCCAAGTACTGGTGCGATTCTGGCATTAGCAAGTTCCCCAGGCTTTAACCCAAATCGCCTTTCAAGCCACGACACCACAGACATGCAAAACTATTGGCAGTACCTAAATAACGATCCAAAACAACCGTTACTCAACCGCCCACTGGCCATGACTTTGCCACCAGGTTCGACTTTTAAACTAGTAACAGCTGCTGCTGCACTGGAGTCAGGTAATTACCGAGCTGATTCCACTTTGCCAGGGCCCGCCAGTATCGCTTTGCCCAATTCATCACATCGTTTAGGCAACTGGACACATAGTTCATGTGGGTACAACAACAAAACGACATTAGACAATGCGCTCTCGGTTTCTTGTAATACGGCATTTGCTTGGCTCGGCATGAAACTCGGCGAAGATGCGATCTCTGCCCAGGCTAAGAAGTTCGGATTTGGAAACTCATTCTCAGTTCCCATGAACGCAGCCACTAGTAAATTCCCAACTGGTATGGACAAAGCGCAAACTGCCATGAGCGCAATCGGTCAATTTAATGTGCAAACAAGTGCCTTGCAGATGGCCATGGTTGGCGCTGGCATCGGCAACGACGGTGTCGTTATGCGACCGTACTTAGTGAACCAAGTTCTTGGGCCAAATCTAAAAGTCTTGGAAAATACCACACCACAGCAATTTGCAAGAGCGATGAGCGTGGAAAATGCTCGCACACTTGGCCAAATGATGACGCATGTAGTTGATAGAGGCACGGGTTCGAATGCACGAATTTATGGAGTTGCTGTTGGTGGGAAAACCGGAACAGCTGAAACCAGTCCGGGGTCTCCTGCGCACGCTTGGTTTGTTGGGGTTGCCCCAGCGATAAAAGCACGAGTTGCTGTGGCCGTAGTCTTACAAAATGGTGGCGGAGCAACGGAAATTAGTGGGAATGGATTAGCTGCGCCGATTGCCAGAGCGGTTATGCAGGCAGTACTGGCTAAGTAAGGATTTAACTAAATACGAGTGTGCGCTGCGTAGCTACCAGCTACATAGTGAACAATAGATATGCAATCTTGATTGCATCAAAAAAGGGAGTAAGTCAGTGCAATTCACACACTTAGGTGATCGCTACGAAGTTGGTCAAGTTATAGGCCGTGGCGGAATGGCTGAAGTTCATGAGGGTACAGATTCACGACTCAATCGCCGAGTCGCAATCAAGATACTGCGCCCAGATCTGGCTCGCGACCCGCAATTTCAAGACAAGTTCCGCCGCGAAGCACAGGCTGCCGCTGGCTTGAACCATCCAAATGTTGTCGCCGTGTACGACACAGGAGAACACATGATCGACAACATGCCTGTGCCTTATATCGTGATGGAATATGTAGACGGTGTAACGCTTGAGCATGCGCTAACCCATGGGCCACGAATTATGCCCGAGCGCAGTTTAGAAATCATGGCTGGAATTTTGGCGGCGTTGGATTACGCCCATCGACATGGCATTGTCCATCGCGACATCAAGCCAGCCAACATCATGATTAATGCGCATGGCGATGCGAAAGTTATGGATTTTGGTATCGCTCGGGCAATGGCTGATTTAGCAACTTCAGTAACCGTTACTCGGGGTGTGATGGGAACAGTTAAGTACGTTTCACCTGAGCAAGCAAAGGGCGAAGTTGCCGATGCCCGCAGCGACATTTACGCTGCCGGTTGTGTCATGTACGAACTACTAACTGGACAGCCGCCATTCACTGGCGAAACATTTGTTTCTATTGCATATCAACATGTCAATGAGTTACCAAAATCTCCGTCGCAGCTCGACAGTTCAATTTCAACAACTCTCGATGCCATCGTCTTGCACGCGTTGGCTAAGCATCCATCACAGCGTTACCAAACAGCCGCAGAAATGCGTGCCGATGTCGAACGTGCAATGGCCGGCCTACCAATTGCTCTTGCGGTAGCAGCGGCTGAAGTTGCTAGTGTTCCCACCGTAGCTATTCCACTTGCCGATACAACAGCTATGCCTAGAATTCAGGAACAAGTACCGGTGCCGCTAACGACAAATAAGCCAAAGCGCGCCCGTTGGATAGCTTTTGGTCTACTAGGCACTCTTGCTGTCGCAGCCATGATTTTCTTCGCAATCAAATTACTTGGTGGCAACACAACTGTGCAGGCACCAACTTTGGTTGGGCTCTCGGTTTCTGACGCCACTCAAACACTTACTGACGCCAAATTAAAAATCGGTACGCAAACTCCGCAAAGCGATCCAAGCGCTGCACCAGGAACTGTCTTGAGTCAAAAGCCTGAAGCTGGCACCACCATTAACGAAGGTTCTGCCATCGACATTGTGTATTCTGCAGGTCTGGCTAAAGCGACAGTTCCCGATTTGAGTTCAGCTAAATCCCAAGACGATGCAAACAAATTACTTGGGGATGCCGGGTTAAAGCTGGGAATTATTACGCAGAAAGATAGTCCAACAAATATTGATGTTCCAGCAGCTGGCACGGTTCTAAGTCAGAGTCCTGCCGCAGCGTCAACAGTTGATGCAGGCACTGCCGTTGATGTAACCATCTCATCGGGCAAAGTTACCGTTCCTTACGTTGTTGGCGAATCAAAAACTCAAGCTAATAACGATCTAGTAAATGCAGGCTTTAATGTGCAGGTAATTTACGAACAAGGACCAAGTAAGCCTGATGGCTTAGTTCTTGCCCAAACACCAGGCAAGGGTCAGGGCGCGGCGCCAGGGAGCAAGATCACTTTGACGGTAGCGAAACTCGTTATTACACCGACGATTTCGCCAACTCCAACTTTGTCGCCTTCACCATCGCCGAGTCCCTCGCTCTAACTGATTGGTTTTAGGTTTAACCCATGACTCGAATTTTGGTAATCGATAACTACGACAGTTTCGTTTACAACATCGTGCAGTATCTCGGGCAACTAGGTGCGCAGGTTGAAGTTAAACGCAATGACGAAGTTTCTATCGAACAGGCAAAAACTTACGACGGCATTTTGCTCTCGCCAGGACCAGGGACGCCTGCAGATGCTGGCATTTGTATCGACATAGTAAAAGAACTAGGTGGAGTTATTCCAATCTTTGGTGTCTGTCTTGGCCATCAAGCGATTGCAGAAGCATTCGGGGCAACAGTGTCGCGTGCACCTGAACTGTTGCATGGAAAAACTTCGCAGGTTTATCATCAAGGTTCGAGCGTGATGGCGCCGCTCTCAAACCCATTCACTGCTACTCGATATCATTCGCTAGCAGTCGAAGCAGGCACTGTTCCTGATGAACTAGAAATCACTGGCCAAACGGAATCGGGCGTTGTAATGGGCTTACGCCACAAGAGCCTCGACATTGAGGGCGTGCAGTTTCACCCAGAATCAGTGTTGACTGAAGGTGGTCACATCATGTTGGGTGAATGGTTAGCCCGTTGCGGCGATACCAACGCACAGGCCATGGCGCTTGGATTAGCTCCGTTAATCCGTAAAAATTAGTTACTGAGAAATTGCGCCTTGCCAAGCTGGCAAATACATCGAAGATTTAATTTTCACATTCCAGCCAAGCTTTAATCGATCAACATAGTCGCGATACAAAATTACGCCTGGCTCAGCATAAAGTGCATCCTCTAAATCTGGAATGTTGCCAATTGCCGAAATCCGAAATGGCGGGCTGTACACGCGGCCTTGTAAAAGCAAAGTGTTGCCAACGCATCGGATGGCTGAAGTAGAAATAAGGCGTTGATCCATAACCTGGACTCCACGAGCGCCGCCGCGCCAGAAAGCATTAACGACAGCTTGGACATCTTGTTGATGCACCACTAAATCATCAGGTCCCACAGTGATTGGCAAAACTTCACCCGCTTGATGTGGTGCATCGTCTAATGTCACGACAAGCCCGGGGCCTAATAAGCCCGTATTGCCGGCCTGTTCATCGAGTGCCTGAAGTTGGGCCGTTAAAGTTGGTGAAATATTTTTGCCTGTCAGGCTACTTACTTTGTTGTCTAACTTGCCAACATCTTGCGTCAGTCGAGCGACATGGCTGGCGCGGTAAATTACTAGATCGCGAAGATCTTCAACCCCACCGCTGCGTAAGTCCGTGCCCGATGCGGTCACATGGCTTGCAACAAAGAGCAAACCAGCGAGAGCAGCAATGAAAGCCACAATCAGATGTTTCGCCAGATTATGGCGTTTTGGAGTTATCCACAGGGTTTTCCACCGCTGGGGACGAATTACATCCATGTAATTCGCTTGTTACTTCCAGCGAGTTGCGAAGCCAAAACCAACGCCGATAAAGGCAAAGCCAATCAGGATGTTCTGGATGTTGTTTAATTCCTTCATTAGTGGAACAGTCGTGCCAGCTAGGTAGAAAATTACAATCCACAACAGACCCAGGATGAACATTGTCACCATGGCTGGGGCCAGCCAAGCAGGATTACCGAATTTGGCAGACTTTGGATCTGCTGTCGGCGGCGGGGTATATACCGGCTTGTTTTTGCGTGATTTTGAAATTGGCATACTCAAACCATACCAAAATTTTTCCGATACTGACAGGCAGTTTGGGTCATTCGAGCAAGCTTTTGGGCCAAGAATCGGCTCACGTTAGCCAACCAGTTGGTGAGCGCGAAAGAGAATCAAACCAACAAGGCCGGCCAAAACCAGTGGGGCACTTAACTGCTGGAGTAACCTACTGCGGCTTTTCTGATCCTGCACATAAACTGCCGCAACTAAAGCGCCCGTTAGAGCCCCGCCAAGGTGGGCCCGCCAGTCGATTCCACCAGTGAATCCAAGTGCAGCATTTATCACAAGCAGCACAATCAGTTGGGAAACATCGGCTCGCATGTGGCGACCAATCACAATAGTTGCAGTTAACAAGCCAAAGATTGCGCCACTAGCTCCGATTGAAAGCGAGTTTGGTTCCGAGAACAAGAACCCTAAAGCTGAGCCACCAAGCGCAGATAAGAAGTAAAGCGAAATAAATTGTCTAGAGCCAAGTAGTCGCTCTAAGTTCGGTCCCAGTACATAAAGCGCATACATGTTGAAAAGTAAATGCAAGATTCCGGCATGTAGGAATGTGGCTGTAAGCAATCGGTACCACTGTCCCGAGGCAACAGCATTCGGCCACATGCCGTAACTGTATTGCCAAGAATCAACACTGCCAACAAAGCGGGTGTAGAGATACACCCCGACACAAGCAATCAAAATCCACCGAGTTACCGGTGGGATACCGGCCAGCCACCCATTGCTCGAAGAGGGTGTACCTCTACTGGCTCTCGGACTGCTGATAGCTGCGCAGTTCGGGCACTGAAAGCCAACTGGCGCATTGACCATACATTCCGGGCAAATAAATGATCCACACCTATTGCACGTGATGCCAGTTGGTCGATCAGAGTGTTGATAGCAAACTGCCATAGTTAGTACCTAGGAAACAGTTACTGAATTAATAACAATGTCTTCACGTGGGCGATCCATTGGGCCAACTGCTGCCGTTGCAATTGCATCAACGACGTCGCGGCTTTCTTGATCTGCCACTTCACCAAAAATGGTGTGCTTGAAATTTAGGTGAGGCGTTGGGGTAACTGTGATGAAGAATTGTGAGCCGTTTGTGTTTGGTCCAGCATTCGCCATCGCAAGTAGGTAAGGACGATCAAATGACAACTCTGGGTGGAACTCATCAGCGAAACGGAAACCAGGGCCACCAGTTCCACGACCTAGCGGATCACCGCCTTGAATCATGAACCCATCAATTACTCGATGGAAAATTACACCGTCATAAAGAGGCGCTGTAGTTGCAGCGTTAGTTGCTGGATCTGTCCACTCAACTGTTCCCTGCGCAAGACCCAAGATTGTTGCTGCGGTTTTAGGCGCATGAGTGTCGAAAATGTTTAGGCGGATGTCGCCCTTGCTGGTGTGCAATGTCAAAGTTGTCATAATTTAATTCTCGCACAGATGTCGAACTAGCACGAAATGAAAAATGGCCCGCAAGCAACTGCCTGCGAGCCATTAATCAAGAGTTACTAGTGCTTTGCTCCACGAACATCAAGAGTCACATCAGCCACGACATCAGCAGTTAGCTGAACTCGTACTGAATGACGTCCTGTTGTCTTAATTGGTGCGCTCAATAGCACTTTGCGCTTGTCTACAGATGCTGTGGTGATTGCAGATGCGATGTCGGCAACAGTAACGGAACCGAATAGTCGTCCTGCTTCACCAGCACGTACTGCAAGTACCACTGGAGTGGATTCAAGAGCAGCCTTGATTTCAAGGGCATGATCTTGATCGCGAACTGCACGCTTATTACGAGCACGCTTGATAGTTGTAACCTGCTTCTCGCCACCACGGGTCCATGCAGTTGCAAGGCCCTGTGGGACTAGGAAGTTACGGCCGTAACCATCTTTTACTTCAACAACGTCGCCGGCTGAACCGAGACCTGATACTTCTTGAGTCAAAATGAGTTTCATGTCAGTCCTCCTTAGCGTGCGCTTGAGGTGTAAGGCAGCAATGCGATTTCGCGGGCATTCTTTACAGAATTTGCGATATCACGCTGATGCTGTGTGCAGTTACCGGTCACGCGACGAGCACGAATCTTGCCGCGATCTGAAATGAACTTACGAAGAGTCGTAATGTCCTTGTAGTCAATAGGTGCTGCGTCTTCACGACAGAAAGCGCAAACCTTCTTCTTGAATTTCTTTACTGGTGGCTTAGCCATTGTGGTGCTCCTTCCAGAGCCCGGACTGTTCCGGAATGGTAGAAAGTTGAATACTGATTAGAACGGAGGCTCATCCATTGGTGCCGGTGCGGCCCATGGATCGTCTGCCGGTGCGGCGCTTCCATTGAAGCCACCACTGTCACTGCGAGTTACGCGAGAGACTTTTGCAGTTGCATTGCGTAAAACTGGACCGACATCGTCAACATCCATTTCGACCACAGTGCGCTTTTCGCCCTCTTTGGTCTCATATGAACGCTGCTTCAAGCGGCCAGTGACAATTACGCGAGTGCCTTTGGTCAATGACTCAGCAACGTTTTCGGCGTACTGACGCCAAACGCTGCAACGAAGAAACAGAGTGTCTCCGTCTTTCCATTCATTGCTGTTGCGATCAAGAACGCGAGTTGTTGAAGCAACAGTGAATGATGCGACGGCCTGGCCATTTGGGGTGAACCGAAGTTCTGGATCACCGGTTAAATTGCCGGTTACTGTGACTGTGACATCGCCTTGTGCCATGACTAGCCCTACTTCTTATCGAGCCGAATGACCTTTGTGCGAAGCACAGATTCATTCAGTGAAAGTTGACGGTCAAGTTCGGCTACGGCTGCAGGAGTGCAATCAATGTCAAGGAGCGCATAAATGCCATCGCCCTTTTTATTGATTTCGTATGCCAAACGGCGGCGACCCCAAACATCGACATTGCGAACAGTTCCGCCATCGTTCTTAACAACATTCAGGAATGTGTCTAGTGATGGAGCTACTGTGCGCTCTTCGAGTTCTGGGTCAAGGATTACGACTACTTCGTAGTGACGCATACTGATACCCACCTCCTATGGACTACTCGGCCACGGTCTTTCCGTGGCAGGAGGGATCAAGGTTTCTAATCCTAAATGACAAAGCCCTAGAACTAAAACTCGTATTTCCAATCACCCGAGTACCCTTAGATAATGAGCAACATTGCAATCGGCGCCCATATTGGCTCGGATGACCCAATTACTGACGCAAAAGCACTAAACATCCCGCATATTCAGCTTTTTTGTGGTGAACCTCAGAAGTTCAATGCTTCGGTTTTCCCACATTCTGGCGGGGCACAGGGGCTAAAGGCCCAGGCGGATGCCGAAAACATCGGTATTTACGTTCACGCTCGTTACGTAATCAACGTGGCCAGCCCGAACAATAAGGTACGAATTCCAAGTCGCAAATTGCTACAGACCGATGTTGATGCAGCAGCCGAGATTGGTGCTCGCGCCGTAATCGTGCACGGTGGCCATATAACTGAAGACGAAGATGCGACGGTTGGATTCGAAAATTGGGTTAAGGCGCTTTCTGGACTAGACATGAAAGTCCCCGTTTTGATTGAAAACACGGCTGGTGGCAATCATGCGATGGCGCGCCACCTGGACACCATCGCGCGGCTTTGGGATTTTGTTGGCGAAACCGGTGTTGGGTTCTGTTTAGATACCTGCCATGCGCACGCGGGCGGAATCAGCATGAACGATGTAGCCGAAAAAATTATCAGCATCACCGGCGGCATTGACCTAGTGCACTGCAACGACAGTCGTGATGAGTTTGCCTCAGGTCGAGATCGCCATGCCAACTTAGGTGAGGGCAACATCGCTACCGAAGACATACTGCACTGTTTGACCACTGCAAACGCTCCAGTGATTTTGGAAACACCCAGTGAAGGTGTCGTAGCCGACATCGCACTTCTGAATAGTTCATTGAACTAACGCAATCGGTAGGTTTAACACATGGATGTGCGACAAATTAGTACCGACGAACATCTGGCCTATATCAATGCGCGTCCGAGTGTTTCATTTTTGCAAACCCCAGCTTGGGGTGGGGTCAAATGTGATTGGTCTGCAAAATCACTTGGCTGGTTTGTTGGTGATCAACTAGTTGGAGCTGGCTTATTACTAACTCGTAAATTGCCAAAGGTAGATTGTCACTTTGGCTATCTGCCAGAAGGTCCTGACCTGCCTTGGGACCAAGAAGAAACTGTTTTGGCTGCGCTTCAAGCTCTGGTTAGTTTTGCTAAAGCAAATAACATATTTCAACTCAAGATGGGACCGCATGTTTGGGCACGCACTTGGGATAACGAGAATCTAAAAGATGCGATTGCCGATGCGCACGCAAAGAAGATTAGTGAACTAGCGCCCAATGAGGTTAATGAATCGGCTAATCAACTTACGAACTTACTGATTAAGAATGGTTGGAAACAACCGAGCAGTGCTGAAGCAGAGTTTGGTGATTTTCAGCCGCGTTTTGTTTTCCAATTGAATTTACGTGGCAAAACTGAAGATGAACTTTTGCTGGGCTTCAACCAACTGTGGCGTCGCAATATTCGAAAAGCGCAGAAGTCTGGGGTTCGAATTCGCATTGGAAGTTACGAAGACATTCCAGCTTTTCATACTTGCTATGTTGAAACAGCTAAGCGCGATGGATTTACTCCTCGGCCGTTGGAATATTTTCAACATATGTACAAAGTCATGAAAGCCGAAGATCCAAATCGGATTGAGCTGTTCATCGCAGAACACGACGACCACGTCGGTGCGATTGCGGCAACTACCCTCACGCAAGTCGGCGAGCATGCTTGGTATTCATATGGCGCTTCTACAACTGCTGCGCGCGATCTTCGTCCTAGCAACGCAATCCAATGGGCGATGATTGGCCACGCATTAACTGCCGGTTGTGCAACTTACGATCTACGTGGAATATCCGACACATTAGACACAAGCAATCATCTGTTCGGACTTATCCAATTCAAACTCGGAACTGGCGGATACGCTCAGGAGTATGTCGGGGAATGGGACTACCACGTATCGCCAATCCTCGCGAAAGCATTTACGTTCTACATGGGGCGCCGGAGATAAATCATGACATTCGCACTGACCGTTGATGCTAATAAGTTTCGGACCCATTTAGGCAGTGTTGTTGCTCAGTATCAGGATGCGGGTGCACAGGTAACACCTGTTATCAAAGGCAACGGCTATGGATTTGGGCGCGGCATCTTGGCTGATGAAGCTTCAAAATTAGACGTAAATCAGGTTTGTGTCGGCACAATTTGGGAGGCTGGTGAAGTACTCGAGAACTTCGATGGACAAGTTGTAGTTCTTGAACCGCTCAGTTCAGTTGATTCATTAGCCGCGGGCCAGTGGGCAGCGCTTCTTGAAGAGCACGCTGATCGCTTGGTTGCTGTGGTCAGCTCAACAGATTTACCGAAAGCCCTAACGGTTGGCGTGCAGAAAATTTGGATCGAAGCTCTTACTTCAATGAATCGCTTTGGGTTAGCGCCACATCAAATAGCTGACGTTCTCAAAAATTTAGGCCAACACATATCTGTAGTCGGCTTCTCTTTGCATTTGCCAATCGTGCAACCAACTATTAGTAAATTAACTAAATTTGAAACTTCCGGGGTCAACAGCAACTCAAACAAAGTACGCGAAGTTGCTGGTTGGATTTCATGGCTTAATGAGGTTACTGAGACCACAAGTGAGCCAATGACTTTGAGCCTTTCACATTTAAGCGCAACTGAGATTGCCCAAGTAAAGCGCGAGCGACCTGAAGTAAACCTGCAAGTCAGGTTAGGTACCTCACTGTGGCTTGGCAGTGCGAATGCGCTTTCGGTTACTGGCACAGTTTTGGTAGTTCATGAACTGACTGACAATGAAAGAATTGGCTACCAACAAAATTCTGGTGGGCGAAAAGTGGTTGTAGTTAGCGGAGGCACCGCACATGGTGTCGCGCTTGCTGCTCCCATAACCACCTCGAGTTTGCGTAGACGTGGAATCGCAATTGTTGAAGGGCTTGCCCAAGCAGTTGGCAAAATCCGATCCCCATTTACCATCGATGGAGCCAACTTAAATTTTGTTGAGCCACCCCACATGCAAGTTTCGATGCTGTGGGCCGACACCTGTCCAGTAAAAGTCGGCGATGAGATTTCTTGCAATGTTCGAAATACAACTGCAAATTTTGATGCAGTTATCTGGAAATAATTTACGGCGCGATATTTGAAGTTGTTAGTACGACTGTTGATCCCTTGAGTACCACTGCGTTACCAGCAGGCGACTGACTAATTACATACATAGGTAATGACGGGTCGCTGCCATCAACTGGTGAGAGCACCGGATTGAACCCGAGCGCAATTAACAATTCACTTGCACGCGTATCTAAAACTCCACCTGTCGAAGAATTGGTTAGGTCGGGCAGGAACGCGTGATTCTTATCTACTGCTGGCGGAGAAGTAGTGGCGCTCTCTGTTGGAACGGCTGTTGGTGAATCTGAAGGCACGGCAGTTGAAGTAACTGAAGCCGACGGAACTGCAGTAACCCATACGTTGGCATCCGGAGACTTCCCAGGTGCCAATGTGCTTAACGGACCTTTAGGTAGGGGCGGGAATTGGGTTACTTCTGTCCCGACCAATGCGCCTTTCATATAAGCAGTCCAAATTCGTGCTGGGAATGATCCACCCGTTACTTTGGACATTCCACCGGTTCCAGCTAGCGAAGTTGGATTGCCATTGGCGTCGTCCTTTACCAGCATTACTGATGTTGCAAGCTCTGGCGTGAAACCCGAGAACCAAGCGGACATATTGTCATTTGTTGTTCCCGTTTTTCCAGCGGCTGGCCGCCCGAGTGCACGAGCTGCAAAGCCCGTGCCAACTTGCACGACTTTCTGGAGCGCATAACTCACTGTGTCTGCAACTGGAGCACTAAAAGCTTGTGTTGTGTTTAGCTTAAATTCAAAAACCGTTCGCCCGGATAGGTCGATAATTTTCTTTATGTAAACAGGATTCGCCTGAACTCCATGTGCTGCGAATGTTGCATAAGCCCCTGCCTCATCAACAACATGTGGACTTGCGGTTCCCAAAGTTAGCGTCAAGCCAGAATTTAATCCTGCGGTCGTTTCAGGGATACCCGCTCGCTTAACCGCATCTAACACGATGTCCGTTCCGATGCGATCAGCGCACTGAACAAATGCAGAGTTGACTGAATTCTCCGTGGCGCTTAGCAAACTGATGTTGCCCTTCCACGATTCACCACCGTAATTTACAACCTTGTAGTTGCGCACATAGGTGCCATCACGTCCGCTGAACATT
>Ga0114960_10002426_pt1 | contig 14541 bp, 10 predicted proteins | sample C_130625_MF_Meta_FD_92637 | JGI IMG/M metagenome (GOLD analysis project Ga0114960, IMG submission 92637) | Freshwater microbial communities from Lake Croche, Canada to study carbon cycling - C_130625_MF_MetaG | ecosystem: Environmental > Aquatic > Freshwater > Lake | place: Lake Croche, Canada... | reverse complement strand
TGCCCAAATTTTTGTTTGGCCTGGGCATTCGCCATGTGGGTGAAGCCACCGCCAAAGCGTTGGCACGCCACTTTGGTGGCATGGACGCCATCATGGATGCCAGCCTGGAGCAGCTGCTGCATGTTGACGACGTGGGCCCAGTGGTAGCCCAAAGCTTGGTCACGTTTTTTAACCAAGCGCACAACCGCGAGGTGGTTGAACAATTGCGCGCCTGTGGCGTCCAATGGCCTGAGGGTGAGCCGCAGGGCCGTTTGGATTTGCCCTTGACGGGGCACACCTATGTGATCACCGGCACCTTGCCGAGCTTGTCGCGCGAACAAGCCCAAGCCTTGCTGGAACAAGCCGGTGCCAAAGTGGCGGGCAGTGTCAGCAAAAAAACCACTGGCCTGGTGGCGGGTGAGGCGGCAGGCAGCAAATTGGAAAAAGCCCTGAGCCTGGGCGTTCCTGTTTTTGACGAGGCGGGCTTGATGCAATTGGTCCAAACCAGCCCATGAATGGTTTGATCGGCATCGACCTGGGCGGTACCAAAATTGAGCTGGCCGTGGTGGACGCGTCTGGCCAGGTCATTCACCGCCACCGCCGCGCCACACCGGTGGGCGACTACCCCGCCACGTTGCAATGCGTGAGCGATATGGTGGCGCACAGCTTGGCCACCTTGAACATGCCCCGCCCCGTGGCACTGGGCATGGCCATTCCCGGTTGTTTGGACCCCGTGACCCGCACTGTGCGCGGGGCCAATTCGGTGGTGCTCAATGGCCAACCCATGCAGGCCGATTTAGAGCGCCTGCTCGGGTGCCGGGTGCTGATGGAAAACGACGCCAATTGCCTGGCCGTGAGCGAGGCGGTGGATGGGGCTGCGGCGGGCCTGGGCCTGGTGTTTGGGGTGATTTTGGGCACCGGGTGTGGCGGTGGCTGGGCCATTCACGGCAAAGCTTGGCGCGGCCAACATGCGCTGGCTGGCGAATGGGGGCACAACCCCTTGCCATGGCTGGGGGAGCAGGACCAACCCAGCCGCCACTGTTGGTGCGGCCAACACGCTTGCTTGGAAACCTGGCTGTGCGGCCCGGGTTTTGCCGCCGATCATGTGGCCCATGGTGGGCCGGACTGTCAGCCGCCAGACATCATTGCCGCGATGCGACGCGGCGAACCACAGGCCCTGGCCAGTTGGGGCCGTTATGTAGACCGCCTGGCCCGTGCCCTGGCCCAGGTCATCAACACCATGGACCCCGACGCCATTGTCTTGGGCGGCGGCATGAGCCTGGTGGATGAGTTGTATGCGGCCGTCCCCCCCTTGCTGGCCCGCCACACTTTTGCCCAGCCCATCCACACACCCATCCGCCCAGCCTTGCACGGAGACGCCTCTGGCGTGCGCGGCGCAGCTTGGTTGGCACGCTGAACCATCACCAGGAGATATTCATGGCCATTCACCCCATTTTGAAGATGGGCGACCCCAGGTTGCTGCGCATCGCCCAGCCGGTGCCGCGCTTTGACACCCCCGAGTTGCACACCTTGGTGCGCGACATGAAAGAGACCATGGCGCAGGTCAACGGCGCCGGTTTGGCCGCGCCGCAAATGGGTGTGGATTTGCAGGTGGTGATTTTTGGCTCGGGCCGGGTCAATCCGCGCTACCCCGACGCCGAGCCCATTCCAGAGACCGTTTTGATCAACCCCACCTTGACGGCCATCGGCACAGAAGAGGTCGAGGACTGGGAGGGTTGCTTGTCGGTGCCTGGTTTGCGCGGGGTGGTGCCACGTTGGGAAAAAATCCTTTATCAGGGCTGGGACGCACAAGGTCAATCGATTTCACGCGAGGTCACCGGCTTTCATGCCCGGGTGGTGCAGCATGAGTGTGACCATTTGGTGGGCAAGCTGTACCCCATGCGGGTGCGCGATTTCAGCCGCTTTGGCTACACCGATGTGCTGTTTCCAGGCATCAGCGCCTTGGAAGATGACTGATCACAGCCGCTAAACGCTCAGGGATTCGAGCAACTCGGTTTCAATGTCAATTTGGCTGCGGTTGTGTTGCAGCGACGGACCATCGATCAAAAAGGTGTCTTCCACGCGCTCGCCCAGGGTGGAAATTTTGGCCAACTGCAAATGGATATGGTGCCGCGCCAAGACCTGGGCAATGCCATACAACAAGCCCACCCGGTCGCTGGCCGAGACACTCAGCAGCCAGCGCTGGGCCTTTTCGTCGGGCTGCAAATTCACCCGGGGTGCAATCGGGAAATTTTTCACCCGCCGCGACACGCGGCCATGGCTGGCTTTGGGCAAGGGCCCGGCCTGGGCCAGGGTATCGGCCAAGTCGCGCTCCACCATGGTGCTGAGTTCCCGGTAATGCTCGCTCATGTGCGGGGTCACCACTTGAAACGTGTCCAAGGCACGGCCATTGGGGGCGGTATAAATCTTGGCGTCTTGCACACTGATGCTGTTGTGGTCAAAGTAGCCACAAATGCGGGCAAACAAATCGGGGGCATCGGGGGCAAACACCATGATTTGCAGACCTTCGCCCGTGGGAGAGGGGCGACAGCGCACCATGGCGGGCGGTGTTTCTTGTGGGTTTTGGGTCAGCCAGCGCGACAACTGGCGGGTGTGCCAAGCGATCTCTTGCGCATCATGGCGCATGAAATAGCCCACATCGAGCGAATCCCACAGGTTTTTGTGCGCCTCATGGGGCAGCGCGTGCAGGGCCAAATTCTCCAGGGCTTCGCGCTTGCGCGCCTCCACCACCGAGTCCGGGTCGGGGGCCCGACCGCCCATGGCGCGTGCGGTGTACTTGTACAAGTCTTCCAACAACTTGCCCTTCCAAGCGTTCCACACTTTGGGGCTGGTGCCACGGATGTCGGCCACGGTCAGCAAATACAAGGCCGTCAACTGGCGCTCGCTGCCCACGCGGCGCGCAAACTGTGCGATCACCAAGGGGTCATTGAGGTCTTCTTTTTGCGCCACATGGCTCATGGTGAGGTGTTCGCTGACCAAAAACTCCACCAAACTGGCGTCTTCGCCCAAGATCTGGTGGGTGCGGCAAAACCGGCGCACCTCCATGCGGCCCTCCACCGAGTGGTCCTTGCCACGTCCTTTGGCAATGTCATGAAACAGTGCCGCCACATAAAACAACCAAGGCTTGTCCCAGCCGCTGGCCAGTTGCGAACAAAAAGGGTATTCGTGGGCATGCTCGGCAATGAAAAACCGCCGCACATTGCGCAACACCATCAAGATGTGCTGATCGACCGTGTAAACATGGAACAGGTCGTGCTGCATTTGCCCCACGATGCGCCGAAAGGTCCACAAATAGCGCCCCAGCACCGAGGTCTGGTTCATCAAGCGCATGGCATGGGTGATGCCCAGGGGCGACTGCAAGATGCGCACAAACATGGCATGGTTGGCCGGGTCGCGCCGAAACTGGGCATCCATCACCGGCCTGGCGTTGTAGAGCGCGCGCAAGGTGCGAGATGACAGCCCTTTGATGCCGGGGGTGGTTTGGTACAGCCAAAAGGTTTCCAAAATCGCGTGTGGCTGCTCGAGGTAGACCTCATCAGAGCGCACGTCCAACATGCCCGACTTGTTGGCAAAGCGCTCATTGATCGGGTGTGGCGTGTGGTCACCGGGGATCAATTGCTCTTCCAAGTTCAGCACCACGATTTGATTGAGCTGGGTCACCGCTTTGGCCGCCCAGTAATAGCGCTTCATCAAAGCCTCGCTGGCTTGGCGGGCGTGGGTGCTGCCGTCCGGGTTTTGGCCCAGCCCCAGGCGCAAACCCAAGGCACTTTGCAGATCAAACACCAAGCGGTCTTCGCGCCGGTTGGCCTCCAAGTGCAGCAAAACGCGCACCAAGCTGAGCCATTGTTCGTTGCGGGTGAGTTGTCGGGCTTCGTGGGCCGTGACCAAGCCACTGCGGGCCAGTTCGGTCCAACTGTGGCCCAAACCGGCGGCCTTGGCCACCCATTTCAAGGTGTGCAGATCGCGCAAGCCACCCGGTGACTCTTTGCAATTGGGCTCCAGGGCATAAGGCGTGTTGTCGTATTTGGTGTGGCGCTGGCGCATTTCCAAGGTTTTGGCCACAAAGAAAGCCTTTGCGTCCATGGCATGGGCGTAGCGTTTTTGGAAATCTGCAAACAATGCCTTTTGACCGCACACCCAGCGCGCTTCCAGCAAAGAGGTTTGCACCGTCACATCGTTGGCCGACTCTTGCAAACATTCTTCAACGGTTCGCACACTCGAGCCCACCTCCATGCCCGCGTCCCAACACTGGCTGATGAAGCGCTCGATTTGGCCGCGGAGGGCGTCATCGCGATCCAGGGACACGTCCGAGGGCATCAGCACCAAGACATCCACATCGGAATAAGGATAGAGCTGGCCCCGGCCATAGCCGCCCACCGCCACCAAAGTCAGGCCATCGGCCAAGCCGCACTGGTTGAACAAATGCGTCAGGGTCTGGTCATTGAGCGCACACAAGGCTTGCAGGAAACGCGTCACCCGACGCACCGTGATGGGTGCTTGCGTCAGGCCCAAGAGCAGGGATTTTTTGGCTGCGCGGTGGTGCGCGTCTGGTGGTCCCAGGGACATGGGGGTCAACAACAGGTGGTGGTGACAAATGCGGGCAGGGCAGGGCTGCCTTCGGACAGGGTCAACACCTCATACCCGGTGGGGGTGACCAAGATGGTGTGCTCCCATTGGGCCGACAAGGAGTGGTCGCGCGTCACAATGGTCCAACCATCACCCAGCTCTTTGATGTCACGCCGCCCGGCGTTGATCATGGGCTCGATGGTGAAGGTCATGCCGGCTTGCAACTCTTCCAGGGTGCCGGGTTTGCCATAGTGCAAAACTTGCGGGTCTTCGTGGAACTTTTCGCCAATGCCGTGACCGCAAAACTCGCGCACCACCGAAAAGCCATGGCCCTCTGCAAAGCGCTGGATGGCAAAGCCAATGTCTCCCAAACGCGTTCCAGGCTTGACTTTGACAATGCCATGCCACATGGCCTCATAGGTCAACTGGCACAGGCGTTTGGCAGCGATCGAGGCTTCGCCGACCGCATACATGCGGCTGGTGTCGCCATGCCAGCCGTCTTTGATCACGGTGATATCGATGTTGATGATGTCACCGCGCTTCAAAGCCTTGTCGCTGGGGATGCCATGGCAGACCTGGTGGTTGATCGAGGTGCAAATCGATTTGGGATAGGGCTTGTAACCCGACGGCGCGTAATTCAAGGGGGCGGGAATGGCTTGCTGAACCTGGGTGATGTAGTCGTGGGCCAGTTGATCGAGTTGATTGGTGGTCACGCCCACTTGCACATGGGGGGCCAAAAAGTCCAAAACCTCGGAGGCCAAGCGACCGGCCAAGCGCATGCCTTCAATTCCCGACTGATCTTTGTATGTGATGCTCATGACGGCGATTATCTCAGCCCTGAAGACCGATGCCGGTGGCGTAAAATTGGCACCATTCTTTAACGTGCCCGCATCCCAGTCAGCGGTGCGGTGCCAGACCACCAAGGCCACCCCGTGACCCTGCACATCACCGAATTCCCAGGCGACAACGCACTGAGTGAATTTCGCATTCGCCATTTGTTGCCGCGTTTGCAACACATCCACCCCCAACTCTTGGGTTTGCAAGCGCGCCATGTTTATTTGGCGGCCAGCGATCAGGCGCTGGATGCCGAACCCCGAGCGGGATTGCAACAATTGCTGGGCCCGACCTTGGCATGGGGCATACCATCGCACAACAGCTTGGTGGTCAGTCCGCGTTTGGGAACGGTCTCGCCCTGGGCTTCCAAGGCCACCGACATTGCGCGCAATTGCGGCTTGCCACTGCACCGCATCGAGCGCGTGACCGAATACCAATTCACCTTCAGCGCAGGCGTCACACCCCAAAGCCCTGTGCTTGAGGCTTTGGGCGAGCCTTTGTACGACCGAATGACCGAGTCGCTGTTGACAGGATTGGCGTCTGCCCATGCCTTGTTTGTGCCTGTTCAGGCGCCCCCGATGCAACACATCGATGTGCTGCAATCGGGGCGTGAAGCCCTGGCCCAGGCCAATGTGCAATTGGGTTTGGCATTGGCCGAAGACGAGATCGATTACCTCCTGGATGCGTTTCGCAAACTCGGACGCAACCCCACCGATGTGGAGCTGATGATGTTTGCCCAGGCCAACAGCGAGCACTGTCGGCACAAAATTTTCAACGCCCGCTTCACCATTGATGGACAAGACCAAGCACTCAGCATGTTTGGCATGATTCGCCACACCCATGCACAACACCCGCAGCACACGGTGGTGGCCTATTCCGACAATGCCTCGGTGATGCACGGCCACCGGGTGCAGCGCTGGGGGGCTCGCGCCCAAGCGGGCTTGTCGGTCTACACCAAAGAAGACGCCTTGCACCATGTGCTGATGAAGGTGGAAACCCACAACCACCCCAGCGCCATTTCTCCGTACCCTGGCGCGGCCACGGGCGCCGGGGGCGAGATCCGTGACGAAGGCGCCACCGGTCGCGGCTCACGGCCCAAGGCGGCCTTGACCGGCTTCACCGTGTCCAAGTTGTGGGACAGCGCCTTGCAACGCCCCGCCCACATGGCCAGCGCGCTGCAAATCATGACCGAGGGGCCTTTGGGCGCAGCGGCTTTCAACAACGAGTTTGGCCGCCCCAACTTGGTCGGCTACTTTCGCGAATACGAGCAAGTCGTCGCAGGCGTGGTGCGCGGTTACCACAAGCCCATCATGATCGCTGGTGGCTTGGGCACGATTGATGCCCAGCAAACCGAAAAAATCCGTTTTCCCGCAGGCACCTTGCTCATCCAACTGGGGGGGCCTGGCATGCGCATTGGCCTGGGCGGTGGGGCAGCGAGCTCACTGTCCAGCGGCACGAATGCGGTCAACCTGGACTTTGATTCGGTGCAACGCGGCAACCCCGAAATCCAGCGCCGGGCGCAAGAGGTCATCAACCAATGTTGGGCCCAGGGCAGTGCCAACCCGATTTTGGCCATCCACGATGTGGGGGCGGGCGGCTTGTCCAATGCGTTTCCTGAGTTGGTCAACGATGCCGGGCGCGGTGCGCGCTTTGACATGTCGCGCATTCCTTTGGAAGAAAGCGGCTTGTCACCCCGCGAGATTTGGAGCAACGAAAGCCAAGAGCGGTATGTGCTGGCCCTTTCCCCCGCATCCTTGGACGGCTTCAGCGCCTTGTGCGCGCGCGAGCGCTGCCCCTTTGCGGTGGTCGGCGTGGCCACCGACGACGCCCATTTAACGCTGCACCAAGCCGCGGGCCAAAACCCCGTGGACATGCCGCTGAATGTGCTGCTGGGCAAGCCGCCCAAAATGCACCGCAACGTGCAAACCCGTCGATGGACCGGCCAAGCCATGGACTTGGACGGGGTGGCCTGGACGGATGCGGTCATCCAAGTGCTCAGCCACCCCACGGTGGCGTCCAAGCGGTTTTTGATCACCATCGGTGACCGCACGGTGTCGGGCTTGACCCACCGCGACCAAATGGTCGGCCCCTGGCAGGTTCCAGTGGCCGATTGCGCCGTCACCTTGGCCGATTACCAAGGTTTTGCCGGTGAGGCCATGGCCATGGGTGAGCGCAGCCCCCTGGCCAGCCTGAACGCCCCAGCCGCAGGTCGCATGGCAGTGGCTGAAGCTTTGACCAATTTGATGGCCGCACCATTTCAAATGGACAGGGTCAAACTGTCGGCCAATTGGATGGCCGCCTGTGGAGAACCCGGCGAAGACGCGGCCTTGTACCAAACCGTGCAAGCCGTGGCCATGGACCTGTGCCCGGCTTTGGGCATCTCTATCCCTGTGGGCAAAGACAGCTTGTCCATGCGCACCCAGTGGCGCGAACAGGGGCAAGACCACAAGGTGGTCTCACCCGTGAGTTTGATCGTCACCGCATTCGTCAGCCTGGATGATGTGCGCGGCACCTGGACCCCGCAACTCAATGCCACAGAAGCCGACACCAGCCTGATCTTGGTGGATTTGGGGCGCGGCCAATGCCGCATGGCCGGCAGCGTGCTGGGCCAAGTGCTGGGCCAATCCGGCGAGCATGTCCCCGATCTGGACCAGGCAAAAGACCTGCTGGCCTTGGCCAACGCTTTGCACGATTTGCGCGCCCAATCGCTGGTGCTGGCCTACCACGACCGCAGCGATGGCGGTCTGCTCGCGACCGTGGCCGAAATGGCTTTTGCCGGCCAAGTGGGCGTGGCCTTGAACATCGATATGTTGGTCACCGAAGGCGACGGCATCAGCGACAGCCGCGCCGACCACGGCGACAGCAAAAACTGGGCGGCCCAAGTGGGGGCACGGCGCCATGAGCGCAGCTTGCAAGCCCTGTTCAACGAAGAATTGGGCGTGGTCATCCAGGTGCGCACGGCCCAGCGCGATCAGGCCTTGGGCATCTTGCGCCAACATGGTTTGTCCTTGCACAGCCATGTGATTGGCAAAACCCGGCCCGGCCAAGCCGACATGCCACGGGGCCAGGGAGAGATCAGCATCTGGCGCGACGCCAAAGAGATCTTCAGTGCCAAGCTTTCAGACCTGATGCTGACTTGGGACGCCGTCAGTTGGAAAATTTGCCAGCAGCGCGATAACCCTGTCTGCGCCGATGCCGAGCATGCCGCTTTGTCCCAGCCCACAGCGCTGCACTGGCATGTGCCTGCAGCAGTTCAAGCCCACATGGACATGCCTTATGTGAACCTGGCACGCCCCCGGGTGGCGGTGCTGCGTGAGCAAGGGGTGAACTCGCACCTGGAAATGGCCTATGCCTTTGATGCCGCTGGTTTTGAAGCGGTGGATGTGCACATGACCGACCTGCAACAAGGCCGGGTCAGTCTGCCAGACTTTGCGGGTTTTGTGGCTTGCGGCGGTTTCAGCTACGGCGACACCTTGGGCGCAGGTGTGGGTTGGGCGCGCAGCATTGCCTTCAACCCCATGCTGGCCGATCAGTTTCAGGCCTTCATGCAGCGCAGCGACCGCTTTGGGCTGGGGGTGTGCAACGGCTGCCAAATGATGGCCGCCCTGGCCGACCTGATACCTGGCGCACAAGATTGGCCGCGATTTACCACCAACCAAAGCGAACGCTTTGAGGCCCGCTTGTCCCAAGTCGAGGTGCTGGACTCGCCGAGCTTGTTCTTCCAAGGCATGGCTGGTCTTCGCTTGCCCATTGCCGTCTCACATGGCGAGGGTTATGCCAACTTTGCGCTGCGCGGCGACTTGTCGCGGGTGCACCAGGCCATGCGGTTTGTCGATGGCTTGGGCGCGGGCACCGAGGCCTATCCGCTCAACCCCAATGGCAGCCCGGGGGGCTTGACGGCAGTGACCACCGCGGATGGGCGCTTCACCGCCATGATGCCCCACCCCGAGCGGGTGTTTCGCCAGGTCCAAATGAGCTGGACCCCAGCAGACCCCAGTGCGCACAGCCCGTGGATGCACATCTGGCGCAACGCGCGCCGTTGGGTGGGCTAAAGCCCATGAAAAAAGGGGCCTCACGGCCCCTTTTGATATGCCCAAGATGAGGGCTTAGATCACTCGATCTTGGCTTTGGCGCGCAAGTCTTGCTGGAACTGACCCATTTTTGTTTGCAACATTTGCTGGGAAATTTGGGGTTTGACTTCTTCGAATTTGGGCAACTGGGCTTCACGCACATCGTCCAAACGGATCACGTGCCAACCAAACTGGGTTTTCACCGGTTTGTCGGTCAGCTGACCTTTTTTCAAGGCCACCATGGCTTCGGAAAACTCTTTGACATAGTTGCCACCGGCGGCCCAATCCAGGTCGCCACCATTGGCACCTGAGCCAGGGTCTTTGGATTGCTTTTTGGCCAGGTCTTCAAACTTGGCCCCTTTTTTCAGGCTGGCCACGATGGCTTTGGCTTGGTCTTCTTTCTCGACCAAGATGTGGCGCGCGCGGTACTCTTTACCGCCATTGGCCGCGACGAATTTGTCGTACTCGGCCTTGATGTCGGCATCGGTGACCTTGTCTTTGTTTTGCTGGTCGTTGAACAACTCACGAATCAAAATCGACTGGCGCGCCAATTCCAATTGGTTTTTGTATTCGTCGGACGCGTCCAAACCGCGGCGCACGGCCTCTTGCATGAAGATTTCGCGGTTGATCACTTCTTCTTTGATTTGGGCTTCCAATTCAGGCGTCACCGGGCGACCGGACTTGGCCAATTGTTCGGCCAGCACTTCGGCGCGGGCTTTGGGCACGGCTTTGCCATTCACGATGGCCAGGTTTTGCGCCCACAAGGCAGCACTCAAAGTGCTCAAGGCACAGGCGGTCAGCAAGGACCTGAAGAAGGGGTGTGTCATGGGAAAAAGCTCTCTATGGGCGGTTGTGGGACTGACCCGCGCCTGAAGGGGGCGGGTCGACAATTTCGATGGCCAAAGCGTGCAAGCCCTGATCGATGAAATCTTGCAGCGCATCATACACAAGGCGATGTCGTTTGACCCTTGGCAATCCGGCGAATTGCACGCTGCCAATGCGCACCCGAAAATGGGTGCCATGGCCAAGACCATTGGAGCCGGCATGCCCCGCATGGTCGGCACTTTCGTCGATCACTTCCAGGCTGAAGGGTTGCAAATGTTCGGTCAAGCGCTGATGCAACTGCGCCGCTTGCGCCATCATGGCTTGGGCTCCGAGGGTGCGGCGTCCTTGGCTTCGGTGTCCATGTAGCGGCCCAAGTACATGGCCAGGGCGAGCACAAAGACCAGCATCAAACCCATGCCACCAAACAACTTGAAATTGACCCAGGTGTCGGTGTCAAAGTGGTAGGCAACCCACAAATTGAGTGCACCCATCACGGCGAAAAACCCACACCAACTCCACAGCATCACACGCCAAGCATGGTCGGGCAATGCCATTTGGTTTTTCATCAAGCTTTGCAGCCAGTTGCGGCGAAAAAACACCTGACCCACCAGCAACGCGCCACCCATGGCCCAGTACAGCACGGTGGGCTTCCATTTGATGAAGGTCTCGTCTTGGGCGATCAAGGTCGCCCCACCAAACAGCACAATCACCCCCAGGCTCAACCACTGCATGGGCTCGGTGCGGCCGGTGCGGTAACGCATCCAGGCCAATTGCAACAAGGTGGCCACGATGGCCACCGTGGTGGCGACAAAAATGCCCCAGATCTTGAACGCGCCGAAAAACAACACAATCGGGAAAAAGTCCAGCAACAGCTTCATTTTTTGTCCTGTTCACCGGGGACAAATTCCAGCGCTGCCGAATTCATGCAGTAGCGCAATCCGGTGGGTTGAGGCCCATCCGGAAAGACATGCCCCAGATGAGCGCCGCACTGGGCGCACAAGGTTTCAGTGCGCAACATGCCCAAGCTGCGGTCGGCGTGTTCGGCAATGGCTTGGTCATCGGCGGCTTGGTAAAAGCTGGGCCAGCCGCAACCGGCATCAAATTTGGTGTGGTGGTCAAATAATTTTTGACCACAGCAAATGCATTGGTAGCGTCCAGCCTCCCAATGGGCTTCATATTTGCCACTGAAGGGGCGCTCTGTCGAAGCTTGGCGGGTAACGGCAAAGGCCAGGGGTTCCGCCCCCTTGTCGGCCAAGTGTTGTTTCCACTCGGCTTCGGTTTTTTGGATTTTCATGAAGAGCAGCTGATGGCAATCGAGGAGGCCCAATCGGGCGGAAATCCGGCCCGGTGTTCCGAGTCGGGGTGTTCATCAAAGGGATGGCGCAAGATCGCGAGCAAATTATCCACCTCGCTGAAATCGCCGCCCTGGGCCTGCCGGATGGCGGTTTCGCCCAAATGGTTGCGCAACACATATTTGGGGTTGACCTGGAGCATGGCCGCGCCGGTCTGAGCCCGGTCTTGGGACCCAAGTCGGGCCGTGTAGCGCTGCTGCCAATCGGTCCACGCGCGGGCGTCCAAAAACAAGTCGCGCACCGGTGACCAGGTGGGGCCGTCGTTGGGTTGATCGCCAGATGCCGCCACCGCATGGCTCAAACGGCGCCAAAAAATGCTGAAGTCCACCGCACCAGCGCTGAGCAAATCCAAGGCCCCTTGGGCCAGGCCGGCGTCTTCGGGCACGCTCGAGGTCAGCCCCAATTTTTGCCGCCACTGGGTCAGCAAAGCTTGGGGCAAAGCGGTTTTATAGGTGTTGAGGGCCTCCAGCACGGGCTCGGTCTCGCCCACCAACGGGGCCACGGCTTGTCCCAAACAATACAGGTTCCAAAAGGCCACCTGGGGTTGTTGTTGAAAAGCGTAGCGCCCTTGGTGGTCTGAATGGTTGCAAATGTGGTCGGGGTCGTAAGCATCCAAAAATTGAAACGGGCCGTAGTCCAAGGTCAGGCCCAAAACGCTCATGTTGTCGGTGTTCATCACGCCGTGGCAAAACCCCACGGCCTGCCACTGGGCCAGCATTTGCGCGGTGCGCTCGGTCACGGTTCGCAACCATGGCAAAGTGGCCTGCTCGATGGGCAGTTGTTGCTCGGCAATCTCCGGGAAATGTTGCGCAATCAGGTGGGTCAACAAGCGCTTCAACCCCTCCACGTCACCCAGCGACGCAAAGTGCTCAAAATGGCCAAATCGGATAAAGCAAGGCGCCACACGGGTCACCACGGCGGCGGTTTCTTGGCTTTCCCGCCACACCGGCAAGTCAGATGCGGTCAAGGCCAAAGCCCGCGTGGTGGGGATGCCCAAACCATGCATGGCCTCGCTGCACAGGTATTCGCGAATGCTGGAGCGCAAAACTGCGCGCCCGTCCCCGCGCCGCGAGTAGGGCGTGGGCCCCGCACCTTTGAGTTGCCAATCTTGGCGACCCATGGGGGCGTCCATTTCACCCAAAGACAAAGCCCGTCCGTCGCCGAGTTGGCCCGCCCAAACCCCAAACTGGTGGCCGCTGTAAACGCTGGCCACAGGCACCGAGCCGGGCCACACGGCATTCCCGCTCAGGGCTTGCAAGCTCAAAGGGTCGTCCCAAAAGGTGTCTGGCAGGCCCAGCGCTTGGCCCAAATCCCGGTTCTGCGACACCCAATGGGCTGCACCCATCGGCGTGGGCGCGGTCGGGGTAAAAAAGGGCAGGCCCAAGGCATGCATGCCGCTGGACCAGGGCAGGGTGTGGTTTTTGGGGGAGGCCTGCTCGGGCCTATCGGCCACGGCGCTGGTGGGGGTTCGCATGGGGTGGATTGTCGGTGTTTGAAAAAGACCTGTGTCGCTCAGGTCATCGACTGGCTGGCGCCTCCCTGGCGTGTGCCATGTGGGGCGCGAACCGGCCCCTTTTTCCATGCAAAATACACGCCTTCCACACACACGGACAAGGGACACATCATGTTGGGATTGATGCAGGATCAAGGGTTGGCGATTTCCTCCTTGATTGATTTTGCCGAAAAGCACCATGGCGATGTGGAGGTGGTGTCCAAGCGCGTGGAAGGCGATGTGCACCGCACACACTGGGCGGGCATCGCCCAACGCTCGCGCCAAGTGGCCAATGCCTTGGATGGCCTGGGTTTGGCCTTTGGCAACCGCGTGGCCACCATGGCTTGGAACGGGTACCGGCACCTGGAGTTGTATTTCGGGGTCAGTGGCACGGGCCGGGTGCTGCACACCGTCAACCCGCGCTTGCACCCGGATCAAATGGCCTGGATTGCCAACCACGCCCAAGACCAGGTGATGTGCTTTGACATGACTTTTTTGCCCATCATCGAAAAAATCCACAGCCAGTGCCGCACCATCAAACATTGGATCGCCCTGTGTGATGACGCCCATTTGCCCGCCCAAACCAGCATTCCGGGCTTGCGCAGTTATGAGTCATGGCTGCAAGCCCAGAGCCAACAATACATCTGGCCGGTGTTGGATGAAAACTCGGCTTCCAGCATGTGCTACACCAGCGGCACCACCGGCAACCCCAAAGCGGCCCTGTACACCCACCGCTCCACAATTCTTCACGCCTATGCCGCTGCATTGCCCGATGTGATGTGCATGTCGGCCCGGGACAGCATCTTGCCGGTGGTGCCGATGTTCCACGTCAATGCCTGGGGCATCCCTTACAGCGCCGCCATGGTGGGGGCCAAATTGGTGTTTCCGGGTCCGGCACTGGATGGGGCCTCGGTCTACGGCCTGATCGAAGCCGAGGGCGTTACCTTTGCCGCAGGTGTGCCCACCGTGTGGCAAATGATGCTCAGCCACATGGGCCCCAAAGACTTGCGCTTTAGCACCCTGCAGCGCACGGTGATTGGCGGTTCCGCCTGCCCACCGGCCATGATCCACGCTTTCAAGAACAACTATGGGGTCGAGGTGTTGCACGCTTGGGGCATGACCGAAATGAGCCCCTTGGGCACGCTGTGCACCTTGAAAAACAAACACTTGGGCCTGGCGCCCGAGGCGCAGATGCAAATCCGGCTCAAACAGGGGCGCTGCATTTACGGCATTGACATGAAGATCATTGGCCCCGAGGGTCAGGATTTGCCCTGGGACGGTGTCGCCACAGGCGACTTGCTGGTCAAAGGGCCTTGGGTGTTGCGCGAGTATTACCGCCAAGAAGGCCCCAGCCCCTTGATCGACGGTTGGTTTCCCACCGGCGATGTGGCTTCCATTGACC
>Ga0114960_10002425_pt1 | contig 14550 bp, 17 predicted proteins | sample C_130625_MF_Meta_FD_92637 | JGI IMG/M metagenome (GOLD analysis project Ga0114960, IMG submission 92637) | Freshwater microbial communities from Lake Croche, Canada to study carbon cycling - C_130625_MF_MetaG | ecosystem: Environmental > Aquatic > Freshwater > Lake | place: Lake Croche, Canada... | reverse complement strand
ATCTTCTGGCTCTCCGTCGTGGCGAGCCTGGTGGCGTTCGTCGCCGCAACGCTGATCGAAGAGATCCCGCTCCGAGGTGGAGCAAAGGGCGCACCAGCCGAAATGTAAGTGGCTCCGGGCGTGCCCCTTCGGGGGTGCGCCCGGATTGCATCCGTCGGCGCAGCTCCACCCCTATGATTGGCGCATGAGCGCCTGGTTCACCGTTGCGGTCTCCCCGAGGGTCGGCAGCCTTGCCGCCGTTACCACTGCGCTTGCCGCGGCTGGGATTGCCGTCGACGGCATCATGGGCGCCCCAGAGGCCGATGGCTCGCTCCATCTCGGCGTCCCCGACGCGCAGCTCGTAGCTGCAATCGCAGCGCTCACCGCACTCGGGCTCCAGCCGATTACAGAGGAGTCAGACCCCACCGGTGAGACGGGTGCGCCACTTGACGCAGGGATCATCGGCGCCATCCTGCGCGGGCCTCGCTCCTAACCCCAGCGGCACCAATGACGAAGAGCACCCTTCGCATCGCCACCTGGAACGTCAACGGCCTTCGCGCCCGCGCAGAGCGAGTTGCCGCCTGGCTCGATTCTGCACAGCCCGACATCGTGCTGCTGCAGGAGACGAAGTGCGACCCGTCGCAGATTCCCGAGGGCCTCTTCTCGTCGCGCTCATACGAGGTCGTCGCCCTTGGTGCCGGCGGACGCAACGGGGTGCTGATTGCATCGCGTCACGGCCTGAGCGAGGTGCAAGAGAGCATTGACAACTTCGCACCGAAGGGCCACGACGAGTCGCTCCCCGACCTACTCAGTGAACCGCGTCTGATCAGTGCCGTTTGCGGCGGCCTGCGCGTTGCTTCGGTCTACGCACCGAATGGACGCGAGGTCGACGCACCGCATTACCACGCCAAACTGCACTGGTACGGCGCACTGCGCGCCTGGTCGGCCGAGCGCATCACCGAGAACCCTCCGCTCATTTTGGGCGGCGACTTCAATGTGGCCCCAACCGATGCCGACGTATGGGACCCGGCCGCGCTTGTTGGCGCAACGCATGTCACTCCGCGAGAACGCGATGCGTGGAACGCCCTCGTTGAACTAGGCCTGGTGGACGCGGCACAAGCGATCGCCCCTGACGGGGAACGTGCGCCATTCACCTGGTGGGATTATCGCGGCGGCGCTTTTCACCGCGGTTGGGGGATGCGCATCGATCACCTCTTGGTTGACCCCCGTGCTGGTGAGATCGTAACGAGCAGCGCGGATCGCGACGGACGAAAAGGTGAGTCACCATCCGATCACGCCGCGCTCATGATTGATGTGGCACGACCAGCGTGATCACCGAACGCCTGCGCGCGCGCACACCACACTCCGCAGCTGAGTCAATGCCGCGTGCAGCCGCAATCATTCGGGCGGGTGGACTCGTTGCCTTCCCCACGGAGACGGTTTATGGCCTTGGCGCGAGCGCCTTTGATGCACCAGCGGTTGCACGCATCTTTGAGGCGAAGGGGCGCCCAACCTTTGACCCGCTCATCGTGCACATCGCTGATCGCGCCGATCTCGCCCACCTTTTCACGGAGCACGCCCTCGCCGATCCGCGCATCGCGATCCTTGCGGATGCCTTCTGGCCAGGGCCGCTCACCATCGTTGCCTCGGCGCGACCCGAAGTACCGGGCCTCGTGCGCGCCGGGCTCGAGACGGTGGGCGTGCGCCTACCACGACACGAGACGGCGCTGGCGCTCATTCGCGCCGCGGGAACTCCGATCGCGGCGCCAAGTGCAAATCGCTTCGGGCGACTCTCGCCCACCACCGCCGACCATGTGCTCGAACAGCTCGATGGACGCATTGACGCCGTGCTGCTCGGCGAAGCGACAGAGATTGGCGTTGAGTCGAGCGTTGTCGCGCTTGATGCCGGTGGACCGGCGCGTCTCTTGCGACACGGTGGCATCCCCCTTGAGGATCTCGCACGAGTCCTCGCCGACCACGGCGGTGCCGTTGTTGCAGCGCCAACGGCGCAACCTGGCGCGCCGCTTCCGGGGCCAGGGATGACCGAGTCGCACTATGCGCCGATGGTCCAGCTCGTTTTAGCAACGGCTGCGTTCCCAACTGGCACTAAAGATTGCGCACTCCTCGCACCAGACCGTGCCGCACTCACCCACCTGGAGTCACTCGCCGCAGCTTCGGGGGCCATGGTTCATGGCAGTGTCGCGCTGTCGGAGCTCCTCGATCCGGTTGCCGCGGCGGCACAACTCTTCGAGCGCCTGCACGAACTTGAGGCCCTCCTGATCAACCGTGCGCTGCCTACCGCGAGAATCATCGCCGCCCCCTATCCTGAGGGCGGCCTCGGTTCGGCAATTGCGGACCGCCTTCGCCGCGCGGCGGCCACGCCGCAGTAAGGGGGATCGCATGACCACACCGCGCAGCAACTGGCTCTCGCAAGCGATCACCGCCGATGCGCTGAAGCGTTTCCCCCAGTCCATTGTTGGTCAGGCGATCTTTGCCACCGGACTGGTCTTCATGCTCGCTGCAGGCGTAGGTCTCCCGTCATGGGAGATCCTGCATCAGGGCCTTGGTAAGCAGCTCGGCATTCAGATCGGCACCGCTGCACAGTTGAGCGGCATCTTCGTACTGCTGCTCTGGATCCCACTCCGCCAGCGCCCGGGTCTCGGCACCCTGAGCAATATCGTGGTCATCGGCTGGGTGATGAACGTTGAGCTTGCACTCCTCGACCTTGCTGGCGTTCCATCCGCTACAGAAATTGCGGCACAGCCACTACTCGCTGGTGCACTAGCGATCGCCGGCACCGCAATCGTTGGCATCGGCTCCGGCATCTACATTGGTAGCGGCAATGGCCCTGGGCCACGCGATGGACTCATGACTGGTCTGCATCACCGCACCGGCCAGCCGATCTGGAAGATGCGAACCGCCATTGAGGTTGTGGTGGGCATCTTGGGGATCGTGCTTGGCGGCACCTTCGGCTTCGGCACGATCTGGTTCGCCTTCACCATCGGGCCGCAGGTGCAGTTCTGGCTCGGCAAACTTGATCGCGGTGGTCGTGCGGAACGACAGGCAGCGGCGGCTGACCGACGCTAGCGCACTACCAATATCACGTTGCCGCTATCGCGGCAGGATTGAGTCGATCGCGATCGCGGCGAAGATCAGCGTGAGATAGCTGATCGAAAATCGATACAGCCGCGTTGCTCCACGTAGCATCCCATCGCCGAGCACATCGCTGCGCAGTCGCCACGCGCGCAGCAGGAAGATGCCGCCGCCAACAACGGCCACCCCCAGGTAGACGAGGCCCATGCCCGCTACGGCCCAGAGCACCAGGCTCATCGCCACGAGAAGAATGGTGTACAGCCAAATCTGTCTCGCGGTCTCAGCAGGCCCTGCGGTTACGGGGAGCATCGGCACCCCCGCGGCGGCGTAATCGGGACCGATGCGAAGGGCGAGCGCCCAGAAGTGTGGCGGCGTCCAGTAGAAGACGAGGGCGAAGAGCAGGATCGGTACCAGCGAGATGTCACCGGTGACTGCCGCCCAACCAATAACTGGTGGCAGAGCGCCCGCCGCTCCGCCGATCACAATGTTCTGCGGCGTTGAGCGCTTCAAAATGAGCGTATAGATCAGCACATAGAAGGCAATCGCTAGCAGCGAGGCGAATGCCGCCATGATCGTTGTGGTGACGGCAAGAAAGACAAAGCTCAAGACGCCGAGGATGCTCGCGAAGAGTAGCGCCGCGCCAACGCTGATCCGCCCGGTTACGAGTGGGCGTGCAGCGGTCCGCGCCATCTGTGCGTCGATGTCGGCGTCAATGATGCAGTTGAACACGTTGGCACTGGCCGCACTCAGGGTGCCGCCAACGAGTGTGGCGGCGATGAGCGTTAGTGGCGGGAAGCCGTGTGCCGCGAGAAGCATCGCTGGGATTGTGGTGATCAAGAGCAACTCAACGATGCGTGGTTTTGTGAGTGCGATATACGCGGAGATTGTTTCGCGACGAGATCCTGGCTTGTGCTTCGCTCCACCAACTGTGGAGCCGCCAGCAGTACGCCCCTCAAGGAGCGCAATGGATGCCGCACCGATGGTAAGGATCCAGATCATCGTTGCCAGGGCGACATGCAGCGTTTGCGTCCAAGGTGCGAGCTTGGTCAAGATCTGCACGGCGCCGATGAGACATTGGATGGCGAAGGTGGCGGTGGCATACGTCAGCAGTTGTCGCACTCGCGGCGAACTCCCCTTCTCGCGTCGCACGATCCAGAGTGCCGAGATCAGGATGAGGGCAACGATCGCCGCTGCATAACGATGCGCGATCTGTGGTGTTGAGAGCGCTGTAACTGGTGGGAAGAGCGTGCCGCCCATCAGCGGCCAATCTGGATAGAGGAGCCCAGTGTCGGTGCCAGTCACATTCGACCCGAAGAGCAGGAGCGCGTAAATTCCCCCCGCGGCGACGATTGGCGCGACGACACTGCCGCTCGCGCGGCGGATGCCTGCGAGGACCTCGGCGTATCCGCTTCGGGCCAAGACCCAAACCTGCAGCCCAACGAATGCCATCGCCGTGGCCAGGTGTGCTGTGACAGAGATGCCCGAGTTGGACTCCAAGACCGTTTGGCGTCCGAGCCAGGCCTGAAAGAGCACGAGCGCGAGGAGGGCAATGGAGGCCCCCTGCAGCGATCGGCGACCCTTCAGATTCCGCAGTGCGATAACGACGACGGCGAGGGCGATGAGGCCGATCACTGCTGCGATCGTGCGGTGGATCCACTCCAGCCACGCCTTATAGGCGATGACGTCTCCTGAATCAGTGGTTGGGGGGATCAACTGCCCGTAGCAGAGGGGCCAGTCTGGGCAGCCCATCCCGGATTCGGTTGCGCGAACGATCACACCGATCACCACGAGGCCGATGGTGGCTCCGAGCAATAGGCGTAGCGCCATACGGAAACTCTTCATACGTAGATGGTACGCCGAGCCTCAGAAACGTGGGATAGAGTGGGCGGGTGAAGAAACTGATGCAGCGCGCCGTTCTGATCTCCCTCTGCGTAACGCTCGCCTCCTGCGGCGGTGCCGCCACCTCGTCGAGTCCCGCCGCGAGCGGGAGTGCTCGCAACGGGTGTAGCGATGCTTGGCCAGCCGCTGGCCAGGCCAGCTCCACCGGGCCACTCCCCATGCTGGTAAACAGCGACCTCGCCCCCGGTCCAACCCGACTCATTCTCGGTCTCGTCGACAGCGCGAGCTTTCCCCTCGGCTCTCCAGCGTGGACGCTCAAGAGCGAAGTCTTTGACATCACCACCGACGGTTGCACCCCGCTCGCAGCTGCGTCGCCGCTCCCCTTCACCTGGGCAATCACCAACGTTCGCGGATTCTTTATCGGCACATCCGAGATCCCGGTTGGTGCGCGAGAGATCGGCCTGGTGATTAGTGGAACAGACGCCGCCGGTGCCACCGTGCTGATTCGCGTCACCTCGTTCGTACAGACAGCTGGCGTTGCGCCACGCCCTGGCAACAAGGCACCAACTGTCGCAACGCCGCTCGCCGCGACAGATGCGCATGGTGTTGCTGGAGTCTCAACAGACCCGCAGCCGCGCGCCGACTTCTATACGCACTCCGCCTCGGAGCTTCTCGCAACGGGGACCCCATTCCTGATCGCCTTCGCCTCGCCGGCGTTCTGCGTTTCGCAGGCGTGTGGACCAACGCTCACACTTTTAAAGGCTGCAGCCGATCGGCACCCAGGGGTTGTGATCGTGCATGTTGAGCCGTATCAGATGAGTTGGAACGGCACTCGATTGATTCCCATCCTCGCTGCGGGTGGCGGGTTGCAGGCCACTAGCATTGTGGACGCCTGGCAGGTTCCAGTTGAGCCATGGATCTTCACGATCGGACGCGATGGTCGCATCTTACGATCTCTCGAAGGGGTGATGAGCCCAGAAGAGCTCGACGCTGCGCTGGCTGAACTTGCCGCGAACTGACTAGCGGCCGCTACTCCCAGGTGCGCCGATCGGCTTCCCCGCCGCGCAGAGCGGACAGTCGGCCGCGTCATACGTTGGCAGGTCGAGCGTGATGCCAGCAATGAGTGGAATTGGCTCACGCCCCTCCGCCTCGATTGAGGTGAGCCCGGGCGTACGGCTTGCCACAACGGCGGCGGCGATCGGGTGGGCCCCTGCGGCATAGAGTGGCGGGAGGAGCGCCTGGAGTGATCCGCCTGTTGTCAGAATGTCGTCAACAATGAGAACGCGTGCGCGCGGTGGAATCTGGAAACCACGACGAAATTCTCGGCGCGTCGTTCCATCGTCGCCACGAACCTCTTCGGCAAAGAGTCCGCGCACGCCAAGAAGTCGCCCGATCTCGTAAGCCAAGAGCACACCGCCAGTTGTTGGCCCGACGACGAGATCGATGTCGCCACCATGCGCCTGAACGAGCTCTAGGCTCTGCACGGCAAGCGCACGAGTGATCTCTGCGGCGGCAGATGGATGCTGCAAGAGTGACCACTTCTCCAAGTATTGGTCGCCATGGCGTCCACTCTTGAGCAAGAAGTGTCCGCGTTGCAACGCACCCGTGGCGAGGAGGAGGCCTTCAATGCGCTGGGTCGTTGCCGCCCGATCGCGTGGATCAACGGGGGCACCGGGGTAACCTGCAGGCGGCATGAGCAACTCGCGGAGTGGGCGTAGTGGTTCACTCATGGCGAGAGCCTAGCGCGCTACCGCGCAGCGCGAGGAGACCAGTCTCGCCGCGAGCCGCCACCGCGCGGCGCAGTGAATCGCCAACGGCTCGAGGTAGTCGCGGGTCTGCCCAGAGGGCGGTGCCGAGGCTCACCGCGCTCGCGCCAGCGGCGAACGCGTCGAGTGCATCGGCCGGCGAGCCGATCCCTCCCCCGCCAATGATGGGTGCGCCTGCGCCACTGGCCGCCTCAGCAATCGCGGCAAGTGCGGCTGGGCGCACAAGTGGCCCAGAGAGTTCACCGACCCCCGCGGCCAAGGCCGGTCCTCGCCGTGAACGGTCGGGGAGGAATCCGTGCGGCGATCCGCTCACAGAGAGCACATCAATCCCCGCGTCAAGCGACTCACTCGCCAAGCGGCGCAACTCGCTCGCCGCCGACGAAACTTTGGCGATCAGTGGTCGATCGGTCGCGCCGCGCGCCGTATCAATGAGTCGAAGCGACTCGTCTGCCGACGACTCCCACCGACTCCCGTCAAGGCCATCGCATGGGGCGGTGAGGTCAATCTCGAGGGCGGCGATGCCGAGCTCGTCGGCGCGCCGTTCAACGCGCGCGATCAGCTGCGCGAGCTCCTTCACCGAAGTGGCGACCAGCGAGAGGGCCACCGCGCAGGGCGCCGATCGCCAACTGGCGCCGTGTCGGTCCAGCACCTCATCGGCACCTGGGTTCTCGCGGTTCACGCCGTGCAGCAGACCACCCGGAACCTCGACCAGTCGTGGCATTGGGCCGCCATATCGCGGTCGCAACGAGATGCCGCGCACAACAAAGAGGCCGACATCACGCAAATCGATTGCGCCCCCAGCCTCGTTGCCAAACCCGAGGGGGCCACTGGCCACAATAATTGGACGCTCAAGTCGCAGCGGATGCTCGGCCCCAAGCGTGACGGCAAGATCAACGGTGAGGGGGTTGACGCGCTCGTTCACCTGCTCCGCAACTTGCGTAGCGCGGCTCTTGCGCGGCGTGGTCACCTTTGTGCGCTTTCGTGGAGGCACTTACGCACCACCTGTTGATTGGGCACCCATGGCATCGACCGCTGGTCCTTCGCGACAGAGACGCACCTGGCCATCTCGTGTCGCAACAGTGCAGCCGCCGCAAGCACCAATGCCGCAGCCGATCTCGTGCGACAGGAGTGACTGCAACCAGGGTGCGCGATCGCCAGCAGGCACGGGTCGTGTGCGCGCGGGCTTCCCGTTTGCCTTGGTGCGATCTGGAGTCCGTTGTCGAAATGCCGCTGCGGTTGCAGCAGCACGCATCTCAGCCGCGCCAGCGACGATCGCCTGATCCGCCCACGGGAAATACTCGGCTAGAAGGTCGGCGACGCTGCCGCGGTGGCCGATGCTCCCATCGCTCGTTGCCACAACGATCTCCACCACGTCGGGAAGGAGGCTCGCAGGTGGCAGGTCACCCGCCGTCTCCGCCTGCTGGAGCATCGTCACGCTGATACCCGCACTTGTTGCCGCGATCGCCAACGCCCGCACCCAGGCAAACCCTTCACCGTCGGCGATGAGGAGGAGCCGCATCGTGGCCTTATTGATACGGATCGGTTGCCCAATCGGCCCGATCAGCTCAACAATTTCACCCATGCGCAGCCCCGCAAGCGCATCCTGCCCCCCATCGGCACGTGGCTGCAGTGCAACCTCAACGCTCCCACGAAGGAGATCAATGCGCGAGATTGGCGCAACGCGTCGCAGGCGATAGCCGCCCGACTCTGGACGTACGACATGGAGTGCATGGCCGGGGCGCAGTGCGGCGATCAGACCCGGGGCGCGAAATTCTAGTGTGATACGACCGGGGGCTAGTTCACCAATCGCAAGAAGTTCACCGGCGACGGGCGTGCTGCCCATCGCAGATTAGACCGACGCGCGGTCGTCCCCGGCCACGCCGAGGCCCGCCACGATCGCTCCGGTTGGGCGTGACGCGAGTCCGGCGGCCGAACGTAACGCCGCCTCAATGCGGTCGTAGAGATCAGCGGCACCCCACACCTCAACCACCTCAGAGATGCTGACGTGATCCAGCGAATGCGAACCTTCGGCGTCTGTTGAGCTCATGGTGAAACCACCCTCCTGTTCCAACACCAGCTCTGGCGCATCGGGTGTTCCCGCCAGGGTGAGCGGACCTGCGGTAAGCAGGAGACTGCGATGGTCGCGTAGGTAGCGGCTCAGGCGTTCAGTTGCATGCTCGATCGCCAACAACCGCTCGGAGCCTGCCGCTTCGGCGGCCTCGGCGTAGCGGCGGGCAACCTCTGGCGTGATCGGAAGTGCCCCTTCGGTTGGGGCCTCCTCAACCTTTGGCTTTCGCCCGAAGATCATCAGCCTTTGTACTCCAGGTCTGACGAGAGTCGTTCGCGCAAGAACATGGAGTGATGGCGCTCGAACATCCACTCGCCAGCGCGATGGCCGAGGGCGCGTGATGACTCGTCCGCCTCGAGCTTGTCGAGGGTGCCGTAGTCAGGGAGGTCAAACATGATGACGTTGTCGAAGTCCCAACCGTGCGCCACGTTGTACCAGCCGAGGAACTTGATGCCGAACTTCTTCTCGTACTCCTTCACCGTGCGCGGGAAGAGGGTGCGCATGAAAAACTTAAAGAAGGGGTCACGCCCCCGCCGAATCGAGAAGTACGTTGCAAGCACTGGCATCAGCGGGATTCTCCCACGCCGCCGCTCCCCGTGTCGTTCTTTGACTCATCCTCGAGCTGACCCACGGTCTTCGTCGCGCTCCGCATTGGCGCGCGGCGCCCCTTTCGATCGGCGGCCACGAGGCGCAGCAGGAAGATGGAGGTCTGCCCCACGAGCAAGAGCAGGATCACTACGAGGATCAGGAGCCCGATCGCAATCGGCGCGGGCCAATTGAGGGCTGCCGAAACCGGCGCCAGGATCATCGCAATGATGAGTGCCACCGCCTGGATCCAGAAGCAGCCGAGGCCAGGGCCTCGGTCGGCGTCGAGCGGACCCCCCTTGTATTCGGGCATGACCTCGGGCGCGGGTGTGTTGTTCATGCCCCTATTGTGGCGCAGATCGCCACTTACCCCTGATACCACTTACCCCTGATAGACGGGGCGCCCCTCAAGAACGGTCATCTGCACCACGCCAGGGAGTTCGCGACCCAGGAGTGGCGTGTTGATGCTGCGGCCGCGCAGCGTCTCGCGACTCGGGCGCCAACTCGCTGCGAGATCAATCTGCACGAACGATGCCGCGGCACCCTGAGCGAGACCCTCTTGCAACACACCGAGTAGTCGCGCTGGTCCGGTCGTCAGCGATGAGACGACTGTCGCCAACGAGAGCTCGCCCGCGTGATGCGCAGCGAGCGCGAGGCTCAGGCTGGTCTCGATGCCCACGATCCCATTCGCCGCGAGACCGAACTCCATCTCCTTCTTCTCGCGCGAGTGCGGCGCATGATCAGTGCCGATCGCCAGCGCCGTGCCATCGCGCAGCGCCGCACGGCAGGCGGCGGCATCGCCAGTGCCGCGGAGCGGCGGACAGACGCGCAGATTCGAATCGAAGGCGTCACCCGTTGGGTTCAGGCGCTCGTCACCGGGTGCAACCTCCCAAGCCCAGCGCCGGTCACCAGCAATCCACCCATCCGTTAGCGCGATGTGGTGCGGTGTGACGTCACAGCTGAGTGGTAGTCCCGCGCCCTGTGCCGCACGCACCGTCGCCAGCGCCGCTGCTGTTGAGAGATGGGTCAGGTGTAGCCGTGCTGTTGGAGCTGAGGTGACAACGTCGCGCAACACCGTGATGGCGCTCTCAACGGCGCGCAGCTCTCCAGCGGCGGGCCAGGGTCGCAGACCGAGACGCGAGGCGACAAGTCCGTCGGCCGCCTCGCCGCCGGCCGTGAGCGTCGGCTCTTCGCAGTGCTCAATCAGTGGAATCCCCGCAGCGGCCGCGGCAAGGAGTGCGGCGCGGAATACGCCACGATCGCCGATCGGACTTCCGTCATCTGAGATGGCGACCGCTCCCGCTGCAACCAGCGCCGCCACGTCGGTCACCTGCGCGCCGGCGCGGCCAACGGTGGCGGCGGCGATGGAGAGGAGCCGCACGCCGTGGCGCTCGCCAGCGATCGTGGCCCTGAGTGTCTCGACGTTGTCGGCGGCTGGCTCGGTATTCGGCATCAGTGCGACCGTGCCGTAGCCGCCATGGGCCGCTGCGCGAGCCCCCGTCTCCACCTCTTCCGAAGCGTTCGACCCCGGCTGTCGAAAGTGAGCATGCAGATCAATCAACGCGGGAAGCAGTGCAACCGTCGGATCACCAGCGCCCGGATTCGCCCCCGCCGCCCAGCGGGCTCGCGCCGCATCTGCGCCATCGCGCCAGGTCACGGAAACGATCTGGCCCTCGACGATGCTGACCGAGGCAACACCGGCGAGCTCAGCGACAGAATCAACGACCCAGTGGTCGGCAAGGTTCATTGTCAGCAGATCAGTCATGGGCACGCGCCTCACTCACCACCTGCGCCAAGACTGCCATGCGCATCGGGACCCCCGCGCGCACCTGTTCCAGAACGAGGCTGCGTGGGCCATCGGCAACGTCGGGGTCGATCTCAACTCCTTCGTTCATTGGCCCTGGGTGGAGCACCAGCGCGCGTGGTGCGAGCGCCGCAAGTCGAGACTCGGTCAGCCCCCATGCCGCACGGTACGCCTCAAGAGAATCCAGTTCGCCAGGGGTGAGTCTTTCGCGCTGAATGCGTAGCGCCATTACGGCATCGGCGTCGCTCAACGCCTCATCAATGCTCCCCACTAACTGCGCGCTTCCTGGCGTGTCGCGGAACGACGCAGCATGTTCGGCGAACCCGGTGGTGAGTGACGCCGGGCCGGTCAGGAGCACGGTTGCGCCCGCTGCAGTCAGCGTATGCAGGTTTGATCGAACGACGCGGCTATGCAGCAGGTCACCAACGATGGCAATGCGTCGACCGGCGAGTGACCCGTCACTATCGCCCAGGCGCCGCGAGAGCACGGAGAGATCGAGAAGCGCCTGCGTAGGATGCGCATGCCAGCCGTCACCGGCATTGACCATGCTTCCGCCGAAGTGACGCGCGGCGAGCCATGGGGCACCGGCACGCTCATGACGCAGCACGATCACCTGGTTGCGCAGCGCCTCAAGGGTGCGCACCGTGTCGATGAGCGACTCCCCCTTGCCTACTGACGAGGTGGCGACATTGAAGGTAGTGACGCGTGCACCAAGTGCGGCGGCCGCCGTTTCAAAGGAGATGCGTGTGCGGGTTGAGGGCTCGTAGAAGAGCGTGGTGACGCCGACACCACGAAGTGCATCACTGCCACCGGCGGGAGAGTCAAGCAGTTGCTGCATCTCGCCCGCGCTCGCCAGGAGCTTCTGGAGTGAACGCCAATCGAGGCCCGCAACGTCAAGAAGATGGCGGCGGCGCTCCTCGGTTGGGGCGGCATGGGTGACCATCGTCAACCCTCCGTATGCCGGCTCAGCCCTTCGCCTTGGCGGCCGCCTCGTTCGCGGCGAGATGCTCGGCGAGCAGCTCCACCTTGACGAGATCTTCGCCGTCGATCTCCTTCACACACACGCGCACAACCTCTTCGCTGGTCGTTGGGATGTTCTTGCCTACATGATCGGCGCGAATGGGGAGCTCGCGGTGACCACGATCAATGAGTGCGACCAGGCGGATCGCCTTCGGGCGGCCATAGTCAATGAGTGCATCTAGGCCGGCGCGAATCGTGCGACCCGTATAGAGCACGTCGTCGACCAGGATGACCGTCTTACCAGTGATGTCACCAGGGATGAGTGTTCCGCGATGCACAGGGGCAACGGCAATCGTCGAGAGATCGTCGCGGTAGAAGCTGATGTCGAGGGTCCCCGACTCAACGGTGACGCCTTCGTGCTCTTTGATCGCGTCAACGATCACCTTGGCCAACGGCACGCCACGGCGCTGAATGCCAACGACAACGAGACCTTCGGTCCCCTCTTTCTCAATGATTTCATGGGAGATGCGGGTCAGTGCCCTGCGGATCTCTTCGGCGTTCATCACCTGTCGAGCCATGGTTCACTCCTTTGCCCCGCCGGCCGATCTCTGCCGACCACGTTGCGGGTGCTGCGGAACGATAGCAGGGTGCCTAGGCCAGGGCGCGACGCAGTTCCGCAATCGCCTCCTCAGGGGAGATCGGCACCACGGGGATCCCCGAGGCGAGTTCCAGGCCGCCGATCGGGCGGAGGCGCGGGTGCAGCTCCCAGTGCCAGTGGTAGGTGCCGTCGACCCGCTCGCGAAGCGGCGCCGTATGCAGCATCAGGTTGTACGGCGGCATGCCGATCGCCCGCAACGACCGCACCGCCGTCTGCAAGGTGGCGGCAAATCCGGCGATCGTCGCTGCGTCGGTGTCGGCAAAGTCGGCGCTATGCGTGTTCGGAATGATCCAGGTTTCAAACGCGGAACGACTCGCGAACGGGGCGATCACCAGCCCAAACGGATCGCGATGCAGCATGCGCCGCCCACCGTGTGACTCATCGGCGACCAGGTGGCAGTAGGCGCAGCCACCGGCGCGGATAGAGAGTCGCGCCGCGCCACCAATCTCTTCAGCGAGTCGGTGCGGCACCTGCGGCAGGTCGTAGGCGTCGAAGCAGAGGTGATCGGTCATCGCCCCCGCCTGCCCACCCGCATTGCGTACATATTGCACATAGGCGGTGGCGCCCAGATCGCGTGCGCTGCGCAGGTGATCGCGGATCGCCAATAAGAATGCTGACACCACAGCGACGGGCACCTCGTCGAGTTCGCCGTGTTCGCGACCCGGCGCGATGAGCGTTGACCAAGATCCGGCGCGATCGACATCACTCAGCGTGAGGAATCCCGACTCCCCCGCAGCGGCATCCATGCGCGTCCCCACGGAGTGGAATGCTCCTTGACGCAGCACACGTCGTGTCACGGCCGTCGCATCAGCCTGCGCACAGTTCGTGCACTCCTCCTCGCGCGCCCCCGACGTTCGAGTCTCATGAAAACGTTGTGGTTCAAACTCGCGATCGACCACCGTCGCCGACCACCAGCCGGTGATCTCATCACGACGCAGCTCCCAAATGCCACCACTCATCGTGAACCCCCTGCAGCTGCAGGAAATGCGCTGGTGCTGAGGATGCTAGCGCTCGCACCGTACGCCACAAGTTCGCTCTCGTACGCACGTGCAACGATCTCCGCCACGCGCTGCAGATCAGGCGCGGCAGCACCGATCGCGTCGCGCTCGCCGCGTGCCGTGGCCGCCCAGTCTTGCTCAAGGGCGATTGAGGTCGAGACCACACCGGCATGGCCACATGCGTTGATCAGATCAAATGATGCGAGATCACGCCCCACATTCAGCGCCAGCCCGTGCCAGGCCACGCCACGCTCCACGCGCACGCCGACGGCACCAATCTTGCGCTCTCCCGCCCAGCATCCGGGCGCACCATCACGACGCTCGGCGGAAACGCCGTACGCGGCGCAGGCTGCGATCAGCGCAGCCTCGAGTGCACGAATGTGCGCACGTAGCGAGATGCCGTTCTCGCGCAGTGCCACGATCGGATACATGACCAGGTGACCAGGACCGTGGTACGTCACCTCGCCGCCCCGCTCCGCGTGTCGCACCGCAATCCCCCGCGCGGTGTATTCAGCCTCAGTAAGGAGCAGATGGCCAGGGTTGGCGTTGCGCCCGAGCGTCATGACCGGATCGTGCTCCAGCAGCAGCAGGGTGTCGCGCCCACGCCCAACGGCACGCTCCTCGACGAGCATGCGCTGCAGGGCATGCGCCTCGTCGTAGCCGATTCTCCCGAGCCAGCGCTGCTCAAACTCCATAGCCAGAGCGTAGCCTCCCACGCGACTCATGCGCTATCCTCACCCCCCACGCGGGAGTAGCTCAGTTGGTAGAGCGTCTGCTTCCCAAGCAGAAGGTCGCGAGTT
>Ga0114960_10002421_pt1 | contig 14569 bp, 16 predicted proteins | sample C_130625_MF_Meta_FD_92637 | JGI IMG/M metagenome (GOLD analysis project Ga0114960, IMG submission 92637) | Freshwater microbial communities from Lake Croche, Canada to study carbon cycling - C_130625_MF_MetaG | ecosystem: Environmental > Aquatic > Freshwater > Lake | place: Lake Croche, Canada... | reverse complement strand
TTTTTTTTTTTTTTTTTTTTTTTTTTTTTTTTTTTTTTTTTTTTTTCAAATTTTGGAAGTTGCGTATCCGTTACACTTGACACAAAATACATAATGCTAAATACTTCAAACTTTCAAGGAGAACTTTATGGCACAAGCACCCGGTATGATGGCAGCAGCCCCAGAAGATATGGCCGCCGCTCCAGAAGATATGGCCGCACCTGACATGGCAGCAGACCAAGGTTATGTTATTGAAATAATGGTTAAAGCTGACGGCACTTTTGCAGTAGCTAAAGAGCCAATGCAAATGGAAGCTGAAGAAGAAAATGCAGCTGGCACTGGTGAAGAGCCTGCTGATACCTACGACAGTTTAGGCGCCGCAATGAAAGCCGTAATGGAGATCATTAAAGCCAATCCTATTGCCGCATCTGAGCAAGGTCAATTTGAAGCAGGTTTTGGTGCTAAGTACTAATGACTGCTACTATTACTCTTAAAGACGACGGGGACGGCTTTGTGTCCTTGTTTCATTTTGAAAATGGTTTTAATGATGAATCCAGAGCGCATGTTATTGCTCAGCTATTAGGTCGTCATCTTGAAACTATCGCTCAAAAGATGGGAGATGAAACTCCTGTAGACTTAGTTAATAAAGACGGCCATTTGGAAATATGCTAACGGTTACGGAAGCTATTGAACGGGTGACAGGTATACCCGTTGAGTTGATAGCTCCGTTACCGCAAGACTGTAAAGGGTTGTATTTTATAGACTATGAAGTGTTTGTGTTTAATGCTGAAGGACTTTTTAGATTGGATTATTACGCATGGATCAAGATGACGCCCCACTAAGTTTGCAAGATCGTTTTGCTATCGCGTATGTGGCTAACAAGGGCAACGCCCGTGCGGCCGCAACTGCCGCCGGCTATAAGGATAATGTAAACACTACAATCCTTTTATCTAAAGCTAAAGTGCAACAAAAAATTGCTGAGATATCTAAAGACTTAGCACAAAAGTATAAGCTAACAGCTGACCTTGCCGCAGAGAATATCTACCGCGAAATGATGTTTGACCCCGCGTGTTTATTTAAAGATGATGGCAGCGTTAAGCCCGTATCCGAATTAGACGCCGATACCCGCATGGCGTTATCTTCTGTTGACGTTAATGAAGACGGCACTGTAAAGTATAAGTGGGCGTCTAAAGCTGCAGCACGTAATGACTTAATGAAACACTTAGGTATGTTTGAACGCGATAACGCACAAAAAGGTGAAAACCTTTCACTCTTAATTAAATTGGTGTAATAATGAAAAGCGTATCTTTAAGTGTCGGCCGCGGTGAAAAACTGCCAGTTAGCAAAGGCGCAGGGTTAACTGCCAAAGGCCGTGAGAAATACAACCGCGCAACAGGATCAAATCTAAAAGCGCCAGCGCCTAGTCCTAAGACTGATGCTGACAAAGGTAGGAAAGCTAGTTTTTGCGCTCGCATGGAAGGTGTTGTTAAAAATGCTAAAGGCCCCGCCGAACGCGCTAAGGCGTCACTTAAAAGATGGAAGTGCTAACTATGGCTACTAAACCCGGACTCTATGCTAACATCCATGCTAAACGCGCACGAATAGCCGCAGGCAGTAAAGAAAAAATGCGGAAGCCCGGCACTGCTGGGGCACCTACAGCTAAAGCGTTTAAAGAATCTGCAAAGAAAAAATGAGCGACTCCGTCCTTGAACTACCGAAAAAACTTAGCTTTTTATTGCAGCCTAATCGGTATAAAGTGGCTTACGGTGGTAGAGGGTCTGGAAAAAGTTGGTCATTTGCCCGTACTCTTGTGGCGCTGGGCGCTGCAAACGAACTTCGTATTCTTTGCGCTCGTGAGTTTCAACGATCTATTAAAGACTCCGTGCATCGACTATTGTCTGACCAAATTCAAAAAATGGGGCTCGGCGGTTTCTACACTATTCTTGAATCGGAAATACGAGGTAGGAATGGTACTGAATTCATTTTTGCTGGCTTGGCCGGGCATACAATCGAGTCTATAAAATCATACGAAGGTGTGAACATCTGCTGGGTAGAGGAAGCTCAAACCGTATCAAAACGGTCATGGGATATTTTAACACCTACCATCCGCGCGCCAGAAAGCGAAATATGGGTCAGCTTTAACCCAGCCTTAGATACAGACAATACATGGACTCGGTTTGTGCAGCAACCGCCAGATAACGCGCTTGTCTGCAAAATGAATTACAGCGATAACCCTTGGTTTCCTGATGTACTGGAAGCCGAACGCTTGCACTGCCAAAAGTATAACCCCGCCGACTATGATAATATTTGGGAAGGTATGTGCATGAGCGTGGTTGCTGGTGCAATCTATGCGCGTGAAGTTACCGAAATGCTAGAAGATGGCCGCGTTAGGCCAGTGCCGTATGACCCCGGGCTACCCGTACACACCGTATGGGATTTGGGTTGGAACGATGCAAACTCTATAATTCTATTACAAAGATTGCATTCAGAAGTCCGCGTGTTGGAATATATGGAAGGAAAATACAAATCTGTGCCAGAATGGGTAGCGGAGTTGCAGAAAAGAAGGTATGTTTGGGGTGTTGACTACCTGCCGCATGATGGCGGGCAGACGCGCGGGCAAACTGGCAAGACCGACGCGCAAGTGGTTAGATCGTTTGGGCGTAAGGTTGAGGTTATGCCACGCGGTGATATTGAAGTTGGCATACGAGCGGTACGTAGTTTATTTCCTCGGGTCTATATGGATGAGGTAAAATGTGATAGATTAGTGAATTGCTTAAAGCGTTACCGTCGTTCTATCCCCGTATCAACAGGTGAGCCGGCAACGCCAGTGCATGATGAATATAGTCACGGTGCAGATGCTTTTAGGGGGTTGGCTATGATTGTAGATAAGATTCGCAATGCAGGAGATCGAGCGCCCCCGCCGCGATTGCCATCATTTTCAACTTTTGACGCCTCTATGGGAGCGCTAGGATAATGGATAGAACCCAAATTTACGGGCAAGTAGGCCCAACACAAGCTACATCTATGCCGGATGGTTGCCAATCATTTGCTCGTTTAGGCAACACGGGCGAGTTTATTACATCTGATTTGCACGGAGTTGGTTACGAATCTACTTACAGAGACGATATGTTTTCTGTATGTACCTCATCCGCCGTTGCTTTATCCGCCGGAACTTCTACTACGTTCACCGGGTTAGTTGTTGGTAACCCAGCAGCCAGCGTTGTTAACTTAGTGCTTAGGCATATACGCGTAGGCAAAACTGCTGCATCTTCCGCCGCTACTGTGCTAGGTATTATGACAGGCGCGGGGGCAATAACTGCATCGCTAACACCGGTCAATAGAAAATTTGGGTCATCGGTAGCATCTGCGGTAACCGCAAGCGCCGGCTTAACACTACCCGCCACACCGGTATTTATCCAGCCACTTTGTTCATTTGGCACAGTAGCCACTACAGGGTATGCATCCACCGGTATGGTTGAAACTGATTCCGACGGTGACATCATTATTATGCCGGGTCGGTTTTTGGCCACTTACAGTTCCGCTGCTAACACTGCTGCGTACTTAATCTCCTTTACTTGGGAAGAGGTACCTATTTGAACGATCTGCCTGAAGAAGTCCAAGCACTTTTGGATGAACATGAACTTGGTAATAAACAAGTTCTTGATTCTATTGGAGTTTCTATTGCCCATCGTAGGGACGAAGCCAAGGCATCTCGTAAACAATCAGGCATTGAAGATGTATGGCTAGACGCTGAAGACGCTTACTTAGGTATTGATGCGGCTAACCGCGGTGAGTTTTCTAAAGCACACTGGATGAAGCCAACCAGTATGGATGGCCCTATCACCACATCACGTCGTGAGACAGGTGAGGAAGTTAAGTCTACCGCTTATGTTAGACTGACTTCCCGCTACGTAGACGCAGGCGCCGCTAAGCTAGGTGAGATTCTGTTACCTATCGACGACAAGTCTTTCAGCATACAGCCCACACCTATACCTGATTTAATTAAAGGTAAGAAAGACTTATCTCAGGTTGTTCATAACGGGGTTCCGTTAGAAAAACCGGCGGCAGAAGGGCAACCACAACGCCCATTAACAGTAAAAGATTTGGCCGAAGAGAAAAGTCAAGTTGCCGAAGCTAAAGCTAAAGCCGCTGAGAAACGCATATACGATTGGATGATTGAATGCCAGTATCAGTCCGAAGCTCGTAAAGTTATATTTGACGCAGCCCGACTTGGAGTAGGTGTGCTAAAAGCTCCCTTTCCTAAAGTAATGCGAGGGATGTCTTTAAGCAAAAACGTATTACAAATCAAAGAGAAAATAATACCCGCAGCTAAGTGGGTAGATGTTTGGAATGTATTTCCAGACCCCGGGTGCGGTGAAAACATTCAAGATGGTGATTACATATTTGAACGTGATTACTTATCGGCGCGGCAGTTAAGAAAGCTAAAGAACTTAGACGGCTACATACCTGAACAGATTGATAAAGTTCTTAAAGAAGGCCCTAACAAAATTGGTATAGATAATCCTGCACGCCCTGAAGAGCGGGCAGAGAAGCACCGCTTTGAAGTGTGGTATTACTACGGCACTCTTAAGCGTGAAGAGATGGAAGTCTGTCGTAAAGGTTCTACCACCGACAGCGAAAGGCAAGAAGTTTATGCATTGATTACTTTAGTTAATGACTCTGTCATTCGTGCGTCGATTAATCCCTTAGACTCTGGTGAGTTTCCCTACCATGCTGTGCCGTGGCAACGACGTTCCGGCAATTGGGTAGGGGTAGGTATTAGCGAACAGGTTAGAATGCCACAGCGCATGGTAAACGCGGCTACACGGGCACTTCTAAACAATGCTGGTAAATCAGCAGGTTGCCAATTCATTATAGACCAAGGGGCTATCATTCCCGCTGATGGCCGTTGGACGTTGTTGCCCGACAAGATTTGGTATAAGGTGGCTGACTCCGTGTCAGACGATGTGCGTAAAGCCTTTACTTCCGTAGTCATTCCTAACATGACGCCGCAATTGATGTCCATTGTGGAGTATGCATTTAGGTTAGCGGAAGAGTCCACATCCATACCATTGATTACACAAGGCCAATCAGGCAAGACTACGCCAGATACATTTGGCGCAGCGCAACTACAAAACAACAATGCCAATCAGTTACTGCGAGCTATCGGGTATTCGTTTGATGAATATGTTACCGAGCCTGTTATTCGGCAATACTACGAATGGTTATTGCTTGATCCTAATGTGCCAGAAGATGAGAAGGGTGACTTTCAGATTAACGCACACGGTTCGGTAGCTTTAGTTGAGCGGGCTATTCAAGATCAAACCATTATGCAAATGGGCCAAATGGTTAAAGACCCTGCCTTTGGTATGGACCCCAAGAAATGGTTTAAGTTGATGGCCAAGTCTAAACGTCTTGACCCACGCGAGTTGCAATACTCTGAAGAAGAGATGGCTGAGTTGGCTAAACAACCACCACCCCAAGCACCCGCCGTTCAAGCCGCTGCTATTCGTGCTGAAGTGGACAAAGCTAAAATTGTTGCATCGCAACAAGACAGTGCTGAAGATCGTAAAGTATCCTTGCAAAAAGTTAAAGTGGATACCGATCGGGATACCGTCTATGTGCAGGCTGAGCAAGAACGCACTCGCGGAGCTAATGAAGCTAGGATGCGTGAGATTGAAGTTAAGCGTGAGTTGGCCATGTTGGATTACGCTAACAAGCATCAGATTAGCTTAGAAAATGTAAAAGCTATGTTGGCTAAAACGGCTATGACATTAACTGCACAGAAACAATTGGCGGGTATAGGTCATGCAGTTGATTTAGAAAAACATCGTACACCACAAGTTGCTAAGCCTGCGGTTGAACCACCGGGGCGGGCACCTACCGGAAAGGCGTTTGAACTATGATTAATGAATTGATTGGCCGAGTATTTGCCGCACGGGATATAACCCATCGTGCCCATTGGCGCACTTCTAGCTTTGCTCAGCATACCGCTTTGGGAGAATTCTACGAAGCCTTGCCAGATCAAATAGATACAATTGTCGAAACGTATCAAGGCTTGGGAACTTTGGTAGACCCTGATATCATTAAGGCAGACGATGTGCCAGATTTATTGAACTGGCTCAAAGACGAAGCAGATTGGATTGAAGCAAACCGTGAATTGATTAGCATAGGGTCTAACAGCCTATCAAATCTAGTTGACGGGTTAACAGCTACATACTTACATGTGATTTATAAACTCGAGAGGTTGGCGTGACCCTTACAGACGGCGAACGATATCATCCACTCTGGTTGAAGATTGAAAAGCATTTAACGGAACGATTAGGAATACTTCGGGCTAAAAATGACGGGGCTTTAGATGAGACGCAGACTGCGACTATCCGGGGCCAAATAGCTGAAGTTAAAGGATTACTTGGGCATGGCGCCAAAATGCCCGTGCAAGAATAGTGGCAGACCACCGAGAGGCCGTCTGTTTGTTTGCTCCTAACGGAGCTTGTGTTGTGGAGGCTTAAAGATGGAAGCAGTAACTGCTGAATCGAACGACCAACAGGATTTTAACGCTGGTTTTGACTTACTTGAACCCACGGCTACGCCGCCGGTAAAAGAGGACACACCCGAACCTGTTAAATACGCTCAAATTACAGAAGAGGATTTAAAGCGTTTTCAGGAGAATGATAAACGTATTGAAGAAATGCGGGAAACATTTGGAAAACGATTTGATACAGCTTTTGGCAAGATGGGCGGTATTGAACGAACGCTTACGCAGTTAGCATCAGCTACACCGTCTGGTCAAGATGTTGAACTGACCGAGGATATTGTTGCCGATATGGCCGAAGATTTCCCTGAGTTTGCAGAATTGCAACTGAAGACTCTTAAGAAATTTGCACAAACCATAAAGGGAACTGGTCCGGCGCCCCAGCCAATAGATGTAGATGGACAAGTTAATTCTCGATTAATTGCACTACAAATCGAAGCTCTTGAAGACGAGTATCCTGATTGGAGGACTATTGTAGGCGACGCAGAGTCAAACAATGAATACCGCCAGTGGTTATCAAAGCAAGATGAAAGCTATCAGCAAAAGTTAAATAGCACTAATTCTGCCGCAATAATTGCCCGCTCTATTCAGAAGTTTTCATCTGATGCACCTAAACCTAAACCTTCGGCTAGACAAAATCTTATAAGAGATGCTGTTACCCCTAGAGGTGATGGTGGCCCACCCGCGGCAACCAACGCCGATGATGAATTTAACGCCGGATTTACCGGTAGATAATTGGAGATTTAAAAATGACTATGCAAACCTTTGCCCTAACCGCCGGGCGGATTAACAAATTCAAGGGCCAAATTCTTGCCCATGCAGTACCCCTTGAATGTTTAGGCCGGGCAGGACGTCAAGTTAAGATGCCTAAGAACAACAGTGATACGTATGTTGCTCGTCGCTGGTTACCTTATGGCGGCACTGCTACCAACGCTAATACTCAAAACCGTTTTTTCCAAGACGGCACGGGTAACCGCGATGCTGCAATTGCACAAGCACATCTAACGTCTGAGGGCGTTACCCCAACGCCAGATAGCATCACTCCTGTAGATATTACAGTTGTTATGCAACAGTATTCTTGCCTGTATGGTTTTACTGACAAGACTTACGATTTGTACGAGGATGACATCCCTAAGCAAATGATCGAACAAGTTGGCGAACGCGTTACGTTTGTTAACGAAATGATCATCTACGGTGCTTTGCGGGCTTGTACTAACCAGTACTACGGCGGCACGGGCACCACGTTAGCTACAGTTAACGGCGCGTTGACTTTGAACTTAGTTCGTAAGATTGCTAAGAACTTGCAAGCCAACCACGGTAAACCAGTTAACAAAATGCTGTCAGCTTCTGGCAACTACGGCACCGACGCGGTTGCTGAAGGCTACACTGTATACTGCCATACCGATTTGGAACCGGACATTCGTGATATCCCCGGCTTCATCCCGGCTGAGAAGTATGCATCTGGCACGCCTATGCCTAACGAAATTGGTAAAGTCGAGCGTTTTCGATTTATCACTTCTCCTGACTTGCCTTCTGTTCAAGACGGCGGCGCTGCTATTGGCGCGACTGGTCTTTACTCAACCACCGGCACTAGCATTGACGTTTACCCGTTCATTGTTACCGCTCAGGATGCTTGGGGTCAGATTGCAGTTCGCGGTAAAGAAGCGATGGACCCAACCTTTATTCCCCCGGGCGTAAAGTCAAAGTCCGATCCGTTTGGTCAGCGCGGTTACGCCGGTACTATCTGGTGGAAAGCCGTTATGATTGAAAATGCAGGCTGGATGGCTGTCGGAAACGTCGGTTCTAAATCGTTAGCCTAACCGTTTGGGGCCGAGAGATCGGCTCCATTTAAGGAGATTCTTATGTTAGACACTATGACTCGTTATTTATCGGGCGTAGCTGCGGAGCGTGACCGTAATGCAATTCGGCAAGTTTTACTGCCTATTGTGGATCGATTTAGTTCTTTGGCTACTAGCACTGCCGGTTTAGTAATTAAAGCTGGCGGCAGCACATTGGCAAAAACTGGCACGGTAGCTTTTCAAGGTATTGCTAGCGGTGTTCCAGTTACTATTGCAGCTAGCACCGATATGCCCGCTCTTTCAGGTTCTATCACTGCAGCTTCGTACAATATATATGCATTTTTTATTGACTCGGCTAGCGTGGTAACATCTGCTATGGGCACTGAAGCTACTACACTTGCAGGCGTTAAGTTTCCTCCATTCCCGCAAGGTAAAGCACTTGTTGGTTATTTAATCGTAACTTACGCAAGCACTTTTGTTGGTGGCACCACTGCACTTGACACTGCAACAACCGTATACGTTAGCCCTGTAGGACCGTTTGATCCTACCGTGTTAGTGTAATTTATTAATGGAACCACGGCGTTCAATCCTGAACTGCCAACCCATTTAAAGGAAATTGAATCATGGCAACTTTTACACAACCTGTTGGACTTACCATCAATCTTGTTAACGCAGGTCTTGTTGCTGGCACCACCAGCACCTATACCACCACTGCAACTACCGTATGTTCTATTAATGGCAAATTTGCTACGGGCTTAACCGCTCAGACCAATACTGCTACTCCTACCACCGATGCAGTTACTGGCGTAGCATTTAATGCTGTGCTGGCTAACAACTGCTGCGCGTTGGTATACGGTGTTAATGCTGCTGGCGCTATCAAGCTAGTGCAAGGCCCATCTGTAGCAACTGCTGTCGGTGTAACCACCACTGTTGGCGCGTTTATAAACTCGCCTCAGTTCCCAGCATTGCCTGATGACTTCTGTGCTATTGGCTACCAATTAGTGCGTGTTTCGCCTACCGGCGCTTCATTCACTCCCGGCACCACCAGTTGGACAGCTTCTGGTATTACTTGCAGCACGATCAAAAATGTTTCTATGCTTCCTGATCGTCCGCAAATCTCGTAATGTAGACACACAGCGGGGGGAATCCTCTCCCCGTTGTTTCATTTAAGGAGCTTATTAATGAACGCAGCAGATACCCCTGTTCGTAAAAATCGCCGTGAACTTCATGTTGGTGATATACCTATCGAACAAAAAGCCGACATTCTAGACATTCATGACCATGAGTCAGATGTTATTGTCGCGCATACTGTTGAAAAATCTGATTACTTGGATGAACTGACTTTTAACGAAGAGCCAGTTACTATTCGTCTTGAGCCATCGGCCGAAAAATTTGCGTCTAAATGGGTGCCATGTTGGGTTAATGGCAAGGGCGCTGAAGTCTTAGTTAATGGAAAATGGGTTGAGTTTGGTTATCTTCCTGTTTCTCAAATGTTAACAACCAAACGTAAATACGTAGAAGTGCTGTTACGTTCTAAACGTGATTCAGTCAATACAAACGTGATTGAGCGCGACAATGAAGACCCACAAAACATCATTGAACGTAGTACTACGTCTACCGCGTTGTTTTCTATTATTGAAGACCGCAACCCACGGGGGGCGGAATGGGCAACTGAGTTACGCCGCCGTTTAGGATAACTTATGAACTTTTTGGCGCTTTGTCAAAGGCTACGCCAAGAGTGCGGTATTTCCGGCTCTGGCCCCGCCACGGTAGTGTCTCAAACTGGTAACTTAAAACGTATTGTAGATTGGACTAACACTGCATGGATGGATATCCAGACCACCCATCAGGATTGGGATTGGATGCGGGCTAGCGCCTCCTTTACCACGGTGACAAGCCAAGCTACATACGCTTTGGGTACCGGTACAGGACAAGTAGGTGTTAGCACCGCTACCTTTGGTAAATGGGCTAGAGACACGTTTCGTAACTATGTTACGTCTGTAGGCACGCGCAGTGAAGTATTTATGGACTATATCCATTATGATACTTGGCGTGACTCTTACATGTACGGCGCATTGCGAAATACTACTACTCGACCGTTGCAAATGACAATAGCGCCGGATAAGTCCGTATGTTTAGGACCACCACCTATTGCTGGTTACACTATAACGGGCGATTACTTTACCGCTCCGTATGAAATGAGCGCGGATGCAGATATTCCTAGTTTGCCTACGCAGTTTCACATGGCTATTATTTATCGCGCCATGATGGCTTACGGCGCTTACGAATCCGCACCCGAAGTATACCAACGTGGTGAACTAGAGTTTGGTAAATTAATGCGACGTATGACGGCTGACCGCGTTCCTGAAACGACATGGGGCGGGGCCTTATGCTAAAAATGTCCCCGGTAAAGTATCAGTCAATTCCATTAGTAGGGGGTTACGATATAGCAACCCCCTCACTTTTGTTACGGCCGGGTGCTTTTCGTAATGGGCAAAATTTTGAAATAGCTACTAATGGTGGGTATTCCCGTATTGCTGGTTACGAACGATATGATGGGCAAGCTAGACCTAGCGATGCTCAGTATAAAATTGTACAAGTTACTTCTTTTACTAATACCCCGTCTACAAATCAAACTATTACCCAAGCCACTAGCGCAGCTACCGGCGTTATTGTTTATGTTGGCTCAAATTTTATGGTGGTTACTAAAGTTACTGGATTTTTTGACGAAACCCATCAAATTACTACGCCGGGGCCAGTTGTTGTAGGCACGGCAACTACGCAAACTGTAGCGCCTACTTCGGTAGAAAACTCGCAGTATTTAAATTTAGCCGCCGACGAATACCGCGATGACATACAACCTGTGCCGGGGTCTGGTGCTGTGCTAGGTGTAGTTGGCGCTGTATTTTCAGGTGTAGATAACGTATATGCTTTTAGAGCTAATGTTGGTGGCACTGCCGTAAACATGTACAAATCTTCTGCTTCTGGCTGGGTGCAAGTTACTTTTTACAATGAAGTTGTGTTTACCGCTGGCGGCACTGCTACTCCCGCCGACGGGGCCGTTTTGACTCAAGGAGGCGTGACGGCTACTGTTAGACGAGTAGTTACCCGCAGCGGAGTGTGGACAGGAACTGCCGCCGGCGCGTTTATTATAACCAATCCGGTAGGGGGTAACTTTGCCGCCGGCGCGGCTACGTTAACCGGCGGAGCTACGGTAACGCTTAGTGGTATTCAAACCGCAATTACTCTTGCTACCGGCGGTAAATTTGAGTTTGTTTCTGGTAATTTTTCCGGCCAATTAGGCACGTTACGCATATACGGATGCGACGGCGTAAACCGCGCGTTTGAATTTGATGGCACTACATTGGTGCCAATTGCTACCGGCGCGTCCCCAGACGCTCCTAAACATATTGCAGTTCATAAAAATTATTTGTTTGTGTCTATTCAAAGCTCTATATTTTACTCTGGTGTAGGCACTCCGTTTAGATGGGGCGCGGTAGACGGTGGCGGTGAAATAGCTACTGGAGATACCGTGTCTAACATGCTAGTATTACCGGGTAACCAAAATACTGCTACTTTAGTTGTTACGGGGCAAGGCAGTACATCTATGTTATACGGCACTTCAGCTGCTACGTGGAACTTTGTCACATATAACAGCGGGGTAGGTGCTAGAGATTACTCCGCACAAAATATGGCGGATACTTACATATTTGATGATCGTGGCGTGTTCTCAGTACAAACTACTTTAAATTTTGGTAACTTTGCTTCGGCCTGCTTGACGCAAAACATTAAAGCGTTTATTGCGGAAAAACGAACTAAAGTTTCATACTCAACAGTATCTCGTGAAAAAAATCAATACCGCGTATTTTTTAACGACGGATATGGGCTTTCCTTAACCATAGTAAACGGCAAATTTATGGGGTCCGCCCCCGTGTTTTTTGACCATCCAGTGTATTGCGCTTGGGAAGGTGAAACTTTTGCCGGCGCGGAAGTTTCGTATTTTGGCGCAGCAGACGCAGGTTACGTCCACCAGCTAGACGTTGGGTCCTCTTTTGACGGCAATAATATTGAAGCCTTTGTCACTTTAGCGTATGATTTTGCTGGCTCCCCACGGTTGTTAAAGCAGTGGCGCCATGCAAGTCTTGAAATGCAAAGTAACTATTACGCCGCGCTAAGTTTTGGTTATAATTTTGGCTACAGTTCTCCTGAGTATGACCAACCCGGCACTGTTTCGTATGAGTCTAGTTTCTCTGGTGCAGTGCCTTGGGATGTATTTACTTGGGACGCGTTTGTGTGGGACGGGGTTACATTAGCCCCAACAGAAATTGACATAGCAGGAACAGCGGAAAATATACAAGCAACGATTAGCTCTACGACAGATTATATTTTTCCGTTTACTATTAATAGTATTATTTATCACTACACCCCGCGACGCGGATTGAGGTAACACATGGCTAACTCCTATTATAACCACGGCACCTACCCAACTGTAGGCGCGCCGGGTTCATCCTCCGCATTGCGGTCTGAATTAGACTTAATCACCGCCGGTTTTAATCTTTTACCTACAGTTTCAGGCAATGGCAACAAAGCGCTCGTTGTTAACGCAGGCGGCACAGCGGTGACAGTAACTACAGGCGCGTTAGCTCTTGCAGGCGATTTTGCTACTACGGGCGCTTATAATACTACGTTAGTGCAAGGCGCTACTACGTCTCTTACCTTGCCGTTGGTCAGCGGCACTCTAGCTACCTTAGCTGGAACTGAAACATTATCTAATAAAACTTTAGTAGCCCCTGCATTGGGCACCCCCATATCTGGCGTAATGTCTAATGTTACTGGTTTACCTGTTAGCACCGGTATTAGCGGGCTAGGCACCGGCGTAGCTACGTTCTTAGCCACCCCAACTTCTGCTAATCTAATAACTGCTGTCTCTGATGAAACAGGAAGCGGCTCACTTGTATTTGGCACATCGCCTGCTTTAACAACTAGCGTAACCACACCGTCTACTACGTTTGCGTTACTAAATACAACCGCTACTACTATTAATGCTTTTGGCGCGGCCACTGCCGTTAATATCGGCGCCGCTACCGGAACACTAACCGTTGCCAACACTACATTGGCCGCTAAAGCTATCACCGCTAGCACAACGCTTGGCGTTACCGGCGTAGCAACATTTACCGCTCAACCCATAGTATCCAGTTTAACCGCATCTCAAGCGGTATTTAGCGACGGGTCTAAAGGTTTAGTATCTAATGCTATAACTGGAACCGGCAGCGTAGTTATGTCCGCCAGCCCAACGCTAACAGGCACTATTGGAGCTGCTAGCCAAACATTGAGCGGCACATTAGGTGTTACTGGCGTAGCAACATTTACTGCCCAGCCAATACTATCTAGCTTAACTGCTTCCTCCGCGGTGGCCACTGACGCTAGCAAAGGTTTAGTTAGCGTAACAAATACTGGAACTGGCGATAACGTATTGTCCGCCAGCCCAACGCTAACAGGCACTATTGGAGCTGCTAGCCAAACATTGAGCGGCACATTAGGTGTTACTGGCGTAGCAACATTTACCGCTCAACCTATTGTGTCTAGCTTAACGGCTAGCAAGCCGGTATTCACTGACGCCTCTAAAGGGCTGACCAGTTCTGGCACTTTAGCCTACGATCAAGGTGGCACGGGGCAAACGTCGTATGCTGCTGGCGATATTATTTACGCTAGCGCTATTAATACTTTAGCTAAGTTGCCTATTGGTTCCGCCGGTCAGCATCTTATTGTATCCGGTGGGGTTCCAAGTTGGTCTACTGATGCAGCGCTTGGCACGGTTACTAGCGTTGGCTGGACCGGCGGCATTGTCTCAGTGGCCACGGCTACTACCACACCCGCGTTTACTATTGCTGGCACAAGCGGCGGTATCCCTTACTTTTCAAGCGCTAGCACATGGGCTACTTCGGCGGCACTTGCAGCTAATGCATTGGTCATCGGCGGCGGCGCTGGCGTAGCGCCTAGCACCATTACAACCGGCACAGGTGTAGTAACTGCGTTAGGTGTTAATACCGGTTCAGCAGGTGCTTTTGTAGTTAACGGCGGGGCATTGGGTAGCCCGTCTAGTGCGGGAACCATACCAGCATTCACGCTTGGGGGCACAGTAGCAGGTGGTGGCAATCAGATTAATAACGTAATTATAGGAACTTCTACACCACTAGCAGGTTCATTTACTTCTATTGCAGGCACTTCAATTACCGACTCAGGCTTAACATCTGGG
>Ga0114960_10002420_pt1 | contig 14571 bp, 12 predicted proteins | sample C_130625_MF_Meta_FD_92637 | JGI IMG/M metagenome (GOLD analysis project Ga0114960, IMG submission 92637) | Freshwater microbial communities from Lake Croche, Canada to study carbon cycling - C_130625_MF_MetaG | ecosystem: Environmental > Aquatic > Freshwater > Lake | place: Lake Croche, Canada... | reverse complement strand
TTGGTGGAAGAAAAAGATTATAAAAGATTGTATGATGCCATTCTGCTGTCTATGAAACACGGTGATGCTATTATGATGGTGCATGATCTAGAATCAAATTCCTGTCATTATTTTAGTCGCTCATTAATGTGTCCCGACAGTGGAATTAGTTATCCCGAACCTGAACCAAGTCTGTTTTCTTTCAACTCTCCCTATGGAGCATGTCAAAAATGTAGCGGCCTCGGAGAAGTGAGTGTTGCTTCATTAGATAAAATAATTCCAGATCCAAAATTGTCCGTTAGAAAAGGTGGTTTTGCTCCTCTAGGAGAATATAAAAAAACTTGGATCTTTGATAAAATAGAAACTTTAATTTCCCAGGAAGGATATTCTCTTTCTAGTCCACTAGGAGAAATAGATGCCGACTTAATTCAATTGTTATTGTATGGTAATGATGACATGGAAGAAGGAATTCAAAAGGAGAAGTTTGAAGGGATTATCAATTTTATTACCCGTCATGCTGATGAAAGTTCAGCCGCTATCCAACGCTGGGCGCAAGGTTTCATGAATAAAAAGACTTGCGATAGCTGTCACGGAACGCGTTTGAGAAAAGAAGCATTGCATTTTAAAATTGGCGATCATCATATTGGGGATATCGCTCAAATGGACTTAAGTATACTTTGGAATTGGCTGATGGAAATTGAAGGAAAACTGAGTAAGGATCAGTTGAGTATTGCTTTTGAAATTATTAAGGAAATTAAAGCAAGACTTGGTTTTATTCTAGATGTTGGATTGTCCTATCTCACACTCAACCGTTCTTCTAAAACGCTCTCAGGAGGGGAAGCACAACGGATCAGGTTGGCTACCCAAATTGGAACTGAACTCATTAATGTTCTGTACATCCTAGACGAGCCCTCGATTGGATTACACCAAAGAGATAATACCAGATTGATAAAATCTTTAGAAAAATTAAGGGATGCCGGCAATACTGTCTTGGTGGTTGAACACGATAAAGAAATGATGGAAGCAGCGGACTGCATTGTTGATATTGGTCCAGGAGCAGGAATCCATGGTGGTGAGATCATGTACTCGGGAAATTATCAAGGTTTACTGAAGACCAATAGCTTAACCGCCTCTTACTTAAAGGGTACTAAAAAAATTGAATTACCTCAGAAAAGAAGAAAAGGAAATGGAACTTTTCTAAACTTGAAAAAAGCAAGTGGTAATAACTTAAAGAATGTAGACCTCAAACTTCCATTAGGAACTTTCATCTGTGTCACAGGAGTCTCTGGAAGCGGAAAGTCGTCTTTAATCAACAATACCCTCTACCCTATTTTATTAAAGCATATCTACCATGGAGTAAGAGAGCCACTTCCTTATGGGAGCATTGATGGATTAGATCATATTGATAAAGTAATTGATATTGATCAAAGTCCAATTGGACGCACACCCAGATCAAATCCTGTAACTTATACCAAAGTATTTGATGAAATAAGGAGTCTGTACGCCTCGATTCCAGAAGCTCAAATTCGTGGTTACAAACCGGGGAGATTTTCATTTAATGTTTCTGGTGGCAAATGCGAAATTTGTAATGGAGGTGGAATGCGCCTGGTTGAAATGAATTTTTTACCAGATGTATATGTCAATTGTGAGGGCTGTCAAGGGAAACGTTACAATCAAGAAACACTTGAAATTAGATATAAAGGAAAATCAATTGCAGATGTGTTGGCAATGAATATCCAAGATGCTGTGGTGTTTTTTGAACATATTCCAAAAATACATAGGGTATTAACAACTCTTGAAAGTGTGGGACTTGGCTACATCTCCTTGGGTCAATCTTCTACAACCTTATCCGGAGGAGAAGCTCAACGCATTAAACTCGCAAGCGAATTGACTAAAAGAGGAACGGGGAAAACAATGTACCTTCTTGACGAACCTTCTACTGGATTGCATTTTGAAGATATTCGCATGCTTGTAAACGTACTGCAAAGACTTGTTGATGAAGGAAATACTGTAGTCGTAATTGAACACAATCTTGACATCATTAAAATCGCAGATTGGCTTATCGATATTGGTCCAGAAGGTGGGAATAGTGGCGGAGAAATTGTTGGAAGTGGAACTCCAGAACAATTTGTATCCAAGTTTCAGAAGGTATCCTATACAGCTCACTATTTAAAAGATGAACTTGAAACTAAATTAAATTCAAAAAAAATAAAATAAATCAATTCGTTAGTAAAAATTGAATTAATTTTACAGCTCAATTGAAAGAATAATTATTTAAAACTAAGAACATGGCATTAGAAATTACGGATGCAAATTTTGATGAGTTGGTAATGAACTCAACACAACCAGTTGTTGTTGACTTTTGGGCAGAATGGTGTGGCCCTTGTCGCATGATAGGTCCAGTTATAGAAGAAATGGCTACTGAATACGACGGAAAAGCTTTAATAGGCAAAGTAAATGTTGATTTAAACTCTTCGGTTTCTGCCAAATTTGGTGTGAGAAGTATTCCAACGGTACTGTTTATAAAAAATGGTGAGGTGGTTGACAAATCAGTTGGCGCTGTTCCCAAAGCAACATTGATGGCGAAATTAGACGCTATTTTATAATAAAAACTGAAAGTCGAGCAATCGACTTTTTTTATACACAAAACTTTTGATGGAGAATTTTTTTAAACGATTGAAGTTATACGGAATTGGATTTGGAATTGGATTATTTTGCGTGTTTGTCTTTTTTAAAAATAGAGGGTGCTCTTGGTTGCCCGAGAACAAAGTAAAAGAATCTATTCTTCAAAGAGTTATTTATATCCATACCGAAGATTCTCTGAATTTTACTAAGTTGAAAGTTGCTTCTTCAGAAATAAAAAAAATGATTGAAAATGGCTCTGTTGCTTTTTCTGAAAGTAAAAAGAAAGGTGATCCTCGAGCTTATGTAATTTCATGCACCACCCCAAAAGGTAAAAAACTCAACTGGATTTTCACCCTGCCTGATGGTAGTTTTGTAAGTGAACTTAAAATTAATGCTAAAGAAATAATCCCAGCAATTAATAAAGTCCGAAATTCCATAAATGGAAAAGGCATTCCCATCTATTTCCCAAAAAATGATGAGCTCTTTTATTTTGGTGAAAAAGAAAAACTAAAGAAACAATTATTGAATCTAGGCATTAAAAAAAGTAAGGATCTTCAAGCAAAAATGGAGAAAAACTCTCACATTAATTTCGAAAAAACTAAATTCGACGGTCAAAATTCAATTCATTATCTTGAGAATCAAGATTTTGAAATAGAAGCAACTTGGTATAAAGAGAAAATTACCATCAAAAGCCTAAGTAGAAAAAAATAATTTCCTGCTTTATCACTATCATTTTATCACCTTTTGTTGTTAATAAGTATGTTATTCGATTAATTTCATTCAAATTGTATTTACTAACTTTGAAATATGGAATTTTCGGCCCAACAAATTGCAGAAATCCTTCAGGGAGAAATAATTGGAGATAGTAATATCTCCGTTAATGAACTAGCAAAAATAGAAGAAGGAAAGCAGGGCACCTTGTCTTTCTTGTCCAATCCAAAATATGAAGACTATATCTACACTACCGGTTCAAGTATTTGTATTGTAAATCATACTTTTTCTCCTTCCAAAAAATTACCTGAAACCTTAACACTCATCAAGGTTGCCGATGCATATGCTTGTTTCGCCCAACTTTTGGAGGTTTATGCCGATATGAATAAAAAGCAGGCGGGAATTGAATCTCCAAATTTCATTGATCCAAGCGCACAATTAGGAGACAATATTCACCTTGGCGCTTTTGCTTATGTCGGTAAAAATGTAAAAATTGCTAAGAATTGTATCATTTACCCCCATGTATTTATTGGTGATAATGTTGTCATTGATGAGAACACAATAGTCTACCCGAATGTAACTGTTTATGACGCATCCGTAATTGGAAAAAACTGTATCATTCATGCTGGCGTTGTCATTGGTTCTGATGGTTTTGGATTCGCTCCCAATGATCAAGGTGTTTACAAAAAAGTACCACAAATTGGTAATGTTGTAATCGAAGATGATGTTGAAATTGGCTCCAATACTACCATTGATAGAGCAACAATGGGTTCTACCTATATTCGAAAAGGTGTAAAAATTGATAATTTATGTCAGATTGCTCATAATGTTGAAGTGGGTGAACATACTGCAATGGCGTCACAAGTTGGTATTGCAGGTTCTGCAAAAATCGGTAAACACGTTGTCATTGGTGGACAAACCGGCATCGGCGGACACCTCTCTATAGCCGATCAAACGCAAATCGCAGGACAATCAGGGGTTGTTTCTAGTATAAAAACTGCACAAACATTGATGGGTACTCCTGTAATTCCCCTTTCAGATTTTAAACGATCTCATATAGTATTTAAACAGTTGCCAAGTATGTTGAAACGGGTAGTTGAATTAGAAACAACATTAGCAGCACTTATTTCAAAAAAGTAAAAGCATGTCAGAAAAACAATGTACCCTCAAAGCACCAATTCAATTTAAAGGGATTGGTTTGCATACCGGAGCAGCAGTGACACTAGAAATTTGTCCGGCCCCAGATAACCACGGTTATAAGTTTCAAAGAATTGATTTGCCAGGCGAGCCAATAATTAAAGCAGATGTAGATTTGGTGGTTGCAACAGATAGAGGAACTACTCTTGAATCAGCAGGAGCACGCGTATATACAACCGAACATGTACTCGCAGCTCTATATGGCTGTCAAATTGATAATGCTTTAATAAAACTTAATGCACCAGAAGTTCCAATCATGGACGGAAGTTCAAAATTGTATGTAGATGCCATACTCGAAACGGGTTTCGTGGAACAAACTGCCGAAAGAGAGTACTTTGAATTGACTGAAAATATTCCGTGGGAAGATGTTGAAAATGGAATTGAATTTTTAGCAATCCCAGATAAAAATTATAGATTAACCGTAATGGTCGATTATAAATCTCCTGTGCTTGGAACGCAACACGCAAGCATGTACAATATCGGTGATTTTAATACTGAAATTGCGCCCTGTAGAACTTTTGTGTTCTTAAGAGAATTAGAATACCTTGCCCAGAATAATTTAATAAAAGGTGGCGATTTAGACAATGCTATTGTTTTGGTTGATCGTATTGATATTTCACAAGAAGAATTAAATCGATTGGCGAAATTATTGGGTAAGGAAGAATTGAAAATTGAATTAAAAGGAATTGGTGTACTCAATAGTTCTAAATTAAAATATGAAAATGAGCCCGCTCGACATAAATTATTAGATATTGTTGGAGACTTGGCACTCATAGGCAAACCTATTAAAGCACATATTCTAGCAGCCCGTCCAGGTCACTCAGGAAATGTTCGTTTTGCAAAAATCTTAAAGGAACAAATCAAAAAACAACAAAATCAAGGCAGGGTGTTTGATATTACAAAAACACCGCTGTATGATAGTATTGCTATTGAAGGTATGCTCCCGCATCGCTTTCCTTTTTTGATGGTGGATAAAATTATGGAGATTAATGATCTAACCATAATCGGTGTGAAAAATGTCACCATGAATGAACCAATTTTCACTGGTCATTTTCCTGGAAACCCAGTATTCCCTGGAGTACTGCAAATTGAAGCCATGGCTCAAGTTGGTGGTATTTTTGCCTTAAGTAAGGTGGAAGAACCGCATTTGTATTCTACCTATTTCATGAAAATAGATAAAGTTAAGTTTAAGCAAAAAGTTGTGCCTGGTGATACCTTAGTATTTGAATTAACCTTACTTTCACCTATCAGAAGAGGATTGGTTGAAATGGGCGGAAAGGCCTTTGTGAATGGGAATTTAGTGATGGAAGCAGAAATGCTTGCTCAAGTAATCAAAGATAAAGTATAAGTATGCAAAGTCCACTAGCGTCTATTTCCCACTTAGCCAAATTACATAATAGTGTAAGAGTTGATCCTTTTACCTGCATACATGAAGATGTTATTATCGGAGAAGGTTCTCATATTCATTCGAATGTAACCATCTATCCAGGTACTAGAATAGGAAATAATTGTGAAGTTTTTCCAGGCGCTGTAATCGGAGTAATTCCACAAGATTTGAAATTCGAAGGTGAATATACCACAGTGGAAATTGGAGACAATACTACCATTAGAGAATGTGTAACCATACATCGTGGAACAAAAGATAAATGGAAAACATCGATTGGAAAAAATTGCTTACTGATGACTTATGTGCATGTTGCTCACGATTGCCAAATTGGAAATAATGTAATTCTTGCAAGTTATGTCGGACTTTCCGGTCATGTAGTGATTGATGATTTTGCAATTTTAGAAGGTAAAGTGGCAGCACAACAATTTGTTCATATCGGTCGCCATGCTTTTATTGGCGGAGCTTCCCTCATTAGAAAAGATGTCCCACCATTTATTAAATCCGCAAGAGAACCTATGACTTTTGCTGGGGTAAATTCCGTTGGATTGCGTAGAAGAGGTTTTACCGATGATGAGGTAAGGACGATTGAAGATGTGTATCGAAGTATCTACATACAAAGCAGCAATATCTCCAAAGGAATACAAAATGTTAAAGATACTTTTCCCGAAAGTGCCCTCAGAAATGAAATCATACAATTTATTGAAAGCTCAGACAAAGGAGTCATAAGAGGAATGATCTAATGAAATTGACAAGAGGGGATATCGTTGAATTGACCATTCATGACTATAGTTTTGGAGGAAGAGGAATTTCACGCGTTCCTATTGAAGATTCTCATTTTATTATTTTTGTCGACAATGCATTCCCCGGTCAGATTGTAAAAGCAAAAATAGATGTCAAAAGGAAAAATCATGCCGAAGCTCAATTAATTGAAGTGATTCAGAGGTCTCCTGATGAAGAAGTGAAGAATTTTCAGGAAATATCTGGTGGACCTTATATCTATGTCCCTACCAAAATTCAAGAAAAAGCAAAAGAAGAATCGACTTTGAGTACCTTCAGTAAAATATCTGGAATAAAAAATATTACTGAAATATATGATGGATTTATCAGTTCACCACTGCATTATTTTTATCGGAATAAAATGGAATACAGTTTCTCTTCCATTGAACATTGCTTGCAAAGTGGAACAGAAAAAGACAATGCCTTTGCTTTAGGATTTAAACGCAGAGGTACTTGGTGGAAAGTAGAAAGCTTGGATCAACCCAGTGGACTTTTTGATGAAGAATGGGAATCGAAACTCCATTTGATTCGCAAACATCTGGAAGAAAGCACACTCCCCGCGTGGCATCCGCCAAAAAAAGAAGGGTTTTTCAGACATATTGTAATCCGAAAATCTTTTCAATCCAATCAACTCTTAATCAATCTGGTAACCTCTTCTGATGGCTTGCACCTTTTTGACGGAAAAGCATTTACAGCGTTTTTAATTTCCTTATTTGGAGAAAGAATCGCTGGAATTCAACATACCATTAATGACAATGTTGCCGATAGATCAAAAATTGAAAATGGTGAAAATAAACTACTTTATGGCAAAGGAATTGTAGAAGAAACTATAGCAGGCTTGAGATTTGAAATTAGTATGGAAAGTTTCTTTCAAACCAATCCAGCCTGTGCAGAATTACTCTATGCAAGAGCCATCGACTATTTATTGGAAGATGAAGTAAAAAAAGACAGTGTAGTCTTAGATTTATTTTGCGGAACAGGAACCATTGCACAATTGATTGCCAAGAGACAGTTAAAATCACTTGCTCCTATTTCTATTATAGGAGTTGATATTGTTGAACAAGCAATTGAAGATGCCAAAAGAAATGCCAAGTTAAATGGCTTAGAAGATCTTTCCTTTTTTGCTGCTGATGTCGGAAAATTTTTAAAGCAAATGCCTGAATTTGAGGGCGCAATTGCTGCCTTAATACTAGATCCCCCAAGGGCTGGAATAGCACCAAAAACATTACAAAAAGTAATCGATTTGGGATCTAAAACTATCGTTTATATCTCCTGTAATCCCTCCACACAAGCCAGAGACGCTTCCTTGTTGATTGATGCGGGTTATGTACTTGAAAAATATACCCTCGTGGATCAATTTCCACATACGGGACATATAGAATCGATTGCGAAATTTGTTAAAAGATGAAAGTAGAATTAATTTCTATTGGAGATGAATTGTTGATTGGTCAAACCATCAATACCAATGCCTCTTGGTTGGGTCAAGAACTTTCTCTTTTAGGGTGTGAAATAATCAAAGGAGTTACCATTTCAGATACTAAGGATGCTATTACTGGCGCTTTAGATGATATTCAAAATACTACACAATTGTGCATCATTACCGGCGGATTAGGTCCCACGAATGATGATATTACCAAACTTACCCTTGCTTCCTATTTTGATTTGGAACTTGAAATGAATGAGGAAATTAAATATAAGATTCAACAATATTTTCAGAAACGGAATAGACCAATGCTTTCAGTAAATGAGGATCAAGCATTAATGCCAAAAGGAGCTGTCGTGCTACACAATAACTATGGAACTGCAGCAGGAATCTTAATTGAAAAAAATAATCAGATTTTTGTTAGCTTACCCGGAGTGCCCTATGAGATGAAAGGAATTGTTCTTGAGGAATTGATCCCTTATTTAAAAAATCGCTTTGAACTGAAAGGGAGAAGTTACAAAACAGCCCTTACCCAAGGCATTGGAGAATCATTTTTAGCAGAAAAAATTAAGACCTGGGAAGAAGATTTGACTAAAAATAATTTTTCGCTTGCTTATTTACCCTCACCAGGATTCGTTAAATTAAGAATTACTGCACCAAATGAACTGGAAGGATTAGATGAAATTAATTCCTACTTTAATAAATTAGAACAACTGATTCCCGAAGCGCTATATGGTTATAATGAAGACAAACTCCAGGAAGTAATTGGAGCCAAGTTGAAAGAAAAAAATCTTAGTATAGGTACCGTTGAAAGTTGCACAGGTGGAATGTTAGCAGCTCAAATCAGCTCTGTCTCAGGTGCTTCAGAATATTTTATGGGTTCTTTATTGACCTATCACAATGAAATGAAAACCAAATTAGCAGCAGTGGATGCTTGTTTAATTGAAAAATTTGGGGCAGTCAGTCAAGAAGTTGCCTGCGCAATGGCAGAAGGAGGAATGAATAAGTTAAATGTTTCTGTATGCATTGCGACCACTGGAATAGCTGGTCCAACAGGAGGGACGAATACTAAACCCGTCGGTTTGGTTTGGATAGCGATAGCAACACCTACAAAAACAATTTCAAAATCCTTCCAATACGGGGATCAAAGAGAAAGGAATATACAAATGGCAGTAGCTTCTGCTCTTAATTTACTTCGCTATGAGGTGCTTAGCTAAAAAAAGAAATCAAGAGATTTAAAATTTAGTGAGAATCCGTGATTTAAGTTTAAAGAAATATTAAAAAAAGATTGATTTTTGTTTGTATTTATTGGAAAAATATCTTTTCTTTGCACCCGCTTAAAGATTTACAATAAACTATCACACATGTCTCGAGTTTGTCAATTAACAGGAAAGTCAGTTATGGTGGGAAACAATGTTTCTCACTCTAATCGCAAAACGAAGCGTCGTTTTTATCCTAACCTTATAACTAAGAAATTTTTCATTCCAGAAGAAGATCGTTATATTACATTAAAAATATCAACATCTGCTTTGCGAACAATCAATAAGAATGGTCTTGTGGCTTGTCTTAAAGAAGCGCGTAAAAAAGGGTTTTTAAAATAATCAACTGTTGTGAAACAGAAATAAGAAGAAGAAATGGCTAAGAAATCAAAAGGTAATAGAATCCAAGTAATTCTTGAGTGCACAGAGCACAAAACCACAGGAATGGCGGGAACATCTCGTTACATTACTACAAAGAATCGTAAGAATACACCGGATAGAATGGAAATTAAAAAGTTCAATCCAATTCTTAAGAAGTATACAATTCATAAAGAAATTAAATAATATAAGTCATGGCAAAGAAAGTTGTTGCAACACTACAAAAAGGTGGCGGAAAAGAACATACGAAAGTGATTAAAATGATCAAGTCAGAGAAGTCTGGATCTTACACTTTCAAGCAAGAAATTGTGCACAATGACAAAGTAAAGGAATGGTTTACTAAGGGTTAATTGTGAAATACATTTAATAAATATTTAAGCTTCCTTTTTTGGAGGCTTTTTTTTTCAATATTATGGGCTTATTTGATTTTTTTTCTCGGTCAAAAAAAGAAAATCTAGACGAAGGTTTAGCTCTTTCTAAACAGTCTTTTCTATCCAAGATAACGAGAGCAATCGTCGGGAAATCTAAAGTAGACGAGGAAGTATTAGATCAATTAGAAGAAATATTGATTTCTTCTGATGTGGGAGTTCAAACTACTTTGAAAATCATTGAAAGAATTCAAAATCGGGTTGCTAAAGATAAGGTGTTAAACACGGAAGAACTCAACGGCATCTTGCGTGCTGAAATCATCGGCCTACTTGCTGAAAATACAGCAAAATTTGATGCTCCAAATCCTTCACCTCAAAATGACCCTTATGTAATAATGGTTGTTGGTGTAAATGGAGTCGGAAAAACAACTACCATTGGTAAATTAGCCTATCAATTTAAAAAATCAGGTAAAAAAGTAATCCTTGGCGCTGCCGATACTTTTCGTGCCGCAGCTGTCGAACAATTGATCATTTGGTCGGAACGTGTTGGTGTTGAAATTGTACAGCAAGGTATGAATGCCGATCCTGCTAGTGTCGCTTTTGATACACTTCAATCAGCTAAGGCACAGAAAGCAGATGTGGTTATTATTGATACCGCTGGAAGATTGCACAATAAAATAAACCTCATGGCGGAATTAAGTAAAATTAAACGCGTGATGGAAAAGGTAATTCCAGGTGCTCCCCATGAAATACTTCTAGTTCTTGATGGCTCTACCGGTCAAAATGCCTTTGAACAAGCAAAACAATTTGCTCAAGCAACAGAGATTAATGCCTTGGCAGTAACCAAATTAGATGGTACAGCCAAAGGTGGTGTAGTCATTGGAATATCGGATCAAATGAATATTCCTGTGAAATATATTGGCGTAGGTGAAAAAATGGAAGATCTTCAATTATTTGATCGGGAAGCATTTGTCAATTCCTTGATGTCCGAATAATTATAATTAAGGTTAGCTCCAACACTTTTTCGCTTTAAATTTTTCGACTTAAATTCATTTTTTTTTCAATATACCCATGTAATTTGAATGTAAAAGCTTAAATTCGGGACTCAAAACTATTACATGAAATACGCTTTTCTTCTTTTTTTATTTTTTCTTCAACTTTCCCTGTCAGCACAAGATTATAATGTACGCGGATATATGTACGATAAGTCCAATGGAGACGCGATGAGTTTTCAAAAAGTGAAATTACTAAAAAAGGATAGTACCATAATCGCCGGTGCTGTTACGGACATAAATGGTCTCTTTTCTATACCTAAATTGGCACTTGGGAATTACATAATTAAAATAGATAATCCAAAATATAAAAAATTCTCTGTCGACATAAATTTTAAGGAAGGAAAGCGCATTTTAGATATTACAATAGAACTCGTTAGAAGTGATGATTTAAAGGTATTTGGACAAATTGATATCACTGCTGCCGACAAGTCAAAACGCACGGAAATTGAAATTGGAAAAGTAAAACTAGATCAACATGCGCTAGAAAGGATTCCAAGTTATGGAGCTGAAAATGACATCGTGGGCGCCATCAGTGTAACACCTGGTGTTATTACCACTGGAGATCAAGGTGGACAGTTGTATGTTCGTGGAGGAACGCCAATTCAAAATAAGGTGCTACTTGATGGAATGACCATCTACAATCCTTTTCACTCAATTGGTTTCTTTTCCATTTTTGAAACTGAATTGGTAAAGAATATTGATGTTTATACCGGAGGCTTTGAAAGTAAGTACGGCGGTAGAGTATCTTCAGTGATGGATATTACCTATAGAGATGGAAATAGAAAGGAATTTGGGGGTAAATTGTCTGTTTCTCCATTCTTAGCCAAATTGGTGCTCGAAGGACCTATTGGAAAAGTTAAAAAAGATGCTCCAGCAGCAGGTTCGTATGTGTTTTCCGCCAAAAAAAGTTTATTAGACTATACCTCAAAAGCTTTGTATCCTAAAATTAATGATGGCAATGGTCTTCCTTTTAATTTTACTGATTTATATGGTAAAGTTACCTTCACAGGTGATGGAGGTTCAAAAGTAAGTGTCTTTGGTTTTCACAATCAAGATAGTGTGAATTATAATGTTGCAGATTTAAATTGGCATGCATCTGGTGGAGGAATGAATTTTTTAATGATTCCAAGTGGCTCCCCAGTATTTATTAGAGGTCACGTAAATGGAAGTAATTACATGACAACATTTTCTGAAAGTACAACAGAACCTAGGTATTCAAAAATTGGTGGATTTGATTTAGGATTTGACTTTAGTTATTTCTTGAAAGATGAAAGTGAATTGAGCTATGGATTTAATTTAAATGGTTTCAATACTGAATTTGTCACTTATAATGAAGTAAAACGAAAAATAGAAGCTACTAATTTCACTACTGAAATTGGAAGTTATTTTAATTATAGGAAAGTGGGCGTTCGATGGGTTATGCAAGCCGGATTTAGAATTCAAGCGTATACTTCATTGGGTACCATTTCTCCTGAGCCACGACTTGGATTAAAATATAATGCTACGGACAAATTGAGATTCAAATTCTCAGGAGGTCGCTACTCACAAAACTTTACTTCAGCATCGTCTGATAAAGATATAATCAATCTTTTCAATGGCCTACTCTCAGCTCCTACCAATGTGCAATCAACATTTGTGACAGAATTCCAACAAGTAAAAAACACTAAAAATGGTTTGCAATATGCTTGGCATGCCATTGCGGGCGTTGAATATGACTTGGGTAAATATGCAAGCTTAAATATTGAAGGATATTATAAATACTTTACTCAGTTAAGTAATATCAATCAAAACAAATTGTACGAAGATATTTCTCAATTTGATCAAATAGCTGACATCTATAAAAAAGATTTTATCTTGGAATCTGGTAGATCAGTAGGACTTGATGTCTTGCTCAAATACAATAAAGACCGCTTGTTCCTTTGGGGAGTATATTCCTATGGATACTCAACAAGATGGGATGGTTTCGTTACCTATTTTCCAGTTTTTGACAGACGACACAATTTAAATTTAGTCGGTTCCTATTTATTCGGCAAGAAAAAAGATGTGGAAATGAATGTTAGATGGAATCTTGGTTCTGGTTTACCTTTCACACCAACAGCAGGTTATTATCAAGCTGAAAACTTTAATGGAGGAGTAACGACCAATTATGTGACCAATAACCCAAGTACAATTACCACTATTCTTGGAAACTTTAACAGCCAACGCCTACCCTACTACCACAGACTAGATATTACGGTGAAAAAACATTTTACTTTCAAAAACAAAACAGTTCTTGAACTGGTAGGAAGTATTACCAATGTTTACAATAGAAAAAATATATTTTATGTGAATCGGGTGACTTCAAAGCAAATTTATCAATTCCCGATTTTACCTAGTATGGGTCTTAGTTTTAAATTTTAAAAATAGTGAAAATCAGTGCTTTCTCCGCCATAAGGCCGGTCCGAGATAAAGTGCATCTAGTGGCCACTAGACCTTATTATTCCTATAAAAAAAATGTTCTTAAAGCAAAACTAGAGGACAATCCATTTACTTTTTTACACATCATTAATCCTGAGTTTGGAAGTGAAATTAAAACAAAACCCAATTCAACGGAACGATTTGATTTAGTTAAGAAACAATATCAATTATTTATTGAGAAGGGAATTCTAATTCAAGAATCTTCTCCTCGACTTTATTTATATAGACAAACTAAAGGAAGTCATGTAAGTTTGGGGGTTATTGGTGGGGCTTCTCTCCAGGATTATCAAGAGGATATCATCAAAAAACATGAGGCAACGCTCACTTCTAGAGAAACAATGTTTACAGATTATCTTGAACAAGTTGCTTATAATGCTGAACCCGTATTAATAGCCTATGCTGATCAGAACAATATCGATCATCTCATTGCGCAATACGTCTTGCAAAGACCTGAATATGAATTCACCACTACGGATAGAATAACACACGAATTATGGGTACTTTCTGTTGAAGGTACAAGTGAATTACAAACAGCATTTGAAAGCGTACCCGTTGCCTATATAGCGGATGGACATCACCGTTCTGCATCGTCTGCAAGACTTTTAAAAAATCGTCAAGACACTAAGCAAGCTGTTAAAAATGCAGGAAATTTCCTGGCGTATTTTGTTCCTGAAAGTAATTTGTCTATCCTAGAATTTAATCGACTTGTGAAAGACTTACAAGGCTATAGTCCAACAACTTTTTTACATGCCATAAGTGCCTTAGGAGAACTCAAAGAATTAAAAGCAGCTGAAAAACCTAAGCAAGAACATGAGATCACCTTATTCATAGATCAAAAATGGTACAGCTTAATATTTCTGAATTACCTGATTGATGAAAATCATCCTGTTGTTGGTTTAGACAGTAGTTTGTTAACAGAATTAATACTTTCCCCACTCTTGGGAATTACCGATCT
>Ga0114960_10002415_pt1 | contig 14595 bp, 16 predicted proteins | sample C_130625_MF_Meta_FD_92637 | JGI IMG/M metagenome (GOLD analysis project Ga0114960, IMG submission 92637) | Freshwater microbial communities from Lake Croche, Canada to study carbon cycling - C_130625_MF_MetaG | ecosystem: Environmental > Aquatic > Freshwater > Lake | place: Lake Croche, Canada... | reverse complement strand
TCTCCCGTCTGCTCGAGAAGGCGCAGAAGCCGCTTTAGAGCATGCTGCGTTCACATACGTTCACGCAGCCTGCTCTAGCATCTGTTGGATCGCGCGATTCAGCGCCTTCGGCGATTCCGCCTCAACGCATCGCGCTCTAGCATGTGTTGGATCGCATAGATTTGATCGGGCGCGCCGCTATCCCTGGCGGTAAAGCCCCGCCGCCTCGGCAGCCTGGGCCATCAGGGCGACCAGCACCGCCAGCATCGGCGCCGGCACGCCCCGCTCCCGCGCCAGCCGCAGTGGCGCCTGGAACAGCGCATCCACCTCCATCGGCCGGCCCGCTTCCAGGTCCTGCAGGATTGAGGGCTTGTGCGGAATGCCGGCGGAGAGATCGATCCGCGCCTCTGGCGGGCCGGCGACGGGGCGGCCCATGGCTGCGGCGATCGCCATCCCCTCCCGCACCGCCTCGACTGCCGCGGCGCGGATCGCCGGGTCGGCGAAGGTCTCGCGCATATTCCGCCGAGAGAGGCAGCAGATCGGCCCGTTCGAGAGGTTGTTCAGCAGCTTCGCCCAGACCTCGGTGCGGATATCGGCCGAGACCGTGCAGGGCAGGCCGCCCGCTTTGCAGAGTGCCGCTAGCGCCTGGGCACGCGGGCTGTCGCTGCCATCTGGCTCGCCCAGCACCAGCTTGCTGGTCTTCGAGGCGACCTCGATCACCCCCGGCTCGACCACGTTCGACGCGCAATAGATCACCCCGCCGATGGCGCGCGCCGGCCCGATGCGGTCCCAGACCACGCCTTCGGGGTCGGCTTCGGGCACCCGTTGGCCGTCCTCCGGCCCGCCATGGGCCGCGAAGTACCACCAGGGGATACCGTTATTGACGAAGACGACCGGCGTCGCCGGGCCCAGCAGCGGGCCGATCGCGGCGGCAACCGCCGGGTGCGCCGGCACCTTGGTGCAGACCAGCACGGCATCCTGCACGCCGAGCTCGGCCGCCGCCTCCGCCACGCGCGGCTGGGCGGTGAAGTCGCCATCCGGCGCGCTGACGCGAAGGCCCCGCGCGGCGATCGCCATTCCGGTCGCCCCGCGCGCGAGGATCGACACCTCGGCGCCGCCCGCCGCGAGCCGCACCGCCAGATGCCCGCCGATGGCGCCCGGCCCGATGACGCAGATCTTCATGCCGCGGCGGCCCGATAAAGCCCGGCGCCGATCGCCGCGCGGGTGGCAAGCGCGATGGTGAGGTCGAGGCAGGGCGTCGGCACGCCGGCCGCGCGGGCCAGTTGCAGGGGCACCTGGAACATCGCGTCGATCTCCATGCTGCGCCCGGCTTCCAGGTCCTGCAGGATGGACGGCCGATGCGCGATCTTGAGCGAGCGAGCGATCCGCTCCTCCGGTGTCTGGCCGCGGATCGGCTGGTCATACGCGGCGGCCAGCGCCATCACCTCGCGCGCCGCGGTCAGCGCCGCCGCGCGGCAGGCGGGATCGGCCAGCATGTCCTGCATGGTTGCCCGGGACAGCAGGCAGAGCGGCCCGTTCATCAGGTTACCGAGCAGCTTGGCCCAGACATGGGCGCGGATATCGGGCACCGCGACGCCGCCCATGCCGCCCGCCGCGATCGCCCCGGCGATGGCCGCGAGGCGCGGGGTCATGGCGCCGTCCAACTCGCCCAGGATCACCCGGCTATCGGACGCCAGCGCTTCGGTCACCCCCGGCGCGACGACGGTGGCCGCCGAATAGACCACGGCGCCCAGGGTCCGCGGCACGCCGACGACACGGCGCAGCGCCTCGTCGGGGTCGAGCGCCGGCAGCCGGCGTCCTGCCTCGGCCGTGTGGTCGAAATACCACCAGGGGATGCCGTTGTTGATGAAAACGACCGCGGTCTCTGGGCCGAGCAGCGGCGCGATGCTGGCGGCCACCTCCGGCAACGCGGTGACCTTGGTGGCGACAAGCACCGCATCCTGCGGACCGAGATCGGCCGGGTCGGCGCTGGCGCGCGGCCGGCTATGCAGCGTGCCGTCAGGCGCCTGCACGGTCAGGCCCTGCGCCTGGATGGCGGCCAACTGCGGCCCGCGCGCGACGACCGAGACCGCCGCTCCGCCCATGGCCAGCCGCACCGCGATATGGCCGCCGATGGCGCCGGCGCCGAAGACGCAGATCCTCATGGCGCGTGCCTTTCGTAATGGCGCAGATGCAGCAGCATGGCCGCCCCCGCCTCTACCAGGCGTTTCACGATCGCCGCGCCGCGTTCGGCGGAACCACCCCGGCTATCCTCGCAGGCGACCCCGCCAGGGGCGATCTCGCCCACCTCGATCGGCATGGCGAACTCCACCCCCAGGCAGCGCACCGTGCCGAAGCCGGTGACTTCCAGGCCGCGGAAGGGCCGCCGCGGCTCGCGCGGCCGCGCCCGATCCGGGCGGCAGAGCTCCGGAGCAAGGAAGAGCGCGACCGACCAGACGGGATCGCCGCCATGGCCGAGCGAGGCCGCCTCGCCGCCCAGCTCCTCCTGCCAGGCGCCGGCGACCTTCCAGAGATGCAGCGCGGGGATGATGATGTCATGCGCGCGCCGCGCGTGCCGGGCCGCGGCTTCGACGGCGGGGATATTCCCGCCATGGCCATTGACGATGAGGATGCGCCGCACGCCGTTCCGCACGAGACCGGCGATGGTCTCCTCGATGATCGATTGCAGCACCGGCGTCGAGAGTGAGATGCCGCCGGGCACGCCGGCGAAGAAATCCTCCCCACCGAACGGGAGCGCCGGCAGCACCAGCGTATCGGCGCCGTTATCTGCGGCAGCCGCGGCGATGCTATCCGCGATGACCTCGGCCAGCATGAAATCGCCCATCGGCGCCTGTGGTCCGTGCGTCTCCAGGCTCCCGAGCGGCAGAATCACCGCGGCGCCGCCCTGGATGCGCTCCGCCACCTCCGGCGCGCGCAGCTCGGCGATACGATGGACGGCCTCGCCCGGGCCCATGACGATGCCGCTCATGCCAGCAGATCGACGGCGATGCGCGACAGGGCCTGCACGCCGAGCCCAATGCACCCTTCATCCGGCTGATAGTCGTGGTTGTGCAGATGGTCGTTACGGCCCGCCGCGCCGCTGCCGATCCGCAGCTGGAAGCTTGGTACCCGCTCGGCGAACTCGGCGAAATCCTCGGCGCCCATGCTGGGTACGCCTTCGTCGATCGCCGCCGCACCGAATTGCCGCCCAACTGAGGCCATGGCGGGGTCGAGGAGGCTGTCGGCATTGACCAGGGGCGGGACACCGCGGCGGTAGCGGAGTGTGCAGGCGACCCGATGCATGGTCTCAAGACCCTGGGCGAGCCGGGCGAGCGCGGCTTCGGCGGTGTCGCGGGCGTTGGCGTGCAGTGTGCGGACGGTGCCGCTTAGCGCGACGGTTTCGGGGATGATGTTCGGCGCGGTCCCACCATGGAACATGCCGATGGTGACCACCGCGGGATGCAGCGGGTCGATCTCCCGGCTCACCACGGTCTGCGCGCTGGTGACGAAGGCGCTGGCGGCGACGATCGGGTCGATCGCGTCATCCGGATGTGCGGCATGGCCCGACCGGCCCCGCACTTCCAAAGTGAAGCGATCGGCAGCGGCGAGCGTGCGGCCGCGGCAATAGCCGAAGCGCCCGACGGGCATGTCCGGCTGGTTGTGGAAGCCGAGCGCCATATCGACCCCCTCCAGCGCGCCATCGGCGATCATGGCGGCGGCCCCGCTGAGAGACTCCTCGGCAGGCTGGAACACCAGCACCACCCGTCCGGCCAGATGCGGGGCCATGTCGCGCAGCACCGCGGCGACGCCGAGCAGTGTCGTTGTGTGAATGTCGTGCCCGCAGGCGTGCATCTTGCCGGGGACGGTGCTGGCGAAGGGCAGGCCGGTCGCTTCATGGATCGGCAGGGCGTCCATATCGGCCCGGATCGCCAGGGTCGGCCCGGGCCGGCCGCCTTCGATGGTGCCGATGACGCCGGTGCGGCCAATGCCCGTGCGATGCGGGATCCCGAGGCGGGCGAGCTCGGCCGCGACGACGCCGGCGGTCCGTACCTCCTCGAAGGCAAGTTCGGGGTGGGCATGCAGGTCACGCCGGATTTCGACAAGACCTGGCTCAATGGCCGCCGTGGCGACGCGGAGGCTGCTTTCAATGTCGTTAGGACGCACGGGCGACATGGCTTTGGTCCGTTCCAGGCGTTTCTATGCGGGCTCATACCTCATATCGCGGGAAGGCTGCGGCCTGGCAAGCCGGAAGCGCCGTGGCCGGGCGCAGATTGGTCTGGCTTTCGCGGCCGGGATCGCGCGCCCTTGCGGATGCGGCGCCGCGCGTGCAATAGCTATAGCAAGCCGCTGAACCAAGCGCGGTGTCCCTGGGCTCCGCGCTAGGGCTGCGCGCATGGCGGCTTGCGCGGCGCCGTCCCGGGCGACTTTGTTCGAGGGCATCACCGATATGCCGGCGCGACGCTCTGGGCGCTGGCTTGCGTGGTCAAAGCGCAAGCGTTCCCCGCCGCGGTCAAAGATCGGGCGTGACGCGGTGACATCCGCAGCGTTGCCGTATACATCGGGCGCCGCTTGACCGGTGCAGCTTGTCAGGCTCAGTTGCGTATTAAAGTCGCGGGCAGCAGTCCGCAGGCGGGAGGCGGGAAGGGTTCCAAGATGAAGGTGAACGCGAAGGATGTCGCCGCGGGCGTCCTGCTTATCCTGATCGCCGCGATCGGGCTCTACCTTAACCAGGACCACTCGCTCGGCTCTGCCCGCCGCATGGGCCCAGGCTATATGCCGATGATGGTCTTCTGGCTGCAGCTGGGGCTTGGCGCCTTCGTTCTGGTCGCAGGCCTGTTCAACGGCCCCGATCCGCTGGAGAAATGGACCGGGCTCGACAGCGTCAGCATGGCGCTCGGGATCGCCGCCGGCCTCATCGCCTGGAAGGCCGCGCCTCTACTCGGGGGGTTTTTCGCCAGCACCTACAATGCCGTAGGCGTCGGTATGATGGTCGGCTTCCTGGTCATCTGCTTTAGCGCCGGCTGGCGGCTTATTGGCTATGTCTGCGCCTCAATGTGCATCTTCGGCCTGCTCCTGGAAAAGGGCGGGCTGATGCTGGCGCTCGTCGGGACCATTTTCGTCGCCGCGGCGGCAGAGCCGGAGCACCGCGCTCGCCCGCTCGGCGTGCTGGGCATGACGGTGTTCCTGCTCGCGCTCTGCTGGTGGATCTTCATCAAGCAGCTCGACATTCGCGTGTCCGTCTGGCCGCAGTTTTGATCTGGCGTCGGGATTAGGGAACAGAAGCCATGGATCTTCTCGGCAATCTCGCTCACGGTTTCGCGGTCGCACTGACCTTCGATAACCTGCTCTTCGCGCTGATCGGCGCCTTCATCGGGACGGCGATCGGCGTGCTGCCGGGGATCGGCCCGGTCGCTACCATCTCGCTGCTGCTGCCGATCACCTTCGGCCAGCCGGCAACCACCGCCATCATCATGCTCGCTGGCATCTACTACGGCGCACAATACGGCGGTTCGACCACCGCCATCCTGCTGAACCTGCCGGGTGAGATCAGTTCTGTCGTCACCACGCTCGAGGGCTACAAGATGGCGCGCAACGGCCGCGCCGGCGCGGCGCTGGCCACTTCGGCGATCGGCTCCTTCTTCGCCGGCACGGTGGCGACCGTCCTCGTCGCCGCCTCCGGCCCGATGCTGACCTCGGTTGCGCTCTCCTTCGGCCCGGCGGATTACTTCTCACTCATGCTGCTTGGCCTGATCATCTCGGCGGTGCTGGCGCAGGGTTCGGTCCTGAAGTCGGTCGCGATGGTGGTGCTCGGCGTCGCCCTCGGCCTCGTCGGGACGGATGTGCAGACCGGCCAGCAGCGCTTCACCTTCGGCATCCCCGAACTCTCTGACGGCATCGGCTTCGTCGCGGTTGCCATGGGCATGTTCGGCATTGCCGAGATCATCCTGAACCTTGAGCGGCCAGAGGCGCGTTCGGTCCTCAAGACCAAGGTTGGCAGTCTGTTCCTGACCCGCGAAGAATTCCGCCGGGCGGTGCCTTCGGTGCTCCGCGGCACCGTCGTTGGCTCGATCCTCGGCATCCTGCCGGGCGGCGGCGCAGCACTGGCCGCCTTCGGCTCCTACATGATGGAGCGCAAGGTCTCCCGCGGTCGGGCCCAGTTCGGCAATGGCGCGATCGAGGGCGTGGCGGGGCCGGAGGCGGCGAACAACGCCGCCGCCCAGACCAGCTTCATCCCGCTGCTCACCCTCGGCATCCCGGCCAATGCGGTCATGGCGCTGATGGTCGGCGCACTCATCATCCAGGGCATCCAGCCGGGGCCCCGCATGGTGGAAGCCCAGCCGGATCTGTTCTGGGGCCTGATCTGCTCCATGTGGATTGGCAATGTCATGCTGCTGGTCATCAACCTGCCGATGATTGGCATGTGGGTGAAGCAGCTGCAGGTGCCCTACAAATACCTTTACCCGTCGATCCTCGTGTTCTGCTGCATCGGCGTCTACTCGTTGAATAACAACGTCTTCGACGTCTATATGACGGTGATCTTCGCGATCTTCGGCTACGTCTGCTCGAAGCTGAAGATGGAGCCCGCGCCGCTGCTGATTGGCTTCGTGCTGGGGCCGATGATGGAAGAACACCTGCGCCGCGCCATGCTGCTTTCGCGCGGCGATCCGATGGTCTTCCTCCAGCGTCCGATCAGCGGCACCATGTTGGCGATCGCCGCCATCGCGCTGCTGGCGATGATGTTGCCCAATCTGCGCAAGGGCAAGGAAGCGGCGATGAGCGGCTGATCAGCCGCCTTTGGGCTTGGTCACAGCCGCTCCGGGGACCCCCGGGGCGGCTTTTCTTTTGCGCTGGCCCGCCGCAGGCTGCGCCAGCGAAGGGAGATCGGCGATGGATCTGCAACTGCATGGCAAGGTGGCGCTCGTCACCGGCGCCTCGGCCGGTCTCGGCCGCACGATCGCCCGGCTGCTGGCGGAAGAAGGCTGCCGCCTGGCCATTCTCGCCCGTCGCCGGAGCCTACTCGAAACCCTGGCGACGGAACTGCCGGCCGGCGCCGAGCCGCTTATCCTGACCGAGGACGTGACCGACCCAGCCGCCGCGCCGCGCATCCGCGACGCCGTGCTCGACCGCTTCGGGCGGTGCGACATCCTGGTGAATAATGCTGGCGGCAGCCGGCCGCTGCCGGCTGGTGAGCTCGGCACCGAGGCGACCTGGCTGGAGGCGATGGAGCTCAACTTCCACGCCGCCCGGCGCATCACCCATGCGCTGGTGCCAGCGATGCAGGCGGCCGGCTTCGGCCGCATCATCAACCTCACCGGCACCGACGAGCCCTTCATGGTGAACCCGGCCAATGCGCCGAATGGCGCGACCCATATCTGGGCCAAGGCGCTCTCGCGCCAACTCGGTCCCTACGGCATCACGGTGAATTCGGTCCCGCCCGGGCGCATCCGCTCCGAACAGATCGACCAGCGCGTAATGCCGACCGAAGAGAGCCGCCGCGCCTGGGCGGAGAAGGAGGTGCCGGCCGGCTATATCGGCCTGCCGGAGGATCTCGGCGTGCTGGTGACTTTCCTGGCATCGCCGCGCGCCCGCTACATCACCGGGCAGGTGGTCCATGTCGATGGCGGCACCCGCCGCGCCAGCGCCTGAGGCGGCGCCGATGTTCATCGCGATGAACCGCTTCCGTGTCGCCCCGGGCAACGAGGAGGCCTTCGAGGCGACTTGGCGCAACCGCGAAAGCCATCTGCACGAGGTACCGGGCTTTCGCAGCTTCCACCTGATGAAGGGGCCGGTGCGGGCCGATCACGTGCTCTATGCCTCTCACAGCACCTGGGAGTCGGAGGCGGCCTTCCTGGCCTGGACGCGATCGGAGCCCTTTCGTCTGGCGCATCGCAATGCCGGCAATGCCAAGCCGCTCTATCTCGGCCCGCCGGAGTTCGAGGGCTTCGCGGTGCTGCTGACGACGACCGGGCAGGGCTGAGGAATGAACACCATCGTCGATGCCATCCTCAGCATGGCAGGGGCGATCGCGACGCTGTTCGTCACCCGGGATTCCCCGAATTTCGAGGTGGTGGCCGGCATGGTCGGCGTGGTGGTGATCGCTTTGGGGGTGCTGACGGCGATCCTCGCCAGCCGGCGCTGGCGGCGATAGGCGCCGCTGCGCCGCCCTACTCGTAGCGCAAGGTGAGTCGCGTCTCGAAGGTGCCTTTCGGCGGCAGGCGCACGGCCGCTGCCTCGAAGCGGGGTGGCCCGGTGCGGGTGATCGGCGCGTCATTGCCGAAGCCCAGTGGCTCCCGCGGGCGGCCCAGCCAATCCGTTCGTAGCTGGCGATCCCCATCGAGGTCATGGAAGGCCTTGAGGGCGAAATCGCCGGCGGGCAGATCGTGCAGGGTGATCGTCACCTCCCCCAACCGCGCCGGCGCGCTGCCCATGAACGGGCAGGCGGCGCCGGGAAATCCCTCGCGCGGGCAGGCCGCGACCAAGATGTCGCCAGGCGTGCCGTGGACGCCAAGGACATGGACCGTCAGTTCAGTGGCACCGGCCGGGGCCTGGAGGATGAGGAGTAGCGCGGCGAGCAGGCGGCTCATCGCGGCGCCAAATCCCGTTCCACCGTCGCCGCCAGCACGCCGCCGCCATAGGGGATGGCGGCGTCGTTGAAGTCGTAACCCGGGTTGTGCACCTCGCAGCCACCCTCGCCCTGGCCATTGCCGACCAAGATATAGGCGCCAGGCCGCTCGGCCAGCATATAGGCGAAATCCTCCGACCCCATAGCCGGGACCCGGCGTCGGTCGACATGCGCCTCACCGACCAGCCCGGCGGCGGCATCGCCGATCAGGTCGGTCTGCGTCGGCTGGTTGACTAGCGGTGCGGCGATTTCGCGGAAGTCCAGCGTGGCGGTTGCGCCGAAGCCGGTCGCAATACCGCTCGCCAACTCGCGCATGCGGATTTCGATCAGCCGCATCGTCTCGGCCCGGAAGGCGCGCACCGTGCCGCGCAGCACCACCCGGTCGGGGATGACATTATAGGCGCTGCCCGCTTCGAAGCCCGTGGTGGTGACCACGCCGGTATCGGCGGGCGCGACGCTGCGGGCGATGATGGTCTGCCAGGCGCCGATGATCTGCGCGCCGATTACCACCGGATCGATGGTGCTCTCCGGCCGTGCGCCATGCCCGCCGCGGCCCTGGATGGTCAGGTCGAAGAAGGCAGCACCGGCCATCATCGGCCCGGCGCAGAGGCCAAACTGCCCGACCCGCATCCCCGGCCGGTTGTGCAGCCCGTAGATGGCATCGCAGGGGAAGCGTTCGAACAGCCCGTCCGCCAGCATGGCGCGGGCGCCGCCCTGGCCTTCTTCAGCGGGCTGGAAGATGAAGTGTACCGTACCGTCGAAGCGCTTGGTCTCCGCCAGGTAGCGCGCGGCGGCGAGCAGCATGGTGCTATGCCCGTCATGGCCGCAGCCATGCATCTTGCCCGGGATCGTGGAGGCATGCGCGAAGCCGTTGGCCTCGGCCATGTCGAGCGCGTCCATATCGGCGCGCAGCCCGACGGCGCGATTGCCCTGGCCGTGGCGCAGCGTGCCGACCACGCCGGTGCGGCCGATGCCGGTCGTGACCTCGATCCCCATCGCGCGCAGCCGCTCGGCGATCAGGCCGGCGGTGCGATGCTCCTCGAAGCCGGTCTCGGGGTGGGCGTGGAAGTCGCGGCGCCAGGCGGTCAGCTCGGGCAGCCAGGTGCGGATGTGATCGACAGGGCTGGTGGCGGGGTGGCTCATCCGGGCAATATCGCCGCCAAGGGCGTGCTGGGCAAATCCCACAGCCCCCCGGCAGGGCAGGCATGGAACATCGGGCCGAGGACAGGACCAAACCGCAGCGGGTGGTACCGGCACCGAGCGGTCTGGCCCGCGGTGCGCCGGCGCCGTGGTGGCTCAAGCTCGGCGTCAAGCTTGGGCTGACGGCGGTGGGGCTGCATGGGGCCAGGGCCCGGCGCCTGCGTCTCGCCCGCCCGTCCTTCGGCATGCGCGACCCCACAAGCGTGCTCGCGGCACGCGACTGGGTAAGCTGTGCCCGCGCCGCGTTGGGTCGCCCGCCGCGTGGCTTCCTTGAGATCGGGCCCGGCGGGATGACCCTGAGGGCGCCACTGCTCGCCGGGCTAGGGCTCCGGCCCATCTGGTTCCTCGATGCCGAGGATAACGGCCCGCGCGACCCCAGCGCCTTCCGCGCCGTGGCGACGCTGGCCCGTGCCGAGGGGATCGCGGGCCCGGTGATCGAGCACGGCGCCGACCGCGCCGCGGTGCTGGCGCAGTGCGATGCCCGGCTGCTGATCGGCGGGCCGGAGGCGCTGGCCAGAATCCCCGACGGATCGATCGATCTCATCGTCAGCACCGCCGTGCTCGAACATGTGCGGCGGGATCTGCTGGTGCCGCTGCTGGCGGAGCTGCGCCGGGTCTCGGCGCCGGATGCGGTCGGGCTGCACGCCATCGATTTCCAGGATCATCTGGGCGGCGGGTTGCAGCATCTGCGCTTCAGCGACGCCTTCTGGGCGAGCACCCTGGTCGACCGCGCTGGGGTCTATGTGAACCGGCTTGGCCTCTCTGCCATGGTCACCCGCTTCGCCCATGCCGGCTTCGCGGTGGAGGTGCCGGAGGCGGTGGTCTGGGACGCCCGCCCGCCCGGCCCGGCGCGCCCGCACCCGGAGGCGATGCGCCCGGCGGCCGATGATCTCATCGCGCGGGCGCTGCTGCTGGTCCGGCCGCGCCCGCCGGGCTGACCGCCGCACGCGCCAGGGCCAGCGCCTCGGCCAGCACCGCCGCATCGCCGATGTGATTGGCCAGCAGCACCACCAGCGCCGCATCCAGCTGGCGGGACGCCGCCTCGTCCAGATCGCGGTGCGCGGCCATCAGCTGCGCGTACCAGCCATCGGGGTCTGGCAGGCGGGGCTCGCGGGCGAGCGTCATGGCGCATGTCCCAAAGCCTTGGCGTGGGCGGCGGCGATCGCCGCCAGCTCGGGCGCGGCGAAGCGGGCGGCGATATGCTGGTCCGGGCGCAGCAGCACCGCCTCACCAGGCCCGGCGGCGAAGCGGGCGGCGGCGAGCCCGGCATGGTCGAACAGCGCCCCGGGCGTTTCCTCCTGGCTCACCACCACGCGGGCCAGCCCGGGCGGTGCCGCGGCGGGCGGCACGCCGGGGCCGGCGAAGGCCAGCAGGGTGAAGCCATCCCCGGCCGCCCCGATATGGCGCAGCAGCCAGTCCGGCTGGCCGTCCCGCAGCACCGGCGCATCCGGCGCCGGCGCCGCTGGCACGCCGCCGGTCGCAAGCGGGCTGTCGGTGAGGATCGCCGGGCGCGACAGCCGCCCCGAATTCACCAGCGGCCGGGCCAGCGGCTGGGTCGCCGACAGCGCCAGGATGGCGTCGCGGTAGGCCCGCGCGGCGGCGTTCTTCGGGGTGATGAAATCGGTGCTGCGGCTGGAGTTCAGGATATTCTCGTCGGCCGCCGGCAGGCGTTCGGCATCATAGCTGTCGAGCAAGCTCTCCGGCGCCCGGCCGTCCAGCACCGCGGCCAGCTTCCAGCCGAGATTATCGGCATCCTGCACGCCGCCATTGCCGCCGCGGGCGCCGAACGGGCTGACCTGGTGCGCCGCATCGCCCAGGAAGAAGACGCGGCCATGGCGGAAGCGTTCCAGCCGGCGGCAGCGGAAGGTGTAGACGCTGATCCAGTCCAGCTCGAACGGCACATCGGGGCCGAGCATGCGGGCGACCCGCGCGCGCACCCGGGCGGGGTCCTTCTCGGCCTCCGGGTCGGCGTCCCAGCCCAGCTGGAAATCGATGCGCCAGATATCGTCAGGCTGCTTGTGCAGCAGCACGGATTGGCCGGGATGGAAGGGCGGGTCGAACCAGAACCAGCGCTCCGTCGGGAAGGCCGCGCGCATGCGCACATCGGCGATCAGGAAGCGGTCGTGGAAGATCTGACCAAGGAAGGGCAGGCCCAGCCCTGCGCGGAGGGTGCTGTGCGCGCCGTCGCAGGCCAGCAGCCACGCCGCCTGCATCTGATACTCGCCATCCGGCGTTGCCACCCGCAGGCGCACGCCGTCCGGCAGTGTCTCCATCGCCGCCACCCGCTGGCGCCAGCGCAGATCGACCAGCCCGGTGGCGGTGCAGGCTTCCACCAGCCAGGCTTCCGCATGGTATTGCTGCAGACTCACGAAGGCGGGGTATTCATGTCCCTGTTCCGGCAGCAGGTCGAAGGCATAGGCCTCTCGCTCCCCATGGAAGACGCGGCCGCGCTGCCAGGTGATGCCCTTGTCCAGGAAGCGCTGGCCCAGGCCAAGGCGGCCATAGATCTCCAGCGTCCGCTTCGACCAGCAGATGGCGCGGCTGCCGACCGAGACGGTGTCCTCCTCATCCAGCAGCACGCTGGCGATGCCGCGCCGGGCGAGGTCGAGGGCGAGCGTCAGCCCGACCGGGCCGGCGCCCACGATGACCAGCGGCGCGGCCTCCGGCCCCGGGCGATCCAGCGCGGCGGGGCGGCGATAGGGAAATAGCGGTGGGGCAAGGCGCATGGTGGGCCTCGTTCATGGGTGGGTTTCACCATGCGGCGGATCGCCCGGCCCTGCCAAGCGCCGGGCTCGCAAGCGCCGCGCCAGCCGCCTATTCTCGCGCGGTGGCGGCGCAGCGACCGCCGGTGGAGAAGCCTCGTGCGTCGAGCCGTTCTGGCCCTGCTCGCCTGCCTGCCTGCGCTATGGCCGTGGGCCGGGCGGGCGCAGTCGAACGATCCGTCCTTCCGGGTCGTCAACCGGGGCGCGGAGGTGGTCAACGAGGTCTATGCCTCCCCCGCCGGTCAGCGGGCCTGGGGGCAGGACCGGCTGGGGGAACAGGCGATCCCGCCGGGCGGCAATTTCATCGTGCGGCTGCCGGCGGACGGCAATTGCGTCTACGACATCCGCGTGGTCTTCCGGGGCGGCGTGGCGGATGAACGGCGCGGCGTGAACACCTGCAACCTGACCGATTACGTGGTGGGGCGGGCCGGGGGCGGTGCGGCGGCAGCGGCCGGGCCGCGCGGCAACCCGTCCTTCAACCTGGCGAACCAGAGCACCCGGCCGATCGCCGAGTTCTTCGCCAGCCCATCGACCGCCCAGGGCTGGGGCCGCGACCGGCTGGGCGAGGTGGTGCTGCCACCCGGGCAATACCTGCCCATCCGGCTGCCGGAGGGCGAATGCGGCTATGATCTGCGCTGGGTCTTCCAGGGCGGCGGAGCGGAGGAGCGACGCAACGTGAATACCTGTGCCACCAACAATTATATCGTCCGATGAGCCGCGCCGCCGCTGGCCTGCTGCTGGGCCTGTTGCTGCTGGCGGGCTGTGCCGAACGCTGGGCCAAGCCCGGCGGCACGGCCCAGGAATTCGAGGCGACGCGGACCTATTGTTCGGCCGGTGCCTACCAGATGTTTCCGCCGATGCCGCGGCTGGTGCCGGGCAGCCCCGGCTATTTCACGCCGGCGCGGCAAGTGTGCCGGAATGGCCGCTGCTGGATGCAGGGCGGCGTCTGGATGCCGCCGACAGTGAACACGGTGGATGACAATGCGCCGGGGCGGAACCAGCAGGTGCGCGCCTGCCTGTTTTCGGCCGGCTGGCAGCCGGTGGAGAACGAGGCGCAGGCGGCGGCCATCACCAATGCGCCGCACGCCATTCCGGCCACGGCGGGCGATCCGTCCTTCGTGGTGATCAATCGCGGGCGGCAGGTGCTGCAGGATGTCTTCGCCTCCCCCGCCGGGGAACAGAATTGGGGGCCGGACCGGCTGGGCGGCAATTCGCTGCGGCCGGGCGGGCGGGCCAAGGTGCAGCTGCCGGGTGGGGAGTGCCGCTACGATCTGCGCTTCGTCTGGCTGAACGGGCAGGCGCAGGAACGGCGCGGGGTCGATCTTTGCGCGGTGACGGAGCTGCCGGTGCGGTAGGGGCCGGGGCGATGTTTCACGTGAAACATTTCCTATGGCTGTCCCCTTCGGCGCGGAGACCAAGCTTCTAAGCCACTGACCTCACTTTCGGACAAATGCCCGAGGTGGCACGAGGCCGGCCGTTTGTATGATTTTTTCCTTTGAAGGCGCGGGGCCATAGCAAGACAGGCGCCCGTGCCGTGGCTGCGCCCTGGGTGGGGGGATGACGGACCGATGCACGGTTTCAAGGAGCGGTGGGCGGGACGGCCCGGGCGGGCAGTTTAGCGGCGCGGGCCGCGCGCGGTCAAGAAAATATACCTAACACTTTCCCACTTGGCCGGCGCCACGCCGCGTATGGCGTGGCCCCGGCGCCCCTTCATTCTTTCTTCATCCTTTTGACAGAACATCGGTCCCGGTCTCGCTTTTGAGAAAAAAGATCGGGGATTGAGACAAACCTACCTTGTCCCCGCTTCATATTTACGTTATTCGATAATTGTGCAGCGGCTGGCCCCCTCCGGCCCGGCGGCAGATCGGGATCAGGCCCATGGCAAAGACGCGACAAACGATGCGGCAGGTGGTTCAGGGCCAGCGGACGCGCCCGGTGTGGCGGCTTGCGGCCACCCTGGCGGTGGGGCTCGGCGGCGCGCTGCTCGCCGCCCCGGCGCTGGCGACCAGTTACAGCATCACCAATCTCGGC
>Ga0114960_10002412_pt1 | contig 14608 bp, 11 predicted proteins | sample C_130625_MF_Meta_FD_92637 | JGI IMG/M metagenome (GOLD analysis project Ga0114960, IMG submission 92637) | Freshwater microbial communities from Lake Croche, Canada to study carbon cycling - C_130625_MF_MetaG | ecosystem: Environmental > Aquatic > Freshwater > Lake | place: Lake Croche, Canada... | reverse complement strand
ATACACTTTAATTATTATATTGGCGATCAACTTATAAATGTAAAATATAGAGATGGGCATAAAAATTTCAAATTATTTAAAGGGGCCGAAAAGGTTTTCTATAATATTAATAGCATTGTTGGTTTTGAGTATTGCGTTATTGTTGAGGGTGAAATGGACGTTTTGGCATTACATGAAGCTGGAATTACTAATGCAATATCTGTACCCAATGGCGCTACTTTGCATACCAATAATCTTGAGTATCTTGATAATTGCATTGATTACTTCGAGGATAAAACTAAAATAATTATCGCAGTAGATTCAGATGCTGCAGGACAAGCATTACAAACAGAATTAGTAAGACGTCTAGGATCAGAAACTTGTTATATTGCAACTTTCGATGATTGTAAAGATGCTAATGAATATTTAATTAAGTATGGGAAAGAAGCTTTATCACAAAGAATATCAAGATCAAAGCCAGTGCCTCTTGAAAATGTTACTACGTTTAAGGACATTGAGGATGAAATTACAGATTTTGTTAGAAATGGTTTCAAACCTGGTTTCCAAGTTGGGTTGGATAACTTTGATAGTATTTTTTCTACATACACTGGTCAATTCATTACTGTTACCGGTATTCCTAGTTCTGGTAAATCTGATTTTGTAGATCAAATGGTTGTAGGTTACAATGCTAATTATGGTTGGAAAACAGCTTATGCTTCTCCAGAGAATACTCCAACGTATTTACATGCTCATAAGTTAATGCGCAAAACATGGCAAGGTATGCCTGGTGTAAATGATATTAAAACTGATAGATGGAATCAAGTTGCAGATCACGTTAATGATAATTACTTTTTCATTGACATGGAACGGTATACATTGGAATCAGTATTACGTAAAGGAGCAGAATTAGTTAAGCGTAAAGGAATTAAATGTTTAGTTATTGATCCATTTAATAAAGTAAGATCTGCTGATGCATCAGGCGATGTTAATGTTTATACATTAGAATATTTAAGTCAAATAGAAATATTTGCTAAAAAGTATGATGTGCTTGTTATGGTTGTTGCGCATCCTACTAAAATGTACAAAGACGCAAAAGGCAATATTGAGGAGCCAACTATGTACAACATTAAAGGTGGTGGAGAATGGTATGATGCTTCTTATCATGGATTATTAGTACACAGAAATTATGAAGACAAGACTGTTAAAGTTAAAGTTCTTAAATGTAAGTTTCAAAACTTAGGAGAAAATGGCGCTGAATGTCATTTCAAATGGGAACCAAATTCGGGTTGCTTTTTACCTCATGTTCCAGCGGTAAGTTCTAACGATAAGATGCCATGGGAATAGATAATTAATACTTATAAAAAATAAATAATTATGCAAAAAGAGTTTATACTTTATGAACAAGCATTAAATCTTAATCAACTTGGGTTTGATGAATCTTGTATTGCAACAACAGACCAAATAGAATATATTCACATAAAAGGAACAAAATCTTTATCAAGAGGTTCTATGATGTATGATACCATTAATTGTCCAACTTATTCTCAAGCATTTAGATGGTTTAGAGAGAAGTATAAAATGGATTCTGTAATAATTAGAAGTTTTAGTATGACTAATTCCTATCACTATAATATTGTTATAGACCAAGATTATGGAAATGATTTACAATCTACATCAATTCCTAATAGAACATACGAAGAAGCAGAACTTGAATGTCTTAAAAAATTAATAGAAATAGTAGATGGGTAGTGGTCTTAAAAAGAATGCAATTGATATGGGTAATTACATTTGTTCAGCAAGAGAACAAGAGGCTTATATGTGGTGTATTAGAAATAACATATTTATAGCTCCCAAGCCAAAGAGTACTACAGAATGGAATTTAGTAATAACAATTAATGGCAATCGGAATATTAGCCCTAATGCTTATAAAAAAAATGATATATGGCAACAGCTTTATAAGTTCTATTCTTATTATTATGATAAATATGCTAACAAAGTAAAAGTAAAAACAGTAGAGGATCCAAAACCTAAAACAAAGCAGAAAGTTGATGACACTGCTAATAACTTTAAATTATTTTAAATGGAAAGATACGAATTACAATACAGAGCTTTATTAAAAGAGTGTTTTTTTATGGGGGTTCATCGTGATGATCGTACTGGCGTTGGATGCGATTCAATATTCAATGCATCTTTAAAACTTGATGTATCAAAATACTTTCCTATTATAACCGGTAGAAAAATGTTTCAAAAAACTTTTGATACAGAATTTGAATGGTTTATTAATGGCGAAACTAATATACAAAGATTTAGAGATGCTAATGTAAAAATATGGGATGCTTGGGCAGATGAGAACGGAGATCTTGGCCCAGTGTATGGGCATCAAATGCGCAATTTCAACGATCAAAACATAGATCAAATGCAAATGCTTATTAAAAGATTAATTGATGATCCAGACAGCCGTAGACACATTATAAGTTTGTGGAATCCTGTCCAATTAGATCAAATGCGATTGCCTCCGTGTTATTTGTATTTTCAATTTTTTGTAGATAATGGCAAACTTAATATGTTTGTTGTACAAAGATCAGGCGATTTGTTTTTAGGCATTCCTTATGATATTGCTTTGTTTACAAAAATACTTTTGTATGTTGCTGAAAAAGTAAACTTAAAAGCTAATTTATTAGACGTTCAAATTATTGATGCTCATATTTATAATAACCAAATTGATGCTATACATAAATATTTTGAGCAAGAAACTTTTGAGCTTCCTGAGTATATTTATGAAAATGGAGCATTAACCTTAATAAATTATAAACACGGTCCAGTAATTTCAGCAAAAGTGGCCATTTAATCTAAATTATGTATTATATCTATCACATTTTTGGTAAAAAGATTGGAGTTACACGTAATCTTAATAGTAGAGTTACTATCGAACAAGGCTATCATCCTACAGAATATGAAGTATTAGAGACTAGTGAAGATATAGATTATGTATCTAGTCGAGAATTAGAGCTTCAAGCACTTTATGGATACAAAATAGATCGGCAATCTTATAAGAATTTAATCAATAAAAATAAAAAAGAACCTATGGTATTAAATGTAACTGAACAAACTACAACTTTTCCATGTCCTTTAAATAAACTTAAAGGTAATTTAATGGAAAATAAAGATATGGTAATTGAAACTGGTTTTGGCAAATATATTGTTAATAATGAATTAATTGATTGGATAGTTAAAAATGCAAATACTTCAATGTTCAATCCAGCAAGATCTTATGTGTATAACAAAGCGTTGCATGAGCGGTTTAAAGATTACCGCGCAAGCCCTGCTGAGCCAGAAACAATTCCTAATGTATATGATCTTATTAGACAGTGGGCTGATGAACGGGGCATATATAGAAACGGTGATGCAAAAACACAGTTTATAAAACTTCAAGAAGAAACTGGCGAGCTTGCTAGAGCAATATTAAAAAATGATCGCGAAGAATTAATTGATGCTATTGGTGACGCGGTTGTTGTATTGACTAATTTAGCCGCGTTAGAAGGATTAAAAATTGAAGACTGTGTTACATCAGCTTATGACGTAATTAAGTCAAGACAAGGGTCAATGGTTAATGGCACTTTTGTTAAAGAAAATCCTCCAACAATTAATCAAACAAGTTTTAATATAAACGCAACTGATTATCAATTATTAAAAACCTCAACACTATAATATGAAACAAGAAATTGAATTTAGAGATCCAGTTGTACAATGCGTAGTAAATAAATTTGTAGATAGATCTGATGTTGGCTTTGCTAAATATGGCAAAACTTTGCGTGACGATAAATCTGATATATTTGCTTGGCTAAACCATTTGCAAGAAGAATTAATGGATGCTACATTATATCTTCAACGTTTAAAAGAAGAAATATCTGACTTACGTGAAGAGAAAGAATTGTTAAATAGCATTAATGACATTGACGTTATTGATGCCGTAGAAGTTCCTAACTTTAAGCCAAAAAAAAAGAATTCAGTAAAGAGGAATGGTCATGGGCGTAGTTTTGTTATAGATCCTGACCCTTCTGATATAGATTCTATGAATGAATTATATAAGTATTTTGTAACACATACAAGTCCATTTGAGGGGTTTCAAACTATAACTACTCCTCATGCGCAAGCTGTCTAAAAAGAAAGGCCCTGTTATAGCTAAAAAGGTGGTGTATGATGGCATCACCTTTGCTTCGGGCTTAGAAAAGTATATGTACAAAGCATTAAAGGATGCTAAAATAGATTTTGAATATGAAGGAAAAACATTTGAACTAGTTCCTTCTTTCACTTTTAGTAATGCATGCTTTGAAAGACAATCTAATGGTAAAGGTGATTATATTAATAGAGGAAATAAAAAAGTATTAAATTTAAAATATACACCTGATTTTGTTGGATTAGATTTTATTATTGAAACTAAAGGTAGAGCAAACGATTCTTTTCCATTAAGATGGAAGTTATTTAAAGAATGGATGATTTTAAATAATGATAAAAGAACTTTATATAAGCCACAGAATCAAGCTGAGTGTTTAAAAACAATAGAATTAATTTTAACCAAAAATAAATAACCATGACATTAACAAATTATGAAGAACCTGAGAATGAAGGCAGAAATTGGAGCCTTACAATAGGTTTGTATCCAGGAATATTATTTGGATATAGAGGATACGAAGAGGTAGATTTTACAACGCATGTTATTTATTTACCATTTATAGACTTTGCATTAGAAATAGAACATTAAAAACCAAAAAACAAATATGAGTTTAACCTTAGATAAACAAATCTTAAGTGACATTACCGTATAATTATAAGCACTTTATAAAATAAATGTTTACAATTGCTGTAAGTTTCTGTGTAAACGCGTAATAATATAAATATAACCAAATGGAAATAGATATGAACATAACGAGTTGGTCTGACAAAGACCTTGAATCATTATGTATTCCAGAAAATCACAAGATTACTTTTGATGGATTTGAATACTGGTGGTTGCATAAAATACGCGGGAACAAATGGGAGTTGCATTGCATTCAAGGATTTGATAACTGGAAAAAACCTTATAATTGGCTTAATGAATGGCTTTATAGATGGAGTCAAGAACTAACTGATAGGAAAATAAAATCTTCGTCAATGTATCTTAACAAAATGAGAGAGTCTTTAGAATCTACAAAACAAGTTATGGAAATAAGTAATAATAAAAGATTAAAGACTAAAGAAAAGATTAAGATGATACAGGAACTATTACCAGAAGAATCAATAACCTTTATAGCTAATGTACTTAACATAAGTAGACAGGCTATTCATAGACATTTATAATTATGAAAGTGAATACATTCTCTAACAATTGTCCTATCTGCAATATTGAAAGATTTTTTAAGACAGAAAGGAATCTATATTTATCAAACAATAATCCTAAGCCATGTAAGTCATGTTCAAATTCTATACAAGCAGGAGGTATTGGAAAATTGTTTACGAGTAACTCAAAAGCATGCTCATATTGCAAAACATATAAATCTTTTGATGAATTTAAACTTAATAAAAATAGCGGAAACCTAAATTCTAGATGCGTTTCTTGCCAAAAGGAATATAATAATCATTATGGTAAAAATAGAGGCAGATGGATAAAATACGGTATTGATGAATTAATATTCAATGAGTTACTTATAAAACAAGACCACAAATGCAAGATATGTAATATAAATATAGATAAACCCACATGCGCCATAGACCATGATCATAATACAAATGAAGTAAGAGGTTTACTGTGCCGTAATTGTAACACTGCGTTAGGTCTTTTTAATGACAATATAAATAGCTTGCTTAATGCAATAAAATATTTAACAATTAATAAATAAAAATAATAATAAAAAAATGGATTTAGACAAAGAGATACTGAGTTCGATAACTATATACACAAAATATGCAAAGTATTTACCAAACAAAGAAAGAAGAGAAACATGGGACGAATTAGTAACTAGGAATATGGAAATGCATGTTGCCAAGTTCCCAAAAATGAAAGAAGCAATTGAACAAGTTTACAAAAATTTTGTATTTAATAAAAAAGTTTTACCTTCGATGCGAAGCCTACAGTTTGGCGGTAAAGCTATTGAGCTTAATAATGCTCGCATTTATAACTGTGCTTTTTTACCTATTGATAGTATTCACAGTTTTTCTGAGACTATGTTTTTATTGCTTGGAGGTACTGGAGTTGGTTATTCGGTCCAACAACATCAAATTGAAAAACTACCTGAGATTAGAAAACCTAATTATGATCGTAAAAAAAGGTATGTTGTTCAAGACAGTATTATCGGATGGGCAGACGCAATAAAGACTTTATTTAAGTCGTACACAGGAGAATTAACGTCACACGTAACATTTGATTTATCTGACATTAGACAAAAGGGCGCTCTGTTAGTTACAGCAGGTGGTAAAGCGCCAGGCCCGGAGCCATTGCGTATAGCATTAGTAAATATTGAAGCTATTCTTAGGGAAAAAGCAGACAGATCAAGGCTTACTGATATTGAATGTCACGATATTCAGTGTCATATTGCCGATGCGGTTTTAGCTGGAGGAATAAGAAGAGCAGCTATGATTAGCTTATTTGATCTTGATAGTACTGCAATGTTAAATTCTAAAGCAGGCAATTGGTGGGAAACAAATCCTCAAAGAGGTAGAGCTAATAACTCTGTAGTTTTATTGCGCCATAAGATTGATAAGAAAACATTTGATAAAGTATGGGAGCGCATTGAAGCTTCTGGATCTGGAGAACCTGGTATTTACTTAACAAATGATAAAGACTGGGGAACTAATCCTTGCTGTGAGATCGCATTACGACCATATCAGTTCTGTAATTTAACAGAGATAAATATGAGCGATATTGAAAGCCAAGATGATTTTAATGCAAGATCTTCGGCAGCGTCATTTTTAGGAACATTACAAGCATCGTATTCAGACTTTCATTATTTACGTGATATATGGAGAAAGAATACAGAGAAAGATGCATTACTTGGCGTATCAATGACAGGTATTGCATCAAAATCAAATTTAGAATTAAACTATGAAGAAGCTGCACAAGTGGTTAAAGAAACAAATAATGTTATTTCTGCAGCGCTTAACATCAACCGAGCAGCAAGAACTACGGCAGTTAAGCCCGCTGGCACTACGAGTTTGGTTTTGGGAACTTCTAGTGGTATTCATGCTTGGCACAATGATTATTATATTCGCCGTATGAGATTAGGCAAGAATGAAGCAATTTATTCTTATCTCGCAATAAATCATCCAGAACTGTTAGAAGATGAATACTTTAATCCAACATTGCAGTCAGTCATTTCTGTTCCACAGAAGGCCCCAAACGGAGCTATAACAAGACATGAGTCTACATTAGATTTATTAGAAAGAGTTAAGTTAATTTCTAGAGACTGGGTTAAGCAAGGTCATGGAAAAGGTAATAATACCCATAATGTTTCCTGTACTGTTTCTGTACGTGACGACGAATGGAAAATTATTGGTGAATGGATGTGGGCAAATAAAGAATACTATAATGGATTGTCGGTTTTACCTTATCATGGCGGAACATATAAGCAAACACCATTTGAAGATTGTACTAAAGAAGAATATGAACAAATGATGTTAACATTAAAAGATGTGGATTTGTCTAAAGTAATAGAAGTACAAGATAATACTAATTTTAGCGATGCTGTTGCTTGTGGTGGCGGAGCTTGTGAAATAATCTAATAAATAAATATGAAAGAAACAACTTTAGTGGAAATGAAAAACAAACTTGATGCAATTATAAGAGTACTGCAACAAGTAATGAATGAACAGCAACATTTAACAACTTTAGCGGCGGGCACATTAGAAGCGGTAAAGCTTATGCCTGGTTATGATGATGCAATACAAACTCTAACAGATCGAGCAAAAGAGAATTTAGAGGCAAAAGAAAAATCCGCAGATGATTTTATAATTAATTAAATTAAATTAAAAAAGGGAGGCTAATTAAAGCTTCCCTTTTCTATTTTGGAACTATTAGGTATGGTGCCTATTTTATATTTGTTCCTAATCTTCTCATTCTTCTTTCTCTCTCTATTCTTTCTTTTCGTTTTGCTCTTCTTTTAGTTACCTCTTCTTTTTTTATTTTTAAACGTTCTTTAAAAGGTAATTTTCTTATAGAGTCTTTTTTGCGTTTTCTTGATTCAATAGATTTTTCTACTCCTTCTTCTTTTCTTATTGCTTTAGCTTCTTCTTTTATTTTTGTATCCCCTTCAATGTCTTTTATACCAACACTATAAGGGCTCCAGCCTAAACCAATCATAACTCTTTGCCAAGCTTTATTTTGAGAATTCATTGCTTGAGAAACATTTTCAATTTTAGTAACAAGACGATCTATTGGTAGATTTGCTCCTGCTTCGGTCAATTTACCGGCTACTGAATACATTGGGCCTAAATGAACTCTTCCATCTTGCATTACTCCCCAGCCTCTTTTTTCAATAAGATCTTTATCGTATTTAGTTTGATTTAAGGCAGTATATACTTTTTTAAGTTTTGATCCAATAGGAGGAGAAATATTAGCCCCTTCTAACACAACCTTAGCATAGTCAGCTTTGTTTGCTTTATCAGCCTCCTCTTTATACTTTAATACCATATTTTTTAAAGTAGCTACAGCGCCACCGGCAAATCCAGTACCTCTTAATATGGTATCTAATACATCATCAGCAAGCCCAATTAATTTTTGATTTCTAGTTTTAATTGCTTTTGCTTTATCTTCATCATCACCACCATCATCTCCGTTAAAAGCAACAGCAAATAATCCTTGTTGTAATACAGAGAACATTATGTTTTGAATAGCTAAGTAATATACTATTTTAGCAACATGTGTTTTAGCATCTCCTCTACCATTTTTTAAATCTAAAATTGCTTTTTTAACAATACGCGATTGTTGCATTGCTGTATTTTGGAAAGTTAATAATAATCTTCCTGCTGCACTAGCTTGTTGTTTAGATATATCCCTAGGATCACCGGATTGCTGAGTTTCATCTGACACTTTAGAAAAATCATTCCACGCCGCTTTCTCTGCCTCTTCTTCTGATAATCCTTCTTTTAAATAAGATTTAATTCTATTTCTATAAAAAGGAGCTCCTCCCGATGCGATTGCAAAGCTATCCGCTAATTGTGTTGGTGTATAACCTATTTTTAATAAATAAGATACTACAGCATTTACTTTATTTTTACTACCGGCAGCGGCATTAGCAATTTCAGCAGCAGCAACATCCTCTTTTAATCCACCGCGTCTTTCCTTCATTTTATCAGAATTCCAAATATGAGAAAAATCTTTCCAATATTGTGGTTGATTAGCAAACGCTTTAGCGGCAGCATAAGGATTGTTATCTCTAAAGTTTAAAAAGTTGATTGCTCCAATTAACTGTAAAGCAGCTGATCTTGTATTCATAAACATAATAGTACCTGTAGATCCACTAATCCAGTTACTCCAAGCAGTTGTTTCTTTGTCTTTACCAAAGCTTTTATTCTTACCAGAAATCATTCTATATATAACATCTTCTAATGCTTCTCTAACATTAGTTCCGTAGGCAGCCTCAACTTTATTCATATTAGGACTATCTAGTTTTCCGTCTTTAAAGCTTCCAAAGATTTCATTTACATTATCTATAAATTCTCCTAAAAACAATTTCCTACCATTGCCTTCTGTAATATTATGTAGATCAGAAATAATGGTATTAGCATCCCAATATTGCACAGGTTCAACCCATCCAATACCTTGTCTACCCATTATTGTTAATCCATCTTTAAAAGCATTCAATTCAGGATCATTATTAATTAAATCAGTTAATTTTTTTTGATCTCTTTCTGAAATTCCTGGTATTTCCTTGCCTCCATCTGTCCACATTGCAACACGTACGGCTTGATCATAAGTAAAGTCTCCATCTGGAATTAACTTTTCTAATTTTTTATTTACGTCAGGAAAAGCATTTAATAATTTTTTATATTCTCTTTTTATAGATTGCCTAGCCGCGTCCATCAATGTGCTGCCATTGACATAAGGAATTAGCAAAGCATCAGATAAGAATTTTTTATGTTCTTCACCTTGAGTTCCTTTACCCATAAAATTATATAATAATAATTCAAAATCAGCCGCGGATGGTGGAACATAAAAATCAAATTTATTTTTATTAGTGCCCCTTCTTCTTGCAACAATGTCCGAAAATACTTTATAATTTTCTATTCCCTTTACATCCTCTATTATTTGATTAAACTTAGGGGATAATTCTTCTTTAGATATTTTTCTAGATTCTTTTATATTAAGTCTATCAGCTATCTTTTTTATATCTTCAAATTCTTTTATATTTTCTTTTGAATTTAAACCAGATTTAGATAAACGAACTAAAGCATTGAAATTTTCTTTTGATCCATATTCAGCTTCAATGTTATATGCTCTTGCTCCTTTGTCTAAGTATTCTTGTATTTTTAATATAACATCTGGAGCATACATTCTATTTTCTCCTACAATAGGTTGTTTAGGCATTAATAATTCAACCTCTTTAGGTATAAGATTTACAACTCCTTTATCAAGAAAATCTCTAAATTCTTTTTCATTTATTTTGCTATCATAAAAATTCATTGTTTTGTTAACTATTTCTTGAACTGTATGATTGTGTTCTAATTCTAATTTAGTCCCATAAGGAAGGTTTATAATCGCCATTCCAGCTTTTGATAACTTTCTTATTAAACTTCTTTGATCTTTTCTTAAAAATTCTATATAAGATTCAAAATCATATTTATTATATTTTTTACTATTTTTAAATTGCTTTATTTCGTCTATAAATCTATCAGAAGATTGTATTGATTGTTCATTTATTGTTTTAACATTTTTAACCCAATCTTTTTTTATTTCAGTTATATCTTGAAACAAAGGAACTTTTTTGTCACCAAAGAATATTGATTTGCCTTTTTGAACACCTCCTAATCTATAAGCATCATCACTTACTAATTCTCCTTCAAATTTAGAATATGCTTTAATTGCTTTTAAGATTACTTCTTTAAACAGTACTTCATTAGAAGTATATTGCTTTATTTTACCGCCTAAAGTAAAGGCTAGTGTTCTTAATGATCTTCCACTAGAAGCAATCCAATTATTTATTACAGTGACTTCTTCATCTATTGTTTTTGCCTCTAACAAATTATCCTCTAATAAATTAAGAGAAACCTCAACTCCTCTAATAATTCTTTCCGATTGTTTAATATTTCCTCTTTCGGTTTGTTTAGCTATTTCATTAGCAAAATTTTCTTTAATCTGTGTACCTAATCGTTCTTGATTAGCAACCATAGCGTCATAAATAGGCCCTTGATTTTGTAAATCATTATTTATTATATCAAAAGATGATTCCTCAGCAATTGCTTTTGCTAAAGATTCTTTTCTACCTCTTAAAGGATTTCCATCAGGTCCAAGCACTTGTGATAAATACTCTTCATTAGATACATTGTTAGCGACATTTGGCAATCTTCTTGCTAATTCAGCTCCAGAAGTTCTACCCGCTAAATCAGTACTTGTTGTTTCTCTATCAATTTTTTTACCAACCCATTCTGGATAATTAATGAACTTACCATCAATTTGTTTTTGAATAGCTTGAGGAAATCCACCTTGCCCATCTTTGCCCATTAACCATGTTGTGGTCATGTTTTCAAGTACATATTGTTTATTTGCAAGCAACCAATTTTTAAGTTGATTATCCTTTTTACCTCCCATTGCGGTCTTAACATCAATATCAACCTGTTTACCAATTTCATCTCTAATTTCAGCAATAAAAGGAGTAATAGTCCTATTCAATGATATTGGTTCATCTGCTTTAGATTTTAGAGTCCTTACTACAGTTAATATCTTGTTTTGGATTGTTTCTAGGTCCTCTGGGCTAAAAACTTTTGCTTCTAATACATTCTTATATTTTGGTTTTTCTGCAACCCTTTTGGTCATATTTTGATCCGCGGTTTCTGTAGCCATTAACCCTACTTCTTCAGACGCATCTTTGTTGAATTGTTCGCCTAATATTCTTCTTGAAGTTGCAATTGCTCTTACAGGTAAATACTTATTAATATAAGCCGCTAATGGTATACCTGATTCTGGCTTATACTTATTTATTAGATCTAAAATACCACCAATACCAGTTTCAATTTCGTCTGTTAATAACTCACGATCAAATCCAGGCGCATCTCTACGTTTATCAACAATGCGTTTTGTTATGGGTTTAAATAATTTTATAATTTGATCTGCTCCTGATAATCCTTTTTCATTATATATATCTTGCACTTTATCAGAAGACAATGAACCTCTCTCTTCTTTTATTATTTTTTTAACATCTTCTTCGTCTTCATTCTCAACTTCTTTAATCTTTTCTTCTTTAACTGGAGCTTTCTCAATTAATTTTTCCGCAGCTTTTATTTTACTTTCAATATTAGCTTTTTTAGAAATATATTCTTCCTCGCTCATTTCAGCATAACCCTCATCGTATTCATCTTCAAGGTTTTTTAAATCTTGTTTAAATTGATCTACTTTTGGATTAATTTGACTTTGCTTAACTTCCGCATTTGTTTTTGTATTAATATTTGCATTGCTTCCTTTAAATTCGCCTTTAGTAGCTAAGCCTTTAAATGCTTTATTAAATTTTCCGGTTTCAAAACTTTTATTATAGTCTCTTACAAAATCAAATACATCTTTGCCAGTTTTAAAACTAATTTTTTTAATACCGAACTTTTGAAACATTCTTCTAATAATATCACCTAACTTGGTAAAAAAAGTTTCATCATATTTAATATCCCCTTTTGTTAATGCTTCTGAAAGCAACGGCAATGTTTCCTCTAAATATTTACCTTCTGCTTTAGATATAGATTCTTTTGCGTTTTGAATTGTTTGATTATATTTTTCTTCATCTATAAAACCTTTATCAAAAAATCCTTTTGCTTTATCTACTATTCCTTCTAATTTAGATTTAGTTTTTTCAAAGTCTGATTTATAACCATCATAACGTTCTTTAAATTCTGTAGTATTTAATACTTCAGACCCTAAATAGTTTTCAATATGATTATATAAATCTGTACCTATTTTTTGTTGTAAAAATTCATTATTAGAAATTGCTTTATAAATAAGTTTATGCAAAAATTCGTGTTGACCAGTTGTTACCACTTGATCCATATCTGCTGCTTCTTTATTTATAATTAATGCTTGTTTACCATTTTTTAATGGAACAAATAACCCATACGAATCAGCTTTATCTTCAATAGTGTTTTTATCTAAATCGGTGTTTTCTGATAAGTAATTAATAACATCATTAGCAGTATTCAATTCGGGCAATTCAACCTCTTCTTGTAACCCTAATTTTTCTAAAGCTGTTCTTGTTCTTTCTATATCAATTGCACTAGTTAGCTCTGGTGTTAAATTTATTTTTTCTTCAATTGATATTGCAGCTAATTCTGCATTTATATCTTTTAATCTACCTAATTCAGGAGTAACTAATTCTTTATCTTTACCATCAATTTCTTTTTCAATATTTGCCTTTTCAAGTATTAAATTTAAAGATTTTTTCTTAGCCCCTTCTGAAAATGTAGACGGAATTTTTGCTCCAGAACTTCTTATTGTTCCTAAAGTTTCTAATTCAGATTGTTTTTCTTCAGCAGTAATATTACCTACTTTAAATCTTTCTTCAATATTACCAACAGCTGCTTTGAAAAAGTTATCTACTTGTATTAAATTTGCAGCGTTTTTATTTGATAAATCAAAAGAAGTTGCTACTTTAGTAGCGGCCGCTCTTAATTCAATAGCCGATTGCGTAAAAACTTTAGATCCAAAAGGTGATACAAAACCAATTAATCCACCCTGTAATCCAGCCTCATTAATTTCTTTTAAATTTAAATACTTTGTAGTATCATTATGTAGTTGAGTACCCATACTAGCTTGGTCAATAGCTTGCTGTGTACTTTCTGTTAAATATTCACCTAACGCAGAACTTCCAATAGCCTTTCCGCTTTGTATTGCGCTTTTACCAAAGTTTTTAATTTCGCCTCTAAATAATGATCCTAACACGTTTTTAGCATCATGACCCATACCTAATGCCTTACCTGTATTTTTTATAACATTTAGCTCTCCTGCATATTCTGTAGCTGCTGATAAAGCCGACCAAGCCGCAGCCTCCCCTCTATCCGCATACTTACCGTCTCCAATTGCCTTTGCTATTTCTTCATTGGTTGGCTCTTTACCTAAATCTTCTTTAAGTCCAGTTTTAATAGCACTATAATATTCGGGACCATAAGTTTGCGTAAACATGTTTGCAGCAGACAATCCAGCAATTAAAGGATTACCTGTAGCAGCTCCCGCTACTGTTAATCCAATATTAGGCACTTGTTCTCCTACTAGTTCAAATATATCTTTTAATTGTATACCGTCTTTTAAGTCAGCTTGATTAAATAAGCCTAAATACTTTTCGCTTTTTTCAATAGATTTTACCCTATCGTTTATCAATGTGCTTGTTTTATCTAAATAATTTTTTAACCTATTTTTAGCTTCTCCATAAGTTTTAGGTACATCTTGCTCTTTTGGGTTGTATGT
>Ga0114960_10002411_pt1 | contig 14608 bp, 16 predicted proteins | sample C_130625_MF_Meta_FD_92637 | JGI IMG/M metagenome (GOLD analysis project Ga0114960, IMG submission 92637) | Freshwater microbial communities from Lake Croche, Canada to study carbon cycling - C_130625_MF_MetaG | ecosystem: Environmental > Aquatic > Freshwater > Lake | place: Lake Croche, Canada... | reverse complement strand
GTTTCGCTGGCTGCTCGAGGAGCTGCGGGTGAGCTTTTTTGCCCAGGAGTTGCGCACACCGCAACCGGTCAGCACCAAGCGCTTGGACAAGGCCTGGGCTCAGCTGAACCACTGAGCACGTTCAAGCCCAATGTCCATCCAAGCTCAGAGTCGGGCCAAGCGCTCCAAGGCCAGGTTCAAGGTCTCGTCTTTTTTGGCAAAGCAAAAGCGGATCACCCGCTGGTCAAAACCGTCGGCATAAAAAGCCGACATGGGAATGGCGGCCACGCCCACTTCGCGCGTCAACCACAGGCAAAAGTCACTTTCGCTCAGGTTTTTTTCGGCCACCTTGAGCTCGTCGATCCGCACACACTGAAAGTAGCTGCCCTCGCTGGGCAGCAGTTTGAAGGCCGTGCGCGCCAAACCCGCGCGAAACAAGTCGCGCTTGCGGGCGTAAAAAGCGGGCAAGCCCATATAGGGCTCGGTGTTGGCCATGAAGCGGGCCAAGCCGTGCTGCACCGGTGTGTTGACAGTGAACACATTGAACTGGTGCACCTTGCGACACTCGGCGGTGAGGCTGGGCGGAGCGGCGCAATAGGCCACTTTCCAACCGGTGACATGGTAGGTTTTGCCAAAGCTGGAGATGATGAAGGCGCGCTCGGCCAAGCCCGGGTAAGAAGCGGCGCTGCGGTGCACCAAGGGGGCATACACCATGTGTTCATACACCTCGTCGCTGATCAGCAGCACCTGGGTGGGTTCCAAAATTTCTTGCAAGCGCAGCATGTCGGCGTCGCTCCACACGGTGGCGCTGGGGTTGTGCGGCGAGTTGATCAAGATGGCGCGGGTGCGCGGGGTGATGGCGGCACCGATGCGGTCAAAGTCGGGGCGAAAGCTACCGGGTGTGAGCGGCACGCGCACCACGGTGCCGCCGGCCAATTCGATGTTGGGGATGTAGCTGTCGTAACACGGCTCGAGCACGATCACCTCGTCGCCTGCGCGCACCACGGCCAAGATGGCATTGATGATGGCCTGGGTGGCGCCTGCGGTGACGGTGATTTCTGTCGCTGGGTCGTATGCCTTTTGGTACAGGGTTTGAACTTTTTGGGCGATGGCTTGGCGCAACTCCAAGACACCCAGCATGGAGGGGTATTGGTTCAGGCCTTCGCGCATGGCGTCGCTCACCGCATCGATCAAGGCTGGGTCGCAGCCAAAGTCGGGAAAGCCTTGACCCAAATTGACGGCTTGGTGCTCGGTGGCCAGGGCCGACATCACGGTGAAGATGGTGGTGCCCACGTTGGGCAGTTTGGTTTCAAGAAGGGGTGTCATGTTGAAAAACGGGGGTCAAGTGGGGTTGCTGGGGGAGGCCGTCCAAGGCGATTGCATGGCCGCTTGCAGGGTTTCCTGGGTCAGTTCAGGGCTCAGCATCTGGGCAAACTCATACACAAAATTGCGCAAATAAGCGCCGCGTTTGAACGCCACACGGGCCACATTGTGGCCGAGCAAATGGCCCAATGGCCGCGAGACCAGGTCTTCTTCGTTCTTTTCATTCATGGCCATTTCGGCCACGATGCCCACGCCCATGCCCAGTCGGACATAGGTTTTGATCACATCCGAATCGATGGCTTCCAGGGCCACGCGCGGCTGCAGGTGGGCCTTGGCAAAGGCATTGTCAATGCGGGTGCGCCCCGTGAAAGACGGGTGGTAGGTGACCAAGGGCTGCTCGGCCAAGGCGGCCAAGCTCAGGGGCTGGTCCACCAGCGCGTGACCCAGGGGCAGCACCAAGACATGTTCCCAGGTGTAGCAGGGCAGGGTGACCAGGTCGGGGTAATCGGCCAAGGACTCGGTGGCCATGCCCAGCTCGGCCACTTCATCCAGCACCATTTGGGCCACTTGACCGGGCGCGCCTTGGTGCATGCTGACGTTGACCAGCGGGTAGGTGGTGCGCAACTGGGCCACCGGCTTGGGCAAGACATAGCGCGCCTGGGTGTGGGTGGCGGCGATGGACAAAGTGCCCCGGTCTTGTTGGCTGTATTGCTCGCCAATGCGTTTGAGGTTGCTGACCTCGGCCAAGATGCGCTCAATGCTGTGCAGCACTTGCTGGCCCGGTTCGGTGACGCGTTTGAGGCGTTTGCCGTGGCGGGTGAAGATGTCAATGCCCAGCTCTTGCTCCAGCTCCAAAATGGCTTTGGACACACCGGGCTGCGAGGTGTGCAAGGCCTTGGCCGCTTCGGTCAGGTTGAGGTTGCGGCGCACCGCCTCTTGAACGAATTTGAATTGGTGCAGGTTCATGGCCGCGCTTTGTCTGGGTGAGCAGGGGCTGGCTGCAAGGGCATGTCCAAGGTGGCGGCCTGGGCCAGGGCATCGAGCACCGCAGACTGCTCGCCCACCGCCGGTTGCAGGTCAAACCGCACATGCGGGTGGTCCTGTTGCAACTGCGCCATCAAGACGGGCAGGTCTTCGCGCACATGCTTGCCCACCCCCAAAAACATGGGCAACACCCGGATGTGCACATGCCCCAGCGTGACCGCTTGGGCCACGGTTTGTGGCAGGTTGGGCTCGGTCAATTCCAGATAGGCACAGGCCACCCAGGCATGGGGGGCTTGGTCACGGATGCGCTGGGCCACGGCCAACATCGGACGCTGCCACGCCGGGTCGCGTGAACCATGGGCAAATAAAACGATGGCGGTCATTGGCGCAACACCAGCCAGGCAAAAGCGCCCAGCGAAATCAGGGAATAAAGCATGCCGGGCAAGGCAGCCGCCAACCAGGGTGTCCATTGGTTGAGGTTGCCAATGTGGCCAAACATATTGTTGAGCAGGAAAAAGCTGACCCCAAACATCACCCCAATGAACACATAGGTGGCGATATTGACGTTGCGCATGTGCAGGTAGGCAAAGGGCAAGGCGAGCACCACCATGACCAAACAACTCAAGGGGTAGAACACCTTTTTCCAAAATTCAATTTCATACAATTGAGCGGTTTGGGCATTGTTTTCCAAGTGGCGCACATAGTGAAACAAGTCCCAAATGCCCATGCGCTCGGGCTTGATCAAGGCCACCGTGACCATGTCTTGGCTGATGTCCGAGGGCCACAGCATTTCTGCCATTTGACTTTGTGCCAAAGGCTTTTGGGCCTCTGGGCTGGGGCTGAATTCGCTGCGCGCGACATCGCTCAAAACCCAAGCGCCTGTGTTGGCAATGTGGCCCTTTTGCGCCAAGGTGTGTGAGATCAGGCGACCGGTGGGGGAAAACTCATACAGCCGAACATCGCGCATTTGGCCCTCGCCATTGATGGCGCCCACATTGACCGCGAACTGGCTGTACTTTTGTTTTTCTTTGAGCCAGGCACCGTTTTGGCCGATGTGCAAGACACCGCCTTCAAACCGTGACTTGAGCAAGCGGCCCTCGCGCTCGCACCAAGGGGCAATGTGGTCGCCCATCACAAAGGTCAGCAGGGCAAACAACAAACCCAACAGCATCAAGTGGCGCAGGGCCAGGCCAGGGCCCATGCCGCTGGTGCGCAAAATGGTGAACTCTGACGACTGGGCCATGCGCGCCATCACAAAAATGCAGCCTATCAGCACCGTGATCGGCATCAACTCATAAACATGGATGGGGATCAGCAGCGCCACATACATCAAAGCATGGTTGAGTTGGTAGTTGGGGGAATATCGACCAGCCACGTTTTGCAGGTCTTCGACCAAGTCAAAGAAAAAAAACAAACCCAAAAATGCGACGGTCACAAAAGCCACGGCGGTCAACACCTCGGTGTAGATCAAGCGGCGCATGGTTTTCATGGCGTGCCCCCTGTGAATGAGCGGGCTGGCAGCCAATGGCGCCAAGACCATTGGTGGTGGCGCATCCACACACCAGCCAGTGCCACCACCAACACCCCTGCGTGCAAAGCCAAGGCGAAGCCCAAGGGGGTGACCTTGTGGTTGACCACCCAAGTTTTGCCAATGTTGATCATGTTGGTGTAGACCAAAAAGGAAAACAAAGCCAGCATCAATTGCAGGCTGCGTCCCGAGCGCGGGTTGAATTGCGCCATCAGCAAGGCCAGCAAAACAAAATTGAAACAAGCCAAGATGCTGCCCAATCGCCAGACCAATTCGGCCTGGTTCTCTAAGTTGGGTTGCGTCAGCAACGCATCCAAGGTGAGCATCTTGGCCGACAGCTGGCTGGTGTCCACCAGGGTGCGGCTGATGCGGGTGGCATAGGTTTCAAATTCGGCCAAGGTGAGCTCTTGGCTGGCATGGCGGCGCTCCAGCCGTTGCCCGTTTTCCAAGACCAAAAAGCGTTCATCCTCGCGCACATCGATGCGCCCCGTGCGCGCCGTGGCGATCACGGTTTTGTCGGCATCGGTGATGGAGATGAAGACGTTTTTACCCTGCAAGTCGCCGGCTTGGTCTTTTTCGATGAAAAACACCCGCTGCCCAGAGGCCGAGGATTGGAACTGTCCCGGGGTGACGCGCTCCAAATCGCCGCGTTTTTCATAGCGCTCGCGCAGTTCTTGCACCTGTTGGTTGCTCCAGGGCCAAACCAGCAAGATGAGCATGGCGACGATCAATATCAGCGGCCAAGCAAATTGCCACATGGGTCGCAACAATTGAAACATCCCCTGGCCACTGGTCAGCCAAATCACCATTTCGCTGTCGCGGTACAACCGAGACAGGGTGCTCACCATGGCCACAAACAGGCTGAGTGTGAAGATGGTGGGCAAATAACCCAGCACCGTGAAACCCAGCACCAGACTGACCTCGGCGGGGTTGACGTTGCCATTGGACGCCAGGCCCAGGGTGCGGATCAGCACCATGGTCATCACCACCGTGACCAGCACCACCAAAGTGGCGCCAAAGCTGCGGTTGAGCTCTTGTTTGAGACTGGAATCGAATAACATACCGTGCAGAGGAAAACCCGATTATGAACTTCAGCTTGCTCACGCTTTCATCCAATGCCATCCACAGCCACAAAACCGATGCCTTGGTGGTCTTGGTCCCTGAGGGGCTCAAGCCCGCACGGGGTCCTTTGGCCGATTGGTTGACCCGGCAGCTCAAAAGTGGCGATTTCTCCACCCAGGTCGGTTTTCATGTGTCCTTGTTCGAGGCGCCGGGGTGGGCGGCCAAGCGGGTTTGCTTTGTGGGCATGGGCAGTGCTGGGGCCGCGCAAGTGCGCCAAGCCCTGACGGCCGCATGGGGTGCGCTGAAAGGGGCCAAACCCGAGGCCATCACTGTGTGGATCCCAGAGTCAGCCACCAGCCTGGTGGGGCCCGCCATGCAGGCCTTGGCCGACGCCAGTTATGTGTTCACCACCACCAAACCCAGTGCCAAGCCGCGCAGCCTCAAAAGGGTCACGGTGGCCATGCCCGATGCGGTCAAGCACAAGACCGACTTTGCCCGCCAGCAGGCCTTGGTTGAAGGTGTGGAGTGGGCCAAAGAGTGGGCCAACCGCCCCGCCAACCATGCCACCCCCAGCATGCTGGCCAAGGCCGCACAAACCTTGGGCAAACACCGGCGCATGCGCTGCCAGGTGTTGGGCCCCAAAGAGGTGGCCAAGCTCGGCATGGGTTCATTCGCCGCCGTGTCCCAGGCCTCCGCTGAGCCTTTGCGCTTCATTGTGTTGAACTACGCCGGTGCGGCCAAGTCCAAAGCACCCGTGGTGTTGGTGGGCAAGGGCATCACTTTTGACACCGGCGGCATCTCGCTCAAGCCCGGTGCCGGCATGGATGAAATGAAATTTGACATGTGTGGTGCGGCCAGCGTGATGGGCACCTTTTTGGCCTTGGCCAAGTTGCAACCGGCCATCAACGTGGTGGGGCTGATCCCCGCTTGCGAGAACATGCCCGATGGCCGGGCCTTGAAGCCTGGTGACGTGGTCACCAGCATGAGCGGCCAAACCATTGAAATCCTCAATACCGATGCCGAGGGCCGCCTGATTTTGTGCGACGCCCTGACCTACGCCAAGCGCTTCAAGCCCAGCGCGGTGATCGACATTGCCACCCTGACCGGGGCCTGTGTGATTGCCTTGGGCCATGTGCGCAGCGGCATGTACGCCACCGATGAAAGCTTGGCCAAAGCCCTGGAAACGGCGGGCGAGGCGGCGCAAGACCTGTGTTGGCGCATGCCTTTGGACGAGGCCTATGCCGAGGGCTTGAAGTCCAACTTTGCCGATGTGGCGAATGTGGCGGACCGGGCCGCGGGATCGGTCACCGCGGCCAAATTTTTACAGCGCTTTGCCACCGATTTCCCCTGGGCCCATTTGGACATTGCCGGAACGGCCTGGAAAAGTGGTGCGGCCAAAGGGGCCACCGGTCGGCCCGTGGGCTTGTTGCTGCATTATTTGCTCTCCCAATCCGAGGCGGGAAAGCGCTGATGGAGGTGGCATTTCACTTCAACGTCAGCGAGCCAACGGCCTATTGCTGTCGGTTGTTGCGCAAAGCCCATGGGCGCGGTGCCCGGGTCACGGTGACCGGGCCCCGGCAGCGTTTGCTCGATATCGACCAGCAACTGTGGGCCTTGTCACCCACCGAATTCGTGCCCCATGCTTGGGCCGATGCACCCGCTGAAGTGCTGATGTGCAGCCCCATCCTGTTGTGCGAAACCTTGACGCCGCCAGAACCCGGTCAGACCCCGCCGATGTTGCTCAACTTGTTTGCGCAAATTCCTGCTGACTACACCCAATATGAACGGGTGATTGAAGTGGTGGGTTTGGGGGAAGACGATCGGACCCAAGCCAGGCAGCGCTGGCGTGCTTATGACCAAGCCCAGCACCGCTTGACCCGGCACGATGCCGCCCCCACTTCTTCCGCGCCATGAACCCGAATGAACAACCCCCCTCTTGGGTGCCCACCTTGACCCAAGAAATTGCGCTGAACCAGCCCCCGATCCAGGCGGCGCATTCCCCGGCGCACCCTTTCCCGTCAGTGCTTGATGAAACCCGCTTGTGCATGATGGTGACCGACCAATTGTTGGCCCAATTGCCCGATTTGATCCGCGCCACCGTGCGCGCGCATTTGCAGCAAAACCCGCAACCGGATGGGGTGCATGGGCCTGTCGAAGCCGACCCATCGGCGTTGAACAAGCCCTGAACCATTGGCTTTAGGGTCTGCCTCGGCCCGGGTGATTGGCCCAGCCTGGCACCCACCCAGCAAACGATCGGTTATATTTTGAGCACACCCCGTTCGGTTCAACCCTTTGAAAGGAACCCCCCATGTTGATCAAATACTCCCTCGTTGCCGCCGCCGCAGTGCTGGCCTTCTCGGCCCAAGCGCAAACCGTGGTGAAAATCGGCCATGTGGGCCCCATCAGTGGCGCCATTGCCCATCTGGGCAAAGACAACGAAAACGGTGCGCGCATGGCCATAGAAGACCTGAATGCCAAAGGCATCAGCATTGGTGGCACCAAAGTGAAGTTTGAATTGGTGGCCGAAGACGACGCCGCAGATCCCAAGCAGGGCGCTGCCGCGGCCCAAAAATTGGTCGATGCCAAGGTCAATGGCGTCATTGGCCACTTGAATTCCGGCACATCGATTCCGGCGTCCAAAATTTACAGCGATGCGGGCATTCCGCAAATTTCGCCCTCAGCCACCAACCCCAAATTCACCCGCCAGGGCTATAAAACCACCTTCCGGGTGGTGGCCGACGATGTGCATCTGGGCGGCACCTTGGGGCGCTACGCCATCAAAACCATGAAGGGCAAAAACATTGCCGTGATCGATGACCGCACGGCTTACGGCCAGGGCGTGGCAGACGAGTTTGAAAAGGCCGTCAAGGCCGCTGGCGGCACCATCGTGGGGCGCGAATTCACCAACGACAAAGCCACTGATTTCATGCCGATTTTGACCACCCTCAAGGGCAAAAAGCCCGATGTGGTGTTCTTTGGCGGCATGGATGCCGTGGCCGGCCCCATGCTCAAACAAATGAAGTCCTTGGGCGTGAGCGCGAAGTTCATGGGCGGAGACGGCATTTGCACCGCTGAATTGTCCAAATTGGCCGGTGACGCCATGGCCGATGGCCAAGTGGTGTGTGCCGAGGCCGGTGGGGTCGAAGGGGCCCAGAAAAAAGCCATGGACGATTTCGGTGTGCGCTACCAAAAACGCTTCAATGACGATGTCAAGCTGTATGCGCCCTATGTCTACGACGCGGTCAATTTGATGGTCGATGCCATGGTCAAGGCCAAGTCCAGCGACCCCGAAAAATACCTACCCGTTTTGGCCAAAACCACGGCTTACAAGGGCGTGACCGGCACCATCTCTTTTGACGACAAAGGCGATGTCAAAAATGGTGCGTTGACGCTGTTCACCTACAAGGCTGGCAAGCGCGACGTTTTGTCCGTCGTGCGTTGATCGCGGTTACCTCCATTCCCCAATGAAAAGGCCCCGTGAGGGGCCTTTTCTCTTGTCGCCAGGGGCCGTGCTCAGGCGGGCTCGGCCAAGGCACCGGGCATGACTTGGTCCAAGGCGCCTTCGAGCAAGTCGACAGTGCGGTCCACATTCAGCAGCTTTTCCAGGCCAAACAAGCCAATGCGAAAAGTCATGAAGTCGCTGCCCTCATCGCACTGCAAGGGCACGCCCGCAGCGGTTTGCAGGCCTTGGGCCAGAAACTTTTTGCTCGATTGCACCTCTGGGTCTTGGGTGTAGCTGACCACCACGCCCGGGGCTTCAAAGCCCGGGGCGGCCACACTGGGGATGCCGTGGCGGCTGAGCATTTCTCGGGCTTTGCGGCCCAGTTCGGCCTGGGCCAAGCGCAATCGATCAAAACCCAGGGCCTGGGATTCGAGCATCACCGCGCACAAGCGCTTGAGCGCATCGGTGGGCATGGTGGCATGGTAAGCATGGCTGCCCGCTTCGTAGGTCTCCATGATTTGCAACCATTTTTTCAAATCACAGGCAAAGCTGGTGCTGGTGGTGCCGTCAATGGCCTGGCGGGCACGTTCGCTCAAGGCCACCATCGCGCAACACGGCGAACTGCTCCAACCCTTTTGGGGGGCGGTCACCAGCACGTCGATGCCACAGGCTTGCATGTCCACCCACATCGCGCCGGAGGCAATGCAGTCCAACACAAACAAGCCGCCCACCGCGTGCACCGCATCAGCGACTTGTTTCAAATAGTCGTTGGGCAACATCATGCCGCACGAGGTTTCCACATGCGGGGCAAACACCACAGCGGGCTTCTCGGCGGCGATGGTGCGAACCACCTCTGCAATGGGCGCGGGTGAGAAGGGTTCTTGCGCGCCCGCTTTCATGCGCCGCGCCTTGAGCACGGTGCATGACGAGGGGATGCGGCCCATGTCAAAAATTTGCGTCCAGCGGTAACTGAACCAGCCGTTGCGCAGCACCAGCACATGTTTGTCGCTGGCAAATTGGCGCGCCACGGCTTCCATGCCAAAGGTGCCACTGCCGGGCACCAGCACCGCACTGTGGGCGTGGTAGACCTCCTTGATCAAGCGCGAAATATCGCGCATGACGCTTTGAAAGTCTTTGGACATGTGGTTGAGAGAACGGTCGGTGTAAACCACCGAATATTCCAGCAGTCCATGGGGGTCAACGTGGGGCAGCAATCCGGGCATGGGGCTCTCCTTGAAGGGGGTGGGAGTCTATCACTGCATGGCTTTAAAGGCATTTTCCCCTGGGTAATGCGCCTGTGGGCCGCGTTGATTCAGCAAGGCAAGCACTGGGGTGCTTAAAGCCCGGGGGTGGGCTCAATCACCACGCCAGGCAACTCCAGCGGCATGCCCGCTTCTGGGCTGTAGCGGTGTTGCTCCATTTGGGCCACACAGGCGGCCCGGTCCTGCTGGGCCAAGGCTTCGATCAGGCTCGCGTGTTCCATCAAGGTTTGCAGCCGTTGCGCCTGGGTGTCAAATTTGTCCCACATGCCGGGCTCGATCAGGGCCCACAAACGGACCACTTCATCCATGATCAGGCGGTTGGGCGACAGGCCAAAGATGGCAAAGTGAAATTGTTGATTCAATTCAATCAGTTGCTGGGTGTCTGCCGCGTCCACGCAGCGCTGCATCTGCGCATTCAGGTCGCGCAATCGATCCAAATCATTGGGCCCAGGCCAGGCGATGGTGGCCATCAACTCGTTTTCCAGCAAATGCAGCATGCGCCTGATTTGTGCGTATTGGCCCGGATCGCGTTTGGTCACAAAGTAGCCCTGGTGGGGCCGGTGGTAGAGCAGGCCCTGGTCGGCCAGCACATTCAAGGCTTCGCGCAATGGGACGCGGCTGACGGCGAGTTTGAGCGCCATTTCTTCTTGCCTGATTTGCTCGCCTGGGTTCAGCTCGCCACTGACAATCATGTCTTTGATCTGGCTCAGCGCTCGGCCCATCGCCCCTTGGGCCTTGCGGCTGCGGTGTTGGGTTTCTTGTGCTTGATCGGCGGTCATGGTGTGGGTGGCATTTGACGTGAGCCCGGCGGCACAGGTCATGAGGGATTCCCCTGATGGCATGCAAAATTGAATTCAATAGCATGGCGGCAAAGTTTTGCCCAAGATGGGGCCGCCAAAGAGGCCGCTCTGCGGAACGCTAATTTAACGTAAATCTTTGATTCATAAGGATATTCAATGAGTTCTTCCATTCCCAACCGGGGCCGCAGGTCGATTGAAGTCCCAGGCGTCAGCCACGGCAATGCGCCCATCCCCATGGGAGCCCGCGTGGGCAATGTGATTTATTCCAGTGGGATCATGGGCAAAGACCCCGCCAACGACACATTGCCAGCCGATGCGGCTGCCCAAGCGAAATTCATGTTCATGAATTTACAAAGTTTATTGGCCCAAGGGGGCGCTGATCTCGGCGATGTGGTGCATGTCAAAGCCTATGTCAAAGACAACAGCCACCGCGAGCCGTTGAATGCGGAGTGGCTCAAATGCTTCCCCGATCCCCACGACCGGCCGGCTCGCCACACCATGGTGGCCGATCTGCCAGGGGGCATGTTGGTGCAAATCGAGATCGTCGCTGTGGTCAAGGACGGCCAACATGGATGACCCGGTCAAGCGCTTGCAGCGCCTGGACGTGTGTGCCGTCTCGGATGCCATGGACAAATTGGGACTGCCCCCCAGTGTCAGCGGCTTGACCCAGCAGTCCACCCAACGGCGCATTGCGGGCAAGGTGGTGACCTACAAATTGGTGCCAGCCGCACAAGTGCCAGCGCATACCGGTGCCCCGCGGCACCTGGGCACCACGGCGATAGAAGCTGCTCAGCCTGGCGACGTGATCGTGATTGAGCAACGCACGGGCTTGGACGCGGGCTCATGGGGCGGCATTTTGTCGCTGGCGGCCAAACTGCGTGAGGTGGCTGGCGTGGTGGTGGATGGACCGGTGCGTGACATCGACGAGGCGCGCGCTTATGACTTTCCGGTCTATGCCCGTGGTTTGACCGCACGCACCGCACGCGCTCGCGTGGCTGAGGCTTTTACCAACCAACCGGTGCGCATTGGGGAGGTGACCGTTTGCCCCGGAGACTATGTGATTGCGGACGCCAGCGGGGCGGTGTTTATTGCCGCCGCAGACATTGATCGTGTGTTGCAGGCCGCTGAAATGATCGTCGGCCGCGAAGCCGCCATGGCCCAGGCCTTGCGGGCCGGCCAACCCGTGAGCCAAGTCATGGGCGCTGATTACGAGCACATGCTGAAATGAACCGCAGACCATTTTGGAGAAACCATCCATGACCGACACCAATGTGGCGCGGGCCTCCCGGCTCGACACCGCCACCCTCAGCGATGCTTTGGATCGCCATGGCCTGAACGGGCAGTGCTACAAAATCAAACCCCGTTCCAGCGACTTTCGCATGACCGGTCGCGCATGGACCTTGTTGTACGGACCGGCCGGTTCGGTGCCCGGCACCGTGGGTGACTACATCGACGATGTGGCCCCCGGCAGCGTCATCGTGCTCGACAACGGCGGGCGCGACAACGCCACGGTGTGGGGCGACATCCTGACCGAAATTGCCCACCGCAAAGGCATTGCGGGCACGGTGATTGATGGCATCAACCGCGATGTCTCGCTGTGCCTGGAGCTGGGCTATCCCATTTACAGCCGTGACCATTGGATGCGCACCGGCAAAGACCGGGTGCAGGTGGAGGCCACCGGCATCCCCGTCAACATTGGTGACGTGCGTGTTTGCCCGGGGGACTTGATGCGTGGCGACGCCGACGGTGTGGTGGTGATTCCCCAAGACCGAGAAAACGAGGTTTTGGACGCGGCCGAGGCCATTCAAGCGGCCGAAGATGCGATTCGCCAGTCCGTGCGCGAGGGCATGAGCCTGCGCCAAGCGCGTGAAAAACACCGCTATCACCAACTGCAAACCCGCGCTTGAGCGCGACCTGTTTCGACTTCCCATCACTTTTTTTATCAGCCACCCCCCACAGGAGAACCCCTTTGATCATCGATTCACATGCCCACGTCGTGGTGCCACCCGAGAGCTACAAATTCATGGCCGAGTTGGTGGCCAGCCGCTCCAACCCATCTTCCTCCCCCAAGCTGACCGACGACGCCGTGCGCGTGGCCGGTCAATCCATCATTGATTTGATGGACCGGGTGGGCACCGACATCCAGTTTTTGTCGCCGCGGCCCTACATGCAAATGCACTCGGTCAAACCGGCCCGGGTCACCGCGCTGTGGACGCAGCACATGAACGATTTGGTGTTTCGCACGGTCACCATGTTCCCCACCCGTTTTCGCGCGGTCGCGGGCTTGCCGCAATACCGCGACACCAGCCCGGTGAACTGCTTTGATGAGCTGGAGTTCCGCGTCAAAGAACAGGGCTTCATTGGTTGCTTGCTCAACCCCGATCCCACCGAGGGCGACACCATGCCCCCACCCGGCATGGGCGAGGAATTTTGGTATCCGCTGTACGACAAGTTGTGCGAGTTGGATATTCCGGCCTTGATTCACTCGGCCGGCAGTTGCCAGCCGCGCGAGAGCTACACCTTGAAGTTCATCAACGAGGAAAGCATTGCCATCCACTCCTTGATGAACTCGCAGGTGTTCAAAAAATTCCCCAAACTCAAGTTGATCGTGCCCCACGGTGGCGGTGCGATTCCGTACCACATGGGTCGTTTTCGGGCCTGGACGGTGCGCAATGGCGGTGAGTACTTTGACGACCAACTCAAGCGTTTGCACTTTGACACCACGACCTACGACAAGCACGCGCTGGAGTTGCTGTTCAAGGTGGTCGGTCCTGATCGGGTGTTGTTTGCCACTGAAAAGCCGGGCACGGGCAGTGCGGTTGACCCCACGACTGGCTTGGACTTTGATGACTTGAAGCCGGTGATCGAAGGCATCGATTTCTTGAGCGAACAAGACAAACGCAACGTCTTCGAGTGCAACTGCACCCGTTTGTACAGCCGCTTCAAGTTCTGATCCGCCATGGCATCGATTGTTTTGGGCATGGGGGTGTCGCACACCCCTCTGTTGGCGCTCACGGTGGACCAATGGCAACGCCGCTCAGAGGTGGACTTTGCCAACACCGCACTCAACCATTCAGATGGTCGGCTGGTCACCTATGAACAACTGTTGGCCGAGGTGGGGCCGCGCTATGCCCATGAGGTGAACTTCGAGACTTTTGCGCAAAAGTCCAAGGACTGTGACCAATCTTTGGACCACTTGGGTGACGTCTTGGCCCAAGTGGCCCCCGATGTGGTGGTGATTGTGGGCGACGACCAGCGCGAGTTGTTCACATCGGCCAACCAACCGGCCATGGCCATCTACCACGGTGAGCGCTTTGTCACCAGCAACAAATACGGCCACCCCGACAGCCCCGAATGGATTCAGCAAATGGGCCGGGGCTATTTGATGGACGATTTGCACACGGTCCCCGCCAGCGGTGATTTGGCCTTGGCGTTGATCGAACGTTTGATGGATGCCGACTTTGATGTCGGGGCTTGCTCCCATGTGGCCCATCCTGAAAATGCGGGTTTTGGCCATGCCTATGGTTTCATCATCAAGCGCTTGTTCAGGGGCAAGCCCATACCCGTGCTACCCGTTTTGCTCAACACCTACTACGGCCCGAATGTCCCCAGTGCCCGGCGTTGCCATGATTTTGGTTTGGCTCTGGGCCGTGCCTTGCGCGACTGCCCCCAAGACTTGCGGGTGGCGGTGGTGGCCTCGGGCGGATTGAGCCACTTCATCGTCGATGAAACCTTGGATCAAACGATTTTGCAGGCCTTGCAAAGCGGGGACCACCAGCCCTTGCGTGATTTGCCGCGCGGTGCGTTGAACTCGGGCTCGTCAGAAATCCTCAACTGGGTGGTGACCGCGGGTGCCGTCAAAGAGTTGCCATTGACTTGGCACAAGTACCACACCTTGCGCCGCACGCCCGCAGGCACCGGGGTGGGCGCGGCCTTTGCGCTGTGGCAGGCTTGAACGCTCAGCCACGGCGGTGGAACATGGGTTGGTTTTGAACCCCCTTCAGGAGAACGCGCATGCTCAGCCCCGAACAAAACCAACAACTCACCCAGGTGGGGGCGGGCACGCCCATGGGCGAATTGCTGCGCCGCTATTGGATGCCAATCGCGGGCCTGTCAGAGTTCGACCACCAAGCCACCAAAGCCACTCGCTTGCTGGGCGAAGACTTGGTGCTCTACAAAGATTTGAGCGGCACCTATGGCCTGGTGGACCGCCAATGCGCCCATCGGC
>Ga0114960_10002407_pt1 | contig 14616 bp, 16 predicted proteins | sample C_130625_MF_Meta_FD_92637 | JGI IMG/M metagenome (GOLD analysis project Ga0114960, IMG submission 92637) | Freshwater microbial communities from Lake Croche, Canada to study carbon cycling - C_130625_MF_MetaG | ecosystem: Environmental > Aquatic > Freshwater > Lake | place: Lake Croche, Canada... | reverse complement strand
TGGCCTGTTCTAGCACAGTTTGTGGCGTCCAACCCTCGCTGCGATGAACCGAACGCAAAGGACGCGGCTGACTCATCAAGAATATTTCATTGTTGCGAACCGCGAATACTTGACCATTGACATGAGCCGCTTCGTGACTGGCCAAGGCTACCGCCAACGGGGCTATTTTGGCGGGCGTCATTTGCTTAATTCGATCCACACGGGCTTGTTCTTCTGGCGTGTCGGTTGGGATCGAACCGATCATGCGACTCCATGCAAATGGTGCAATGCAATTGGAGCGAACGTTAAACTTGAGCATGTCTAGCGCGATCGATTTGGACAAAGCCGTGATACCTAACTTGGCGGCTGCATAATTGGCTTGACCAAAGTTACCCACCAACCCGGAGGTGGAAGTCATGTGAATGTAATTGCCACTTTCTTGCTCCTTAAAAAAAGGGGCTGCGGCACGGCTGACATAAAAGCCGCCATACAAATGGACTTTTATGACCGAGTCCCATTCTTCTACACTCATTTTGTGGAAAAAACGGTCTCGCAAAATGCCCGCGTTATTGACCACCACATCAATGCGGCCATAATTGTCCATCGCCGTTTGAATGATGCGTGGAGCACTCATGGCGTCGGAGACGCTGTCGGTGTTGACAACGGCTTCACCGCCAAGCGCCTTGATCTCATTGACCACTTGCTGGGCTGGGCCGGCATCAAAACCCTCACCGCCAACCGACGCACCGATGTCATTGACCACAACACGCGCCCCTTCTCGGGCCATGGCCAGCGCTATGTCACGTCCAATGCCGCCACCGGCACCTGTTACCACCACCACTTTGTCTTTTAACAAACCTGGTTGATTCATTTCGTCACTCCTTTGAGACAAAAAAGCTTCCTTAAGAAGCTTATCTAAATTATCTAGAAATGAATACCGGAAAACTACCTAAGGCATTGGTAGTCTTCAGGATTTGGTGTTGTACTTTAACCTGTGTCTTAAATTGGGGTGAACAAAATTTTTAGATACAGCGTTGTCTTGCAGCTGTGTCAACGTGATTGTTTCCAATGCTTTAGAGTGAGTTGCTTCTAAATCAACATGCGGAGCAAGCCCTTAAGCAACTTGTAAATTTAAAAAGTTTGACAAGTCAAAAACAGAGTTGGGAGCAACTGGCTTTACTTTTTTCGGTAAGGGTTTAAAGTTCATCGCCATAGACTTGGTTTGCTTTGACGCAGCGGCATCAAACCAATCAGGCACTAAATGAGATACCGGGAACTTCTGGAGAAATTCTTTTTCAAATTGAAAAGCTTTTTCTGCAATTAAATTTGTTCCAACCCACTCTGGTGAAGAATGGGCGTTTGGAGATGATTTTTTTGGAAGATTGAAGCATTCCACAACGTCCCAAACTGAAAGACCACGCATGGAGGCCACCGACTGATATCCCCCACCTGGTCCGCGAGTAGCTTGAATCAATCCAAACTCTCTTGCATCTTTTAAGATACCTTCAATGTAGGAGAGTGAAACGCCAGATAGAGAAGCTAGGGTTTCAGCGGTAACTGTTCTGTGACTTGGGGCGCTTGCAATCGTTGTAACAACTCTTAACCCCAGGGAAGCTCGCTTATTTAACATCGTGTTTCCTTGTTCAATTGCCACCAATTTATCACCATCTACTAAATTTACTATTCAATTATTAAATTTAATGCAATAATATTAAAAATATCTATTCAACATCTATTCAAAAAGAAAATTATGGACAAAAATGCGCACCAAAAGAGCAATTTTCACAAAATAGGCGCAGTCTCTAGCCTCAGCGGCGTTCCCACCCCTACCCTGCGTGTGTGGGAGATCAGGTATGAAACCTTTCAACCGCAAAAGACAGAAAGCAAACATCGGCTTTACACAGATGACGATGTTTTAAAAGCCACTGTTCTCAAACGACTGACAGACCAAGGACACGGCATCAGTAGCATTGCAAAACTAAGCACAACAGAACTGAACAATTTGCTTCAGCAGCAACAAGAGACCAATCAAAGAAAAGCAAACGCAGAGTCTAAGAGTCAAACAGTTTCTATTGCGGTGGTTGGACTCCCCCTTGCTGCCAAAATTGAGTCAAAAAAATTCACATTCAGTTTTAACAACCAAGCTATTCGTATCACAGATATTTTTAGCACTGTGCAACAGGCCTTAACTGCAGAGTTTCAAAAGAACCCTCAAATTCTTCTGATCCACACAAACTCTTTGCATTCGGGCGTTCAAGTAGATATTCATCGCTTGGCTCAAATTAACAACGCTTTGCAAGTCATCGTTCTTTATAACTATGGTCAAGAGCCCATTATTGAATCAATGAAACGCTGCGGCATGATTGTTCGCAGAGAGCCTATTAGCGATTCCGATTTGGCGGATCTCATTAAGTCGGTTTTGCTCATCAATAACGAAACTCATGCAGCGACCCTCACAACTGGCATGCTCATTCCTCCAAGAAAGTATGACGATATTGAACTCATGCGAGTTGCAGGCATTTCAACAAATGTGTTGTGCGAATGTCCTAAGCATGTTTCTGAAATCATTACGCAACTTGCAAGTTTTGAGCAGTACAGTCACGAATGCCTAAACAAGTCGACAGAAGATGCACATCTTCATGCGTATTTAAGCTCGGTATCTGGCTCTGCAAGAGCACTTTTTGAGTCTGCGCTCGAAATGGTAGCCAAACATGAGGGCATTGATCTAAAAACCATGTCGGAAAACTCTGACTGATTTTTAAAAATTAATCGTTATGAGCTATTCAATGGTATGGTTCAAACGCGATTTGCGCTGGGAGGATCATGAAGCACTTGCGCAAGCAGCTAAAAGTGGAGACATCTCAGGCAACAGCGAAAAAATGATAAGTATGATTCAGTCACTTTGATGAGCCAGAAGACCCAAACCCCTTCCACTTTAAATGCTGCTGATGCAGTCCACCGCAGTCTTGTGCAGGTGCTGTTTGTCGGTGTCTTCATGGCGGCACTCGATTCAGCCATCGTAGGGCCAGTCCTGCCTGCATTGCGTGCAGCCTTTGATATCGACAACCGCACTGTCGGACTGCTTTCTACCGTTTTTTCCTTGAGTTCGATGTGCAGCACGGCGCTCATGGCCTACTTCAGTGACCGCCACGGCCGCCGCCCGGTGTATCTGGCAAGTGTGGCACTCTTTGCCATCGGCTCACTTTGCATCGCCGCTGCACCCAGCTTTGATCTGCTGCTGATCAGCCGTGCCATTCAGGGCATCGGCGCAGGTGGCATCGCTCCGGTGGCCAGCGCCGTGATTGGTGATGTATTCACAGCCGAGCGGCGGGGCCGTATTTTGGGGCTGATTGGTGCCACCCACGGCATGGCCTTTGTGCTCGGACCGCCACTGGCTACCGCGCTCACATCCACGCTAGGCTGGCGCTGGCTATTTCTAGTGAACATACCCGTAGCATTGGTCGTGCTGTGGTTGGGTGCCCGCAGCTTGCCAGGCCAGCGCAGCGACGCGGCACCAGGGCCAATCGACACGGCGGGCATTAGCGTCACTTTATTGTTCCTGCTGTGTTTAGTCATGGGTATTTCGCGCCTGCCAGACTCGGCCACCGGGCTGCTGTTGTGGCCTTGGTTCCTAGCGGCCAGTGGCGTATTGCTGGCCGCTTTGGTGGTCATTGAAAAACGACAGGCCCAACCACTGATTCCAATTGAGCTGTTTGAAAACCGGCAACTCGCTTTTGTTTATGTGCTGACGCTGGGCGTGGGGCTCTCAATGGGTGGCATTGTATTTTTGACCACCATCGCCACGCTGGCTTATGGGGTCAGCATTGAGTACGCTGGGCTGGCACTGCTGCCTCTGGTGCTGTGCTCCATAGTGGGCTCCATGGCGGCAGGAAGGCTGCTAAACCGGCTGGGTGCCCGCAATATGGTCATCTTTGGATTCGGGCTATTGACGCTTGGATACCTTCAAAGCGCGGTGCCTCAGACCGGCTTTACCGCATTCGTGCTTGCGTCTGTATTGGTAGGTATTGGCCTGGGGGTAGTGGTTAGCGGCGCGTTGCGCACAATTGCGATTGACGAAGCGCCTTTGGCCCTGCGCGGCTCAGCCCAAGGGCTGATCAATATTTTCAATGCTGTGGGGACGCTGTTGGCAGTGACCTGTATCAGCGCCATTGCTGACTTTGAAGGCGGCGGGCTGACAGGCTTTAGTCACGCATATCTTGCCCTGGGGTTGAGCATGCTCATGATGCTACCAGTTGCCTTCGGGCTTAAAAGAAAGTCAAAAGATTCCGTGACCAAGCCGGCCGCTTCAGTCGGCACATAACGCGATACAAGTTTGACGCTCGCTCGAACCCCCATACAAAAAACCTCTAACGGATTTTAATATGACGCTGCAAGGTACCAAACGTAAGATTACTTACGTGACTACTTACGAGGCCTTCGCTTTCTTGTGCGGCACGCTTGGCTTTTTTAGCTTTAGTGATAGCAGCATTGAACGTGCCAGTACCCTGGCTGTGTTCGCCTCAATCTTCGCTGTGAGTTGGAACTTTACTTACAACGCCTTGTTTGAGCGATGGGAGGCGAGCAGCATGACACTTGGTCGCAGCTTCGGTCGTCGCGTGCTGCACGCGGTAGGCTTCGAGATTGGCTTTCTGGTGGTACTTCTGCCGGCAGCGGCATGGTGGCTGGATATCAGCTATCTGCGCTCGTTCATCGTCAACCTAAGCTTGAACATTTTCTTTTTTGCCTACACCTTCGCTTTTACATGGGCCTTTGATCGCGTGTTCGGATTGCCAACGTCCGCTACATCGCCTGACGGCGGCTGAGCTTTCTTTGAGAGAAAAGTCCACTTCGTCCACACAAACGTCACATTCCATTGCCACAATTTTCTAAGGTGTTTAGCAATGACATCCATTTCGCGCACAATGGACTCTTGAGCTCACAAACTCCTAAGGATCCAACATGCAACGCGTATCTATTGTCAAATTGCTTTTAGCCTGCTCATTGGCCTTGTCCAGTGCGTTGGCGTTTGCTTTGCCTTCTCCCAAAGACATTGATGCAGCTGTCAACGCAGGCCGTCTTGCGCAAGCCGAGTCGATGCTGCGTGAGGTCATCCAAGAAAAGCCGCAAAGCGCAAAAGCGCACTACGAATTAGGCCAAGTGCTGGCGCGACAAGAGCACTACGCTGATGCGCAAATTGCTTTGAAAAAAGCCAAAGAGCTTGACCCTTCTTTGAAATTTGCTGCAAGTCCTGAAAAATTCAACGAAACCTTCGACAAAGTATCTCGCTTGGCTCAAGGGCCTAGTTCGGCGGCACTTGCATCGGGTTTGTCTCCAGCAGCTAAGCCTCCTGCTGCTTCGGCAACCGTTGCAGCAGTGCCAGCCCCTACCCAGCCTACATTTCCTCTGAGTTATGTTTTGCTTGGTGTTGCTGGCTTGGTTATTCTGGCCTTGGTCCTGCGCCGATCAAAAACCAACGTTGCGACAGCCGCAACTGGATTTTCTGCGGCCCCTGGTGCTGCAATGCAAGGCGGCACGGCCACAGCCCCCAGAGGCTTTGGTGCTCAATTTACACCCAACGCGCCAATGAATGGACCAGGCTACGCGCCTGGGTCCCAACCCATGGGCGGTGGCATGGGCTCTGGCATTGGTGGTGCTGTGATTGGCGGTTTGGCTGGTGTTGCTGCAGGTTACGCTTTGTCCAAAGCTTTGGAAGGTGACCACCACAATAACAACTCATCCAATGCCAACCCTGCGGGCAACAACAACTCTTATGTACCGATTGACTCGCCTGCACAGCCAGACTTGGGCGGTTTTGACGCCGGTTCTGACGGTGGTTGGGATGACTCCTCCAGCTCAGGTGGAGACGATAGCTGGTAAAAATCAGGCAACCAAAACCATTAAGTTGAATGTGAGTCGGCCAATCACTCGGGATACAAAGGCGTATTCCAAGAGGCGACGGGTACTGCTACCCCGCCTCGAACACCCGGTTCTACAGAGCCATACCGCTCTGCCCAGACTGCTGGCAAAGGGCGAGCCTGAGTCGACGATAACCACAGCCTTAGCAGATGGCGTTTGCGCCCTGGTTCTTGCCAATCATCAAAAGCGGTACGGTCATGCAACAAGGTGTGATTGTGCACAAACTGCATATCACCCGGCTCGAGTCGCATTAAAAAATTCAACTGACTGTCATTTGCTAATGCATCAAAACAATCAAGTGCTTCTACGTGCAAAGGGGTCAAGCGCATCGCGTCTTCAAACCTCTGTGCCGAGTCAATGTATTGCCTTTGATAGATCGTCGACATCATTTTTTCATACCAAGTAAAAACTGGAATTTCAAAATACGGTTTTTGCCCAGGCCCTTCGTCTCCACGACGATCGGTCGCGATCGGATCAAACAGCGCGGCCGCGAGTACTGGGTATTCGCGACGCATAACGTTGTAGATCGTGTTGGATGAAACTAGCGCAGAGTCACCTCCTAATTTTGCTTGCTGCAAACAGACTAAACCGACAATGTCGCATGAATCAGTATGAAAGGTTTGACGTTCATGTGTTTGATAGATCCGGACTTTGGGATCGTTGGCATTGAGCCCCATGTCCATGACATGCCCTAGGACATGCCCTTTTGCGTTTTGAGGTACGGGATTGCCCATGTGACAGCCCAAACCATAAAATGCTGCAGCGGTAACTTCCCGCGACCATTCCTGAACAGGCAGTGCGCGTACCAATGCAAAACCACTGCCATGGATCAAAGTATCGTGAAGTCGCGTCAGCCTGGGCCCCAAGGTGGGCAATAAGAAAGTCTCGCGACGCACAGTTGAAATGTCCGCTTGCGTCTCCAATGCGCTTCGAGCTGCCCTTTCCAGCTCAGACAATTCAGAATCCGTAAGATGATGAATCCATTTTGTCGAGTCACTAGCCTGCGGACCTAACCAGGCGCTAGGGCCAACAATTTCCGGTGGTAAGGTATCAATGCGCATCGTTTTTATGACAAAGTTATTTAAATTTGCCTTTATAAACTACTTTTTTACCTGCCAAAGATCACCAACACCCAAGTGCTTTGGCGCCTCCAACCTTGAGCGAGCTTGTGAATCGCCCTGCAATGTGGCGCGCCACCAGTCAGTTGTAATGGCTGCTACGCGCGCATGATGTTCTGCTTGAAGCTCCCTTGTGATCGGTTCGCGGGGTACTATTTCGGCAGCACTGCCAATCTGACCAGCAAACGTCATGTGGTCTGCATCCATCAGAACAAGATGCGCCTTGTCTCCCGATGGCAGTGCTGCAAAAACAGCCTTTCGCTTTTCAGGTGTTGCCCCTACGCCAACTACGTCGCTGTCACGCGTTCCAGTAATTGAAAGCAATGGGCGACTCAATCTTTCAAATGCCCGTTGAGCACTGCCCACCATGGGTACAGTTGGTGAGAAGGCAATGAACGAGGCAAGTCGTGGCTCTGAGACCCCCTCAAAACCCGGATAACGTTGGCCTGCCATACCCATTGTTGTATGTGCCCCAAATGAGTGGCCAGCAAGACCCACTTGCGTAGGTCTGGCCAAACGCCATAAATCTTGTCTGGCTGAATGACGCTGTTCGATCTCATTGAGGACAAAGCTCACATCTAGCAGGCGTGCGATCAATTGCCCAGGCGTAGCAAGGGTTCTCAGGGCGCGTTGGTCGGTAAATGTTCTGGTGACCTTTCGCACAGCATCTAGATCACTTCCAGTGTGTTGCACGTGAACGACCAAAAATCCAGCATCAGCCCAAGTTTCGCCCCACACCGATCCACCTTCGCGTGTACCACCAAGCCCATGTGAAAAGATAACAACTGGCCAAGGTCCAGTAAATCGATTCTCGTCTGGCCATCTCAGGCGCACAGGCACGTTTCGCTGACGTTCCGGATCGATCCAATTCTGATCCACCACTGATCTGCGCAGCCCCGGAGTTTGTCCCTTTGCTTGAAGACTCAAACTAGAAAATGATACGGACAAAAAGTTGACTAGGCACTTGCGTCTTGTATTCATAATGAAAATCCTAATCAATTTATGTAAAGATTAATCCAAAAATTGAAGAAAGAGCGTAATTGTCTAATTATTACAAATTAGCACTGAACAACTCTTACTAATTTTTCAAAAGTACAGTACCCATTTGGGCAAAGTCTGTGGTGATCAAATCAGCTCTACAACGCGGTTTTTATCAGATTCGCCGGGCTGAGTAGCCGGACCTTATGCAAAACAAACGTAGCAATTTTTATAATGCTGCTCTAGAATGAAATTCTGAGTAATGCCTTATAAAGGGCACACAAAACTTTTTTTACAAAAGGCGTTTAATGAAATATTTTATTTTGCTATGCCTTTTGACAATCACATTAAATGGGCATTCCACAACAGCTCAAACAGGTCATAAAGATTCTCAGCTGTCCACTGTTACAAACAGTCAAATTTTGCAGAATGTGTTAGCTGCATCCGTACAAATTACGAGTCGCGCTGTTGAAAATGCTTCGTCTGCTCTGACACTTGGAAAAGTGCGTCAAGGCTCTGGCGTTGTCATTGACTCAGACGGCTTAATTCTGACAATTGGTTATCTCATTTTAGAAACCGAACAAATAGAAATTCGTACTCATCAACAAAAAACGTATCCTGCACAAGTTGTGGCATATGACCAAGCGACTGGATTTGGTTTAATCAGACCATTGATACCTTTACAAGGAGTTGAGCCAGTTAAATTGGGAAAACTCCATGATCAAAAAATCGACAGTGCGCTTTTGGTCGTATCTGCAGGTGATTCAGCCTTTTCGAGCCCTACAAAATTAATAGATGTCCGTTCATTCACGGGTTATTGGGAATATCACCTTGATAGCGCAATTTATACAAGCCCACCCGTAGTTAATCACTCAGGAGCCGGTCTTTTTAATCTGAAAGGCGAGTTGATAGGAATTGGAAGTCTATTTGTGCAAGACGTTATGCCAGCAGACAATCCGTCCAGTTTGGCTGGGAATATGTTTGTTCCGGTTGAATTATTAGAGCCTATTTATAAAAACATGTTGCAAACCGGTACGGGCCCAAATAGCCAAAGAGCTTGGCTGGGAATCAATGCAGTTGAAAGACAGGGGCGAATACAAATTGTCCGTGTGACACCCGAAAGTCCAGCTCAATTGGCAGGTGTTGTGCCTGGGCAATGGCTACTTGGTCTAAATGGAAAACCTGTAGAGAGTTTGTCTTCTTTTTATAAACAGTTATGGGCAATTCCCATCAATTCAAAATCTGCTCAGCTCACTATTTTTGATGGAAAGGCAATTTATCAAATTCCTGTACCCATCGCAGATCGTTCAACAAACATCAAAAAACCCTTAGGTATTTAGTGTTAGCAATGCGTACAACATACCTTTGTTCAACCATAGCTTTCATCTCTTTGCTAACGGCAGTGGCAATATTGAAACAGCTGCACTAGCAAGAGCGCAACCAAATGGCTACACCCTTTGGGTCATGACCGTCAGCGCAATTTACGGCACATAAAAACTCAAAGCAGATTATCAAGTTCAACAGACGTGGATGAATTTGATTTGAGTCAAAGGCAGCAGACCAGTTTCATCTTAATTTCAAGGTGTTAACCCTATGCTCAAGCTTAGACTCTAAATACATAATTCCACATGCACTAAAGGATCGGCCGTATGTTTGACCTTGCCAAAAAAATAGCACTCATCACAGGCGCATCCCGAGGGCTGGGCTGGTCAATGGCCCAATCACTTGCTAAGGCTGGTGCCCATGTCGTTCTAAATGCACGTGACGAAAAGCTCCTAAGCGAGCGTGTCAAAACTCTCACTGATCAAGGACTCTCTGCGCAGGCTGCGGCTTTTGATGTCACCCATTTTGAAGCGGCTCAGGCGTGCATCAAGGACTTAAAAAAACAATGGGGAAAAATAGATATTCTGATTGCTAATGCGGGCATCAATCATCGGCAAGCAATACAGGATTTTGAATTAGAAAATTTCGAAAAAGTAATCAATACTAATTTCAAGGCCATATGGGTACTTTGTAAAGCAGTAACGCCCTTAATGGTGGAAAAGAAAAATGGGAGAATTATTTTGATAGGTTCGATGAGCGCTATCAATGCTAGGCCTTCTATTTCCGCTTATGTGGCCAGTAAAGGAGCTGTGCATGCGTTATGTAAGCAACTGGCGGTGGAACTTGCTCCTAATCAGATCACGGTGAATTGCATTGCACCAGGCTTTTTTGCCACGGAAATGAACACTGCTTTGGTAGAAGACCCTCAATTTACCAAATGGGTTCAAGAAAGAACGCCAGTCGGTCGGTGGGGGCGGGTAGAAGAAATTGGTCCTGCGGCTGTTTTTTTAGCCTCAGATGAAGCTTCTTTTGTGACTGGATTAATTATGACGGTTGATGGCGGTTTTACTTCTGCGATGTAATTAAAATTTGAGTAGGAATACTAAAATGACTTCATCTCAAGAAATTGATCGAAGACTCTTTGAGCAGATTCGAGATCAACTTTTCACCTCTATTATTTCCGATGCATTGGACAGTGCAGGATTTCGCAATCAAGCGATGTCATCCAATATTCGTCCGATTGACGATGCACTGGTTTTAGTTGGAAGAGCTCGAACTGCTAGTTTCATGGAGGTGTGGCACCATGATGAAGGCACCAATCCCTATGAATTAGAGATTAAATTGGTCGACAGTTTGAAGCCCTTTGAAATTCCAATTTTTGCGTGCTCTAACTCAGCTCGGATTGGCCCTTGGGGGGAGTTGCTGTCTACAGCGGCACAAGCCCGTGGCGCGGCTGGCGCTGTCATGGATGGGTGCACCCGAGATGTTCGTGCAATTCGTTCTATGAAATTTCCAGTTTTTCATGGTGGTATTGCGCCATTAGACAGCAAAGGTCGGGCTCGAATCATGGCAGTGGATATTCCAATTGAATGTGCCGGTGTATACGTTATGCCAGGGGACTTGGTTGTGGGGGATGTTGATGGCTTGGTTGTTGTTCCTCAAAGCGTCGAAGAAAAAGTTTTAGAAATTGCTTTTAAAAAAGTGTCAGGTGAATCAAATACGCTGAAAGACTTACAACGCGGCGATAAATTAGCTGATGTATTTGCACGATATGGAATCCTTTAATTCACACAGCATTCACCCCCTTGCTGTTGAAAGACCAACTTTCATCGGTGAGGTTTCGGGTATTGACCTAACTCGCAAGCTGACAGTTGAAGAGATCAGTGCAGTCCATGCCAGTATGGACCGCTTCGGTGTGTTGGTATTTCATGACCAACATTTGGACGACGAGCAACAAATTTCTTTTAGCCGTCAACTCGGAATGTTGGAGGAAGCTTCCGGAGACATCATGTCTGAAAAGGACAGGCGCCTCAGCATGGATTTGAACGATATTTCGAACCTAGACAAAAATGGCGAATTGCTTCCTCGCGATGACCGTAGGCGCTTGTTTGGTTTGGGCAACATGTTGTGGCACTCAGATAGTTCGTTCAAGGAGGTGCCAGCCAAATATTCACTTCTTTCGGCACGCAAAATTCCTGCAAGTGGTGGCAATACAGAATTCGCTGATATGCGTGCTGCGTATGACACGCTAGACGATGAAGCGAAGAACGAGATACATGACCTGATTTGCTTGCATAGCCAGATTTTTTCTCGAGGTATTTTGGGCTTTGATGATTTCACAGACCTCGAGCGCGCAAAGTGGGCGCCAGTGCGCCAACGTCTTGTCAGGCGGCATCCAAACACAGGTCGCCTTTCGCTGTATTTGGCAAGCCATGCTGGCGGCATTGAGGGTTGGCCAATGCCAGAGGCGCGTTCTTTTTTACGTGACCTGAACGAACATGCCACGCAGCGCCAGTTTGTATACACGCATGTATGGCGTCCATGGGATCTGGTGATGTGGGATAACCGCGTGACGATGCACCGCGCACGTCGCTATGACCCAAAAGAAGTGCGCGATATGCGCAGAACTACGTTGACCAATGAGGTGTCAAGTTTGGAGCAGCGGCCGCTTTATGCAAGTTCTGTCAATACTGAGAATCTATTAAAAAAATAATCATAGCTAAGTACTAATGCCAGTTGAGAGCTGTAAGCGTATTCAATATCGTTGGCTTTGCTATAAGCAATTAATTTATATAGATTTTTTACAAGCCTGGCTTTCTGTTAAACATTGGAGCCAATGATTCTTTTAAATTGATTTTTGATTGACTCGCTTAGAAAGTGCTTCAGCTGATTCCTTACGTTCACTGTATCGATCGACTAGGTATGGCGCGATATCTCGAGTCAGAAGCGTGAACTTCACCAACTCCTCCATCACATCAACCACCCTGTCGTAATAGGCTGATGGCTTCATACGGCCATTCTCCTCAAACTCTAGGAATGCTTTAGCAATAGAGCTTTGATTTGGGATCGTGAGCATCCGCATCCACCGTCCAAGGATTCGCATTTGGTTCACGGCATTGAAGGATTGAGAACCTCCGCAAACTTCCATCACAGCTAAGGTTTTTCCTTGCGTAGGACGAACAGCGCCTAAGGATAAAGGGATCCAGTCAATCTGACTTTTCATAATGCCTGTCATAGCACCATGACGTTCTGGGGAACACCAAACCATGCCCTCAGACCAAGCTGCCAAGTCACGCAACTCTTTGACTTTTGGATGCGTATCTGGCGCAGCATCGGGTTGCGGTAGATCTAAGGGATCAAACACCCTCACCTCTGCACCCATAGCTTCAAGCAACTTGGCAGATTCAAGAGTCAATAGCTTGCTGAAAGAACGCTGACGCAAAGAACCATACAACATCAATATTCTTGGCGAATGCGTTGACAACTGGTTCGGTGATAACAAGGACTGCTGAGGAATCTTGAAGCAACTCTCATCAAGGTTAGGCATTTGATTAGAAAACTTAGACACGCAAGCACTTTTCATTGATCAAAATGGAATAAGACATCATGAGGTCCAACAGTTCTTGGATTGTGAAAAATTTTGACCATATCAATTCTTAGTGGCCGTGCTGGTGGTCAGACTTCAATAATGAATGAAGCAACATTCCGAGGAATCCGCCAACAATCTGAGCGACAACAAAGGCAGGTACATCCGAGGGTGAAATGCCTGCAAATGTATTGGAAAACATGCGACCGAACGCAGCTGCTGGATTTGCAAAAGACGTGCTTGCAGTGAACCAGTATGCTGCACCGATGTAGCAAGCGACTATGGAAGATACTTTTCTTTCAGGTGAACGCAAGATAACAAAAAGTAAGCCTCCGGTAGCTACTGCTTCAGCAAACCACTGTGCCAGACCCGTTCTCACTTTGGTAGACCATTGCAATATTTCAAGGTCAAACATTGCATGTGCAATCCAAGCACCTAATGCTGCGCCAATGAGTTGTGCAAGGACATAGCCAATCAAATGATGTCTTGCCAAATCTTTGCGAAACGCCATGACGATCGAAACAACTGGATTGAAGTGAGCGCCACTGATTGGCCCGAGTGTTTCAATCAATGCATAAAGAGCAAAGACAGTGGCGAGCGTGTTTGCAAGAAGAGCGACAGCTACGTTCCCACCTGCCAATTGCTCAGCCATGATCCCTGAGCCGATCACCGCACACAACAATGCCGCTGTGCCAACTAGCTCAGACAAATATCGTCTCCAGTGAATCATTTATTTGCCAAGTCTCGTGCTGTGTTTTCCAAAGCCATCTTGTTGAGGCTTTTTAACGGTAGGCTAGTAAAGATGTCGAGACGTCATTTAATTTGATGCAGAGTTTGCTTGAAAGCCTCTAGTTTTTGCTCATCCGTTCCAACAGTCTCAGATGGATCTGGATATCCCCAGTGAGCTGTAGCTGGCTGACCTGGCCAATAAGGGCAAACTTCGCCTGCTGCGTTGTCGCAAACTGTGATCACTAAATCCATGTGGGGCGCATCAGGTGTAGCAAAAACATCCCAACTTTTGCTGGACAAACCTTCTGTTGAGATGCTTGCCTTCTCCAAAGTAGCAACGGCCATAGGATTGGGTTTTTGATTGTCCTTAGGGCTGCTGCCAGCTGAAAAGGCTTTGAACTTGCCTTGCCCCATATGGTTTAGTAATGCCTCAGCCAAAATACTGCGAGCTGAGTTGTGTGTACAAAGAAAAAGTACGTTCAATGGTTTTGCTTCAGTCAATTTGGATACCTTCGAATTAACAAGTCTTACAAATATCCTCAGGGCTGACCTCGCAGGGCTCCCCTTGGCAACAGTTCTGGGAAAGATAAGTCAGCACAGCATTCATGCGGTCATACTGAGCTCGATAAATCAGGTTACGACCACTGCGCTCCTGAGATATCAAGTCAGCATTCATTAACTCTTTCAAATGAAAAGAAAGAGTGTTTGCAGGCATGCCCAATGCTTCAGCCAATAGCGCTGGTGTGAGACCCTCATTGCCCTTCACAACCAGTGCGCGAAAAATCTGGAGTCGATTGGGCTGAGCCAAGGCTGCAAGTGCTTTGATAACGTATTTGTCTTCCATAATTCAATTGTAATAGAAATATTTGACAAAAACATGAAATGGCTTTTTGTAAATGAAATGCTTTTATCTGAATTTATTTGGCTTTTAAAAACGCCTCAACTTCTAGCAAAATCATTTCATTGTCGTCCGCCTTGTTGGGCAAT
>Ga0114960_10002406_pt1 | contig 14620 bp, 10 predicted proteins | sample C_130625_MF_Meta_FD_92637 | JGI IMG/M metagenome (GOLD analysis project Ga0114960, IMG submission 92637) | Freshwater microbial communities from Lake Croche, Canada to study carbon cycling - C_130625_MF_MetaG | ecosystem: Environmental > Aquatic > Freshwater > Lake | place: Lake Croche, Canada... | reverse complement strand
GCTATGCGTAGTAGCGCTCCGACATTTCCTGGATCCTGAACTGTATCTAAGGCCAAAGTCAGCCCATGATTAACTATTTCAGGTTCAAAAATAAGATGCTTAATTGGACACAAAGCTAAGACGTCTGAAGGAGTGGGCAGATGGCTGATTTTCTGCATCTCTTCTTCGCTTATACGTGTAGCTTCCGTCAAAGTCCACGAAGCCGTCGCATATAGCTCAGCAATGGGATACTTCGCCAAAATGAGTTCATTAATAACCTTAGATCCCTCTATCACAAAGAAGCCCTTTGTTTCGCGATGCTTCTTCTCTTGCAAAGAGCGTATTCTCTGTATCTCAGCTTTAGTAAGCATTGGTTATAAACATAGACTAAATAAAACAAATGACAATCGAAGGATTTTTATAAATGCAAAGAGGTATATGTTAATTTTCCGTTGTTTTTCTCCCCACGTAGAGTGATACTTTATCCATGTTCGCGCCTCTAGCTTCAAGAGCCTTCAAACAGCTAAGTTACAAAGTAGGAACTGTTGATGCTGTTGGTATTGAAGAACGTGTAGCGAAATATACGACACGTAGTATAAAAGCAGAATCGAAACTTTGGGGTTTAAGGCGTGCTGTATCTATGGTGGATCTTACTACCCTTGAGGGTAAAGATACGCGGGGAAAAGTGGAGTCATTATGCCAGAAGGCAATAGAATCACATACCGACATATCCATTCCTAACGTAGCTGCTGTTTGTGTTTATCCTTCACTGGTTAAATATGCCAGAAATTTTCTAGGAAAATCGCCTGTTAAAATAGCTTCAGTTGCGACCGCTTTTCCATCTGGACAGGCGCCTTTGAAAACTCGTCTTGCTGAGGTTAAATATGCAGTTTCAGAGGGTGCAGATGAAGTGGATATGGTAATTAACCGTGGCGCATTTCTTTCTGGGGAATATGCATTAGTACAAGATGAAATATCTAGCGTTGTAGAGCTGTGCGGTAAAGCAGCTCTTAAAGTTATTCTCGAGGTCAGTGAATTAGAAACATATGACTCAATTAGGGCCGCCTCTTTTTTAGCAATGCAAGTGATTAGAGACGGTGACTTTATTAAAACAAGTACAGGTAAGACTGGGCTAAATGCTACTTTAGGAAATAATCAGGTAATGATAGAGGCTATACGTGATTACTATATAACAACAGGAATAGCTATTGGAATGAAGCCTGCTGGTGGAATACGTAGTGCAAAACAGGCGTTGCATTTTTTAATAGCTGTAAAAGAAACTCTCGGTGATCGTTGGTTAAATAATCAACGTTACCGCTTTGGAGCAAGTTCACTTCTTAACGATCTTTTAAAACAAATCGAAAAACAACGCACGGGTGCATATCAGGCCCCGTATTCATTGAGTGAATCAGCTGAAAGCTACTAAATTTTTAGATATGCCTATTTCAATTAAAAAAAGAAAAAACGCTACAGATACAAAGCGACGTACTGCTCCAGAGCTTATCTTTGGAGACTTATGGAATTTTGATCCCGCTCCTGAAACTGCTGATCCTAAATTAAAAGCCTCATATGATTTATTTATTGATGGTAAGTGGGTGAAAGCTAAATCAAAAAAAAGTTTTGATTCTATTAATCCAGCAAACGGTAAAAAAATTGCTGAAATAGCTTTAGCTGGTTTGACTGATGTAAATCTTGCTTATCTCGCTGCACACCGAGCTAAAAAGAAATGGGCTAATACACCCGGAAAAGAAAGGGCAAAGTATCTCTACCGTATCGCTCGTTTATTACAAGATAGAGCTCGCGAATTTGCCGTAGCTGAAACTTTAGACGGTGGTAAGCCAATAAAAGAATCAAGAGACTTTGATTTACCCATGGCAGCTGCGCATTTTTTTTACCATGCAGGATGGGCAGATAAATTACAATATATTGCAGCAGGTAAAACTGTCGAAGCTATCGGGGTAGTAGGCCAAGTTATTCCATGGAATTTTCCGCTTTTAATGCTGGCTTGGAAAGTAGCACCTGCTCTTGCAGCGGGTAATTGCGTCGTTTTAAAACCTGCTGAAACCACATCTATCACAGCACTTAAATTTACAGAAATCCTACATGATGCAGGATTACCTCCAGGTGTTGTAAATATTGTTACAGGCGCAGGTGAAACGGGCAGTGCGGTTATAGCTCATCCACTTGCCGCAAAGGTTGCTTTTACAGGATCAACTCAGGTAGGGAAAACAATTATGCGTTCTTTAGCTGGAACGGATAAGAAAATGACACTCGAGCTTGGGGGTAAGGCAGCTAATATTATTTTTGAAGATGCTTCTTTGGATCAAGCTGTTGAAGGTATCGTTAACGGCATTTTCTTTAATCAAGGGCATGTATGTTGTGCAGGTTCACGACTTCTTGTACAAGAGTCCGTAGCTAATCTAGTAATTTCAAAATTAAAAAATAGAATTAGAACGCTTAAGGTTGGAGATCCAATGGATAAGAATACTGACATTGGAGCAATTAATTCTTTGGCCCAACTCAGTAAAATAAATAGGCTGGTTGCATCTGGAATTAGAGAGGGAGCTAAAATATATCAGCATGAATGTATACTGCCCAAAGAGGGTTATTATTTTAGGCCTACATTATTCACCGCCGTAACTCAAAGTCATCGTATTGCGCGTGAAGAAATATTTGGACCTGTATTAAGCGTACTTACATTTCGAACTGTTGATGAGGCAATAGAGAAAGCAAATAATACAGTCTACGGTTTAAGCGCGGGTGTTTGGACAGATAAAGGTTCTCTTATTCATAAAATGGCAGCTGAACTTAAAGCTGGTGTAATTTGGGCAAATACCTTCAACAAATTTGATCCTGTTTCACCTTTTGGTGGATACAAGGAATCTGGATTTGGAAGAGAGGGTGGTCGTCAGGGCCTCCTGGATTACGTAAAACTTAGTTAAGCCTTACCAACTATGAAACGTCTCTTAATCACTAAAACGCCTAAGGTTTATGTAGGTGGTTCTTTTATTCGCTCTGAGAGTGGTCGCATATTTCCCATACAGGATGCTAAAGGAGTTTTTTACGCTAACATTCCTCAATGTACGCGAAAAGATTTACGAAATGCTGTTGAAGCTGCAGCAAAAGCCGGACCGAATTGGGCTAAAAAGACAGCCTATAATCGTGGGCAAATTATATACCGTTTAGCTGAAATGATTGAGGCTAGATCGTTTGAGTTAATCGAAGCTATTGTATTAGGTTCTAAAAGGAAATCTGAAATAGATGCAGCTCACAAAGAGATTGCTGCTACGGTTGACCGACTTATTTACTATGCGGGGTGGGCAGATAAGCTAGAACAAGTATTAGGTAATATTAATCCTGTAGCTGCTCCTTATTTTAATTTCACTCTTGCTGAGCCTATGGGCGTAGTAGGTGTTATTGCATCTCAAACTGTATCGCTCTTGGGTCTTGTCTCACTTGTTGTACCAGCAATTGTATCAGGAAATACGGTCGTTGTCGCAGCGTCTGAATTAAAACCATATCCTGCTATTGTACTTGGTGAAATGCTTGCAACCAGCGATTTACCCGCAGGTGTTGTAAACGTATTAACAGGGTACCACAAAGAATTGCTTCCAACGTTCGCAACGCATGCTCATCTACGCGCTGTACTAGCTGAAGTTAATGCTGATGAGCGTAAGACACTTGCTTTAGGTGCTGCCGAAACAGTTAAGCGATTACATACATTTAAATCAGAGGAAAAAATAAATTGGTATTCCGATACGTTTGATAGTGTTTATAGAATACAGGATACACTCGAGTATAAAACGGTGTGGCACCCTATAGGGGCATAATTTATTATGCTAACACGTACGTTTACACCAGCGCTTGTAATAGCTCGAAAGCGAGACGGATGTTTATTAAGTAAAGAAGAAATAGAATCGTTTGTTTATGGTGCTATAGATGGCACGTGGGAAAGTTATCAACTGAGTGCCATGCTCATGGCTATTACGCTTAAGGGAATGACAGAGAGTGAAACGACTGAACTGACATTGGCAGTCCTTCAATCTGGAAAACGAGTTGATTTATCTCGAAGTAAAAAATTTAAAATAGATAAGCACTCAACTGGAGGAGTAGGTGATAAGATATCGATTCATCTTGCTCCTATGATTGCAGCGTGTGGTGCAGCAGTTCCCATGATAAGTGGGCGCGGCTTAAGCCACACAGGAGGAACGTTAGATAAATTAGATTCAATCTATGGATTTAAAACAAATTTAAGCCTTATAGAATTTGAGCACCAAGTAGAAAAAATAGGAATCTGTATTAGTGGACAGACATCTGAAATAGCTCCAGTCGACAAAGTCTTGTATGCTTTACGTGATGTTACAGCTACCGTGGAGTGCATTCCTCTTATTTGTGCGAGTATTCTAGGGAAGAAATTAGCTGAGGGAATTGATGCACTTGTCTTGGATGTAAAGTTTGGACGTGGCGCTTTTATGCCAAGTGTAGAAAAAGCAAGAGTGCTTGCTACTCTTATGGTTGATATCGGCAAATTAACGGGTAAGCCGATACGAGCTCTACTTACTTCAATGGAACAACCCTTAGGGCATTCTGTAGGTAATGCTCTTGAAGTAGCTGAGTCTATTTTATGTCTTAAGGGTAAGGGTCCTGATGACATCATGGAACTCACCTATGCGTTGGGAGAGCATATGCTCCTTATGGCTGGTATAGCGTCTACGGCGAGTGAAGCACGTGCTAAGCTTGAGGCTACAATTACATCGGGTACAGCATTCAGTCTTTTTAAGGAATTAGTTAAAGAGCAAGGTGGAGATGTGCGTATGATTGAATCTCCTCACTTGTTGCCCCAAGCAAAATATAACCAAAGCATTCTTAGTCCAGTAGATGGATTTGTAAAAGCGGTTGATCCTCTTAGCATCGCTTTGGTAGCTCTTGATTTAGGAGCCGGTCGTCACCGTATAGAAGACCGTATTGATCCTGCAGTTGGAGTTGGAAGTATCGCTAAAATTGGACAAGCGATATCCCAAGGTAGTGTAGTTGCCGTTGTATACGCTAACGATACTTCAAAGCTAAAGGATGCTGTTGATCGTATTTCAAATGCATTTAGCTACAGCAAGGAGTCTGTAGCTAAAGTAAGATTAATTGAAGAGGTTGTAGGCCTTTGAGGCTTACGCTTTAATGCGTTTTTTCTATTTCTGCTAATTGAGCAGCAGCAGCTTCCCATGTCTTGGTTGCCTCTTGAAGTAGAGAAACGGTAATAGCAAGTTCGCGGTTTAAATGCTGAGCCTTTCCAGGTTCTGAATATGTTTCTGGAGCTTCTAATTGAGCAGTAAGTTCACTTTGCTTAGATTCTAGATCTGTGACTTTCTTTTCAAGTAAGCTTACATCTGTACGCATTTTTTTGACCGATCCTGACTTTGAAGCGCGTTGATCTGCCTCTATTCTCTTTTGATCTTTGGATTTACGCGCACCTTGATCGTCAGCTGCTGAGCGAGTGGGGCGAGCATCTGTTAAGCCTGCAGTCAATGCAGCGCGCTCGCTCATAGACCGACCACCTTCTTGTTTTCCTCCAGAATGAGTATCGCGTCTTGTTTCCGCTCCACCTTTTTTATTTCTGAAGCCTGACTTATCTAAGAAATAATCATAGTCACCTGCATAGGGGGTGAGTTTACCTGAATGCACGTGGAGTACTTTTTGCGTTAAAGCTCGAATGAAGTAAACATCGTGACTAATAAAAACGAGTGTTCCTTCATACGATTTAAGTGCGCTTACTAAAGCATCTATAGACGGAATATCTAAGTGAGTGGTCGGCTCGTCCATGAGCAGTAAATTTGGTGGAGCAAGTAGCAACTTTGCTAAAGCTAAACGAGATTTTTCACCTCCTGATAGAACGCCTACTTTTTTGAACACGTCATCTTTTCTAAAAAGAAAGCCGCCTAAAATTGTACGTGCTATTTGTTCTGTGACATCACGATTAATGTGACGCATTTCCATAGCCTCTTCCATGACAGTTCTCGTTGCATCAAGATTATCAAGACGGTTTTGAGAGTAGTAACCCGCATGAACATTACTGCCCAGTTGACGTTCTCCTCCGCGTATCGGAAGTACTCCGGCTAAAATTTTTAAAAGGGTTGATTTTCCTGCACCGTTAGGACCTACGAGTACAATTTTTTGGCCTCGTTCCGCTTCAAAGTTAAGATCCTTGTAAACAACATGATCTCCGTAGGCCTGTTCAACGTGCTCAAGTGTAATAACGCGTAAACCAGATCGTGTAGGTTGAGGGAATTTAAAATTGATGCGTTTTAGATCTTCCTCAGGCTCATCTACAGCTACAGATTCGAGACGTTCAATTTGTTTTTCTTTAGATTTAGCGCGTGAAGCCATCGATGCTTTAGCACCAAATCTATCTACGAACTTTTGAAGATGAGCTATTTCGCGTTGTTGATTTTTGAACAGTGCTGCTTTTTGCTCTTTGCGAGCATCTTTCTCATTGAGGTAGTCATCATAGTTACCCGTGTAACGTTCTAAATTACCATGCTTTAGCTCAAGTATACCGTTACAGAGCGCATTCAAGAAAGCTCTATCGTGGGAGATTACGACTAAACCACCTGGATATCGCGTTAAGTACTCTTGAAACCAAATCAGTGCTTCGAGATCAAGATGGTTAGTAGGTTCGTCTAAGAGAAGTAAGGTGGGTTCACGTGCGAGTAATCGTGCTAAATGAGCACGCATTACCCAACCGCCTGAAAAGCTTTTTGCTTTTCGATCAAAGTCAGTCTCTTTAAAACCTAGGCCAGAAAGCACTATTTTAGCTTTGGTTTCGATGGCATAACCCCCAAGTTCATCGAAACGACCATGCAAATCTAAATCATCATCAAAAGACGGATCCGAAACGCCGCTTTCAAAAGCTAGCATCTGAGCGCGTAATTTTGCAAACTCAGGCGTAATGGCGCATGCAATATCAAGAATAGTATCATCACCTGCTTCTGCTGTTTCTTGCGGTAAGTAGCCGAAATCAGCGCCTCTTTCCCAGACAATAGTTCCCTCATCGGGAGCTTCTTCTCCAAGTATTAAATTAAACAGCGTGGATTTTCCGGCTCCGTTGGGACCTACTAAGCCAAAGCGGTCGCTACGCGCTATGTACAAGGATATATCACTGAAAAGAGTCCTTGTGCCGTAGGACTTTGAAATGTCGGCGAGTGTAAGCATGAAAAGGAAAACATAACATTACTTGTACACGGGTGGCGTCAACGGCCTCCTCATAGTAAGACAGAACCAAAAGCCTGATTTTAATATATATCTATATATAAACATATGTTAAACAATAGCTTATGTATTATTAAAGTTTCAGTAATAATGTTAAAATAATTATACCTAAAAGACTAAAATCTAATGAACTTTAAGAAAATTCGCCGTGGTCTTGCGAAGAAACCCAGTCTTACCATTGTTGCACAATGCCTAATCGCCTTGCTTTAGAATCTTCACCGTATTTGCGTCAGCATGCGGAAAATCCTGTTGATTGGTATCCTTGGGGTAAGGAAGCATTTGAAAAAGCTAAGCTAGAGCAGAAACCTATTTTTTTAAGCATTGGTTATTCTACCTGTCATTGGTGCCACGTGATGGCTCATGAATCGTTTGAGAATACAGCAATAGCAGCGTTGCTTAATGACTCTTTTATTTCCGTAAAACTAGATCGTGAAGAGCGTCCTGACGTAGATCGCGTGTATATGAGTTTTGTTCAAGCAGTTACAGGCCATGGGGGTTGGCCATTAAGTGTTTGGTTAACTCCTGATTTAAAGCCGTTTTATGGTGGTACTTATTTTCCTCTAGAAGATAGGCAGGGTAGATCGGGCTTTCCATCAATTCTTCAGGCTATAACCAAAGGGTGGAATGAAGATAGACAAACACTCATTTCTCAAGGAGAGACAATTGTAGAAACGCTAAAAGAAAATAAATATTCCAAACAAATTAGTTCTGGGGATCTAGGACTAACCTTAGCCGAAAAGGGATCTGAAGCGTATCAAGCCTGTTTTTCTCAGCTCTACGAGGGCTTTGATTCCAAATGGGGTGGATTTGGTGCTGCACCCAAATTTCCAAGATCCTCTAATCTTGATTTTCTATTTAGGTGCGCTGCAATGCAGGGAGTAAAAAGTGATGTTGGAGCAGCTGCTATTAATATGGCCATTCCAACGTTAAGTCATATGGCACGCGGCGGTATCCATGACCATATTGGAGGGGGATTTCACCGCTACTCGGTTGATAGCGAATGGTTCGTGCCTCATTTCGAAAAAATGCTCTATGACCAAGCACAAATTAGTGTAAATGCCCTAGAGGCATGGCAAGCTACGGGAGATGCACGTCATATTTGGCTAGCACGCGATATTCTCGATTATGTACTTCGCGATTTAACAGATCCTAAAGGAGGATTTTATTCGGCTGAGGACGCCGATTCCCAAATTCCAGATAATACTTCACACCATGCCGAGGGAGCATTCTATGTTTGGACACAAAAGGAAATTGATACTCATTTAAAATCGGACGCAGCTTTTTTTAGTTCTGTATATGGAATAGAAGTAAACGGTAATGTCAGTGAAGCATTAGATCCTTTTCATGAATTTACTGGTAAGAATATTTTAACGATGAAAAAGCCGCTAAGTGCGGCAGCTAAAGAAGCTGGCTTATCTCTTGAGGAAGCGAGTGATCGATTAGTGCACTGTATAGAAATACTTCGTACAATTCGTAATAGCAGACCCCGTCCTCACAAAGATGATAAAGTTATAACTGCCTGGAACGGTTTGATGATTTCTGCTTTTGCAAAAGCTTCCCAGGTGATAAACGCGTTTGACGGAATAAAAAGTGCTGTAACAAAAGAATATCTCAATGCTGCAATTAAAGCTGCTGATTTTATTTTTAACGAACTTTTCGACCAGAAAAAAGGAATACTGTATCGCTGTTGGAGGTCCAAGCGCTCACAGGCTGAAGGCTTTGCTGAAGATTATGCCTTTTTAATTCAGGGCCTTCTCGATTTGTACGAGGCAAGTTTTGATATAAAATGGCTCAAATGGTCAGTCCAACTTCAAGCTATGATGGATGCGCTATTTTATGATCCTAGTGCAGGAGGTTATTTTAATTCAGCAATTGGCGCTGAGGATATTGTTGTTCGACTTAAGGAAGACTATGATGGTGCAGAGCCTGCACCTAGTTCTGTTGCAGCTCTTAATTTAATGCGATTTGCACTCTTGTTTGAGTCATCGGATTACGCCTCAAAACCTAAAGTATCAGATCACCCCATGCAGGGATACAGGGATAAAGCACTTAAAACACTCATGGCTTTTGAGTACCGTTGGAGTCAAAGCCCTCAGGCATTACCTCGAATGTTGTGTGCTCTCGAGCTTGCACTAGAGCCACCTCGTCACGTGGTAATTTCAGGAAACCCAAATACAGATTCTTATCACAACTTAGTGGCTGTAATGCATGAAACACTAGCGCCAAGACGCTGTATTATTGCAGCAGATGGCACAGATTCTCAAGTTTGGCTTTCTGCCTTTGCTCCATGGCTTACTGCAATGAAAGCTATCGCAGATAAACCTACAGCTTACGTGTGCGAAGGCTTTACTTGCCAAGCACCTGTTTCAAATAGTGAAGACTTACGTGAGACGCTTACTCACCACTGAGTTTAGTGATGGTTGTGGGATGTCTTCATGAGTATGAAAAAGAGTAAGACTTGAGCGAGTATAATAGCCACAATGACTAAGCCTTTGTAGCCTCTACTTTTCCAAGGTTGTGGAGCTCGCAAGCGCTGATCTCGATGGGTAAGGTTAACTTTATCTAGATTTTCGAGTTCATGCTTCATATCCAAAGCATCGGCGTATCTATGCTTTGGATCACGTTCTAGGGCGTGTAGTAGTACTTCCTCAAGTGAGGCACTTAGTTCAGGATTAATTTTACGAGGTGCGATAGGATCCCCAGTAACTCGAGCGTTCATGATTACGTAAGGGCTTTCTCCTTCAAAGGGTGTCGATCCAGTCACCATTTCATAAAGAAGTGCCCCGAGACTATAGATATCACTTCTGTGATCACCTCGTTTGCCTTTTACCTGCTCGGGTGAAATATAATCCGGGGTTCCCATTGTTGGAGTCAGTCCAACAAATGTTAAACGTCGTGCGGTTTGTACCCGAGCTATCCCGAAATCAAACAGACGCAAGGATCCATCGGTACAGATCATAATATTCTGAGGTTTTAAATCACGGTGCGTGATACCTTGAGCATTTAAATAATGTAATGCATCACAAATACGTGAGGCATACCCTATAGCCTCAGATTCAGAAATCGGCTTTCTTTTGGTTAGTAAGTCGGAAAGTGTTCTTCCATCTAAAAACTCCATCACTAAGTAAGGGCGGCTCTTTGTTTCTTCTACTTTAATCACCTTCAAAATTGAAGGATGGTTTAACTTTGAGCCAATTTCTTCCTCCCGTTGAAATCGTTCGAACCCAGCAACATCACTTTCTAAAGCTAAAAGCGGTACTTTTATTGCTACTGTTTCTGATGTTTTTTTATCTTTAGCACGAAAAATCGAAGCCATATTACTTCGTGCAACTAAGTCTGTAAGCTCGAAACGTTTATCAAGAATCATACCTGGTGTAAGGTCACCACCAATACTTGAAGGTGCATTAGCAGGACGGTCGCTTTCCTTAGCTTGACCCAGTGTTGCTGATTTTGGGGGTACTGTAAGTTTTGCTACTCTTTCCCAATCTCTAATTTCTATAATTTGGAGCGTAATATTGTCATCACTGCCTCGTTTTTCTGCAAGCGCCACGAGTTCTTTACATGCATCATAGGGGTGGTTTCGTGTTACAATCTCACGCATTTCTTCATCCAATACATAAGCATGTAGACCATCCGTGCAGTGAAGAATATAATCTCCATGATGCAAGAATTGAGTTGTAAAAGAAGGCTGGCAAAACGGCTCAGCTCCAACGCTTCGTGTGAGTTGACTACGCTGAGGGCTTGCCATTGCTTGACGTTCAAGCATCAAACCTAACTTTACAGGAAGAGCTGTTGCAACGTGATCTGTAGTTAACCGACTGATTTGTTTTTGTCTGATAAAATATGCTCTTGAATCTCCTACATTTGCTACGCATACAGTACGATTTCTAAATAAAGAAGCGACTAATGTGGTCGCCATCTTTTGACCGTTGTATTCTGTATTAGCTTTTTCATATACACTTGAACAAGCCCGTGTGAACATATCTTTTAACACATCGTAAGGCTTTGTGTCTGGGGCTGCTTTTTTGAATTCTTCAATGGCTTGTTCAATTGCATGACGACTAGCTATTTCTCCGTGATAATAGCCTCCAACTCCGTCTGCAATAAGAGCTATACTGCCCTGTTGCTCACGTACTAAGGGGTCGTTGGACTCCCAAAAATCAATCCAATCTTGGTTGACCAATCTAACGGGTCCTGTGGTTGTAATTTTCGCGTAACGTAAGCGCATTTGAAAAGGGTTTTATCCGAAGAGAATAAAGTAACAAGGCTCCGTAGGTCGGATGAGCCTACGGAGCCATGGAATAGCGAACTAAAGTTTAGGTCAAATCAAGCTGGCTTACTTGAAACAAATACTTCTTTACCTGTCGATTTACTATTCTTTAAGAAGTAAAACAAACCATAGATACCCCAGATTGCCGCAATGCCTAAAGCGATAAAGGGTTCTTTGTAACTCATACCCGATACTGAAAAGGGTCCGAATATGTAGAATAACATACAGGCCAAATTAGCGAGTAATCCGAATACGGGTATAACGAAGTGCTTGAATCCATTAAACATATGATGTTCACGGAAAGCTACGATCGCTGTTATACACGTTATCATATAGAGTAAGAAAGTTCCGAAGTTACTTACTAGAGTTACAATAAGCAGTGAGTTAGGAAGCTGCGTGTAGGTTTCGGGACTAAAGATACCAATACTATACCAGATATTATGTTTATCTAGTGCCGCAGGTGCAGAGGATTGGCCACCCATATATAGAACCACAGTCGCTATTCCTACTACAGCTGAAATGGCAGCAAGTGTCCAAATTGCTTTGTAGGGAGACATTGTCTTTCCATGGAGTAAACCGAAGTGAGAAGAGACTTCTTCGTCTTTACCCATAGCATAGGTTACACGTGCACCTGTACTTAAACATGCAAGTGTTGTACCTATTAATGCTAAGAAAACAGTAAAAGCTTGGACTAACATGAAAGCTCGTCCTGCAGCATAGCTTCCAAACAGCCATGTACCTGTGATCACCATCATATCTCCAACGGGAGCACCAGAAGCGCCTGCATTTTGTAAGGTGTATCCACTATTGAGTAAGTAATTAGCAGCAAAGTATTCAAAGAGGTAGCAGATTGCTCCTTGAATTACCAAGGCGAGTATAACTGCCTTAGGAATATCTTTAGTAGGATTTTTTGCTTCTTCACCCATTGCTGTTACTGATTCGAATCCGACTAAGATTAGAATCGCAACACAGGCTTGAATAATGGTGTAGTTGATAGAATGAGGTGCAATTACTGATGTTGCGTTAGCATGGTAATTGAACGTTGGATTCCCGCTAGCATCTTTTGTTATAGCTTGATCTGCTGCATAGGAAATTGTGAAAGGAGCTGCTTTAGTGACATCAGTCACTGCTTTTCCGTTTGCATCACATGGAATAGGGTTTCCATCATTATCTGTTTGCTCGGCCATTTGATACACAGGCTTACCTGCAGCATCTACAGTTGGTTTATTATTAGCATCTAATACTGGAATTGGATTACCCTTTTCATCTTTTACCGTGTCTTGGTATACTTGGTAGTTAACTGCCACGCCGTTAGAAAGATGATAGGCCGTGGATCCTTCAGGATGTTTTGTGCGGTAAGCAATTGCTATTAGCGAGAATACTACCAGTGCAGATATTTGGATTACGTTGACCGCTAAATTTACAGCGGTTGTTCCTGTGACACCGCGTGATGCTATGTATGCTATACCGTACGAAAATAAAATACAGAAGCCGTACATGAAAAGCGGACTGATGTAAGTTCCCGAGAAAGTATCTGGGAAAAACTGATGAAGAAGGTACCCACCTAAAATCGCAGTTACCCCGACCATACAGCCTGGATACACCCAATAATATAAATGGGATGCCCAACCTGTGAAGAATTTAATGATGCGCGCATATTTAAAACCTTTGTGACTAGATAGGAATGCTTGCTCAGTGTAGTAATAGGATGAGCCGGCTCCGGGATAAAGTTTAGAAAGTTCTGCATAGCTCACTGCAGTTGCCAAACAGAGTAGGAGTGCTCCAACGATGCCAAACCACATTGCAGATCCTGCCATAGGTGCTCCGTAAAGGGATTGCTCTTGGAATGTAAGCCAAAGAAATGCTCCTGGTGCGATTAGCGCCATAGCGTTTGAAGTTAAGCCGGTTAAGCCTAGGGTAGGCTTCATAGCAGCACTGGTGGTTTTAGCGGGTTCTGGCATAGTAGTATTCGTTGATTGTTTAATACGTGAAGCGTTATTACTTTAGCCAATGCCGTGCCAACATGTATAAATTCTTTAATAGTTTTTTCTTAAATCATTTTACCCAAAAAATCTTGCTCTGAATAATGAGATAATTTCATCTTTTATTAATGAGTACTCCAGTTGTAGGTATTATTATGGGTAGCGCGTCTGATTGGGATACAATGCAGCATGCTGCACACATTCTTGATCACATGGAAATACCCTACGAGAAACGCGTTATCAGCGCTCATCGTACGCCTCACCTCATGTTTGAATGGGGCACAAGCGCTGTATCTCGTGGACTTAAGATTGTTATAGCAGGTGCAGGCGGAGCCGCGCATTTAGCTGGAGTAGCTGCCGCACTTACTCCGCTTCCTGTTTTAGCTGTACCTATTGAATCAGCATCTCTTAAAGGTTTAGATTCACTACTTTCTATGGTTCAAATGCCTGGAGGTATACCTGTTGCAACGTTTGCAATTGGTAAACCCGGTGCTACAAATGCAGCTTTATTTGCTGCTGCTACGCTTGCTTTAAGTGATGACAGGCTTAAGAAAGCCGTTGAAGACTATAGAGCTGCTCAAGCCAAGAAGGTGACAGAGACTAAACTTCCTTAATACTACTAGCCTACCTTTACGGTAGGCTTAATCTAGTGTTGTCACGTGTAGCCTGCAAAACCTTGGAGGTTATTCTATTTAAAGCCCAATTGCGTGAATTTGATAAAACATCAATTTGATCTAACAGGCTACTCAGAGATCTACCTTTGATTGAGAAAGCAATAGTCATACAAAAAGGCCTTTGGTCGGCAGTTTTGTCTACTTCATTATAGATGATTTTTAAGTAAAATTTAATAATAGAGACTCTACTAATCGAAACATAGAAGTTTTTTAGCCTAAAACACAAGTGGTGTAAGACCAAAGCTGTGTCTGGTACTTAAGTTTATTTAAAATCCTAAAGAAAACCATCACTTATATACATTAATAATTGCTAGTCATATACTTATATATAGTGTAGGTAGCTGAATTAAAAATGAAATTTTGAGATAATTGCCCTGTGTAACCGTAACGACACGTGATTGTTTGAATAATGTTGCAATTATGGCCCCAACTATGCTTAGCTTAAAGTGCTAGAG
>Ga0114960_10002405_pt1 | contig 14624 bp, 13 predicted proteins | sample C_130625_MF_Meta_FD_92637 | JGI IMG/M metagenome (GOLD analysis project Ga0114960, IMG submission 92637) | Freshwater microbial communities from Lake Croche, Canada to study carbon cycling - C_130625_MF_MetaG | ecosystem: Environmental > Aquatic > Freshwater > Lake | place: Lake Croche, Canada... | reverse complement strand
CCACACAGGTCCACGCGTTGGCGCAGCGTGCCATCGGGGCGCTGGCACAAGCCCAGGTCGTGGGTGGACGGGTTGCGGTTGTGTGCCAACTGGGGGTTGTGTGGGACGCCCAGGTTGTCGTAACTGTGGTCGGTGAACAAGGGGTGGCGGCCATCGGGGCCGATGTCGGCGTTGTGGCACGCAGCGCAATTGCCTTTCTGCGGGTCTTTGAACCAAGCCCAACCGCGTTCTTGGGCTGGATTGAGTTGCGCTTGTCCACGCAAGTAAGCATCAAACAAACTGTCAAAGGGCTGAAACTGCGGGTCTTCGATTTGATAGCGTGCCAAGGCCAAGGCCACGGCTTCGAGGGCCGCTTGCGGCTGTTGCCAAAGCTGTGGCCCAAACACCTCCTCAAATCGTGAGGCATGCGGCCCTTTGGCCAAGCGCTGCGTCAACTCGGCGGCGTTGGCATTGGCCATTTCTTGGGGGTGCAACAAGGGGCCCATGGCTTGGGCTTGCAAGCTGTCGGCGCGTCCATCCCAAAAAAAGCCGCCGCTGGCCTTGCCTTGCGCGTCCACGCCAAAAGCCGGGGTGAACGACAAGTAGCGCAGCGATGGGGCGCTGCGTTGGCCCATTTGGTCCATGCGCGGGCCACCCATTTGCGTGGGCAAGTCGTTGGCTGGGCCGTGGGCGGCTTGGGGGTCGTGGCATGTGGCACACGACAACTGGCCCGAGGCCGACAAGCTGGGGTCATGAAACAACAACTGGCCCAGGCGGGCTTGCGCCGACAGCGTGGGCTTGGCGGTCGCTTTCCAACCCAGCCCGATGGCCAAACTGAGCACGGCCAGGGCGGCGACCAGGCCCCACAGGGGCCCCTTTTGGGAAAGTCGGGTGGGTAATTTCATGGTGGGTTTGGGCGTTGGCGCAAAGAGCGGCTGAGCAACATCACCGGCAACAAGCCCACCAGCACCAGGGCCAGCGAGGGCAAGGCGGCTTCGGCCAAGCGCTCGTCGCGGGCCAATTGGTAGGCCATCACGGCCAAGGTGTCGGTGTCAAATGGGCGCAGCATCAAGGTGGCGGGCAACTCTTTCATCACATCCACCAGCACCAGCAAAAAGGCCGCCACCAGTGAGCGTTGCAGCAAGGGCATGTGCACCTGTTGCACCAGGGTGCGCGCCGAGGTGCCCAGCATGCGTGCGCTTTCGTCCAGGCTCACGGGGATGCGGGCGTAGCCGCTTTGCACCGATTGCAAAGCCACCGCCACAAAACGCACCAAATAAGCCCACACCAAGCCCAGCACCGTGGCGGTGATCCAGGTGCCTGCTTGGCTGCTGGGCCAGGTTTGTTGCAGCCAGCCCAAAGGCAACAACAGGCCCACCACAATCACCACGCCGGGCACGGCGTAGCCCAGGCCCGCCCATTGCACCGCCCAGCGGCTGAGGCGGTGGCTGCGCAGGCGTGCTTGGTAGGCCAGGGCCAGGGCCAAGCCCACAGCCAAGACCGCAGTCATCGCGCCCAAGCGCAGGCTGTTCCAGGTCCAGTCGACAAAACGCATCCAGGGCAAACCGGTGTCGCCCGCTTGGGCCAGGGCGGTGAGCAGCAGCAGCACGGGCACACCAAAGCCCAGCAGAACGGGCAGGCTGCACAAGGCCCAGGCCAGGGCTGCATGGGTGCCGTGCAAGCGCAGGGCTTGGGCTTCGCTGCCGTGGGTGCCGCCGCTGGTGTTGGCAAAGCGCAAACGCGATTGCGCCGAGTGCTCGAGCTGGAGCATCAAGGCCACCAACAACAGCAAACTGGTGGCCAGTTGGGCCGCGGCCACCCGGTTGTCCATCACCAACCAGGCTTTGTAAATGCCGGCGGTGAAGGTTTGCACGCCAAAGTAGCTGGCAACACCAAAGTCGGCCAAGGTTTCCATCAGCGCCAGCGCGGTGCCCGCCGCAATGGCCGGGCGGGCCAGGGGCAGGGCCAGTCGCCAAATGCGCCGCCACAGCGGGGCGCCGAGCAAGCGCGCAGCCTCCATCAGCGGGGTGGCGCGCTCGGTCAATGCGGTGCGCGCCAGCAAATACACATAGGGGTACAGGCTCATGCTGAGCACCAAGGCGGCACCCCACAGGCTGCGGATATCGGGCCACAACGCGCCTTGCAGCCCGGTGGCTTGGCGCAGCCAGATTTGCAAGGGGCCGCTGTACTGCAAAAAGTCGGTGTACGCATAGGCCACCACATAGGCGGGCATGGCCAGGGGCAGCAGCAAGGCCCACTCCAGGGTTTTGCGGCCCGGGAAATCAAACAAGCTCACGGCCAAGGCGGTGCCACTGCCCAACACCACCACGCCAATGCCCACCATCAGGCACAGCAGCACGCTGGTTGCCGCGTAATCGGGCAGCACGGTGTGCGCCATTTCGCGCAACACAGCGGCGCTGTCCATGTCCCATTGCAGCCACGACACCAGCACCATGAGCACGGGCATGAGCAGCAAGGCCGTGACCGCAGCCAAACTGGCGCTGGACAGGGGCAGCGAATAAAGCGAGGGGCGACGCATGAGGGAGACGATTGTAGGGACGCGCCTTGGGGCCCCTGCCTACAATGCCCTGCATGGCCGTTGACGTCACACAATTACAGGTGCATTACCCCGGGCGCGAGCTTGCGGCGGTGGCGGGTGTGAGCTTGCGCCTGGCCGCCGGCGAGATGGGCGTGTTGATTGGCCCCTCGGGTTGCGGCAAAACCACTTTGTTGCGCGCCATTGCTGGATTGGAGCCGGTGAGCGCCGGGTCCATCCGCATTGAGCAAGAAACCGTCAGCAGCGCCACGGTGCAAATCCCGCCAGAGCAGCGCCGCGTGGGCATGGTTTTTCAAGACTACGCCTTGTTCCCCCACATGGACGTGGCCACCAACGTCGGCTTTGGTTTGCACGGCTGGCCCCGCGCCCAGCGCCAAGCACGGGTGCAAGACGTGTTGGCATTGGTCGGGCTGTCATCGTCGGCCCAGCGCTTGCCGCACCAACTCAGTGGCGGCCAGCAGCAGCGGGTGGCCTTGGCGCGGGCCTTGGCGCCGCAGCCGCAACTGTTGTTGCTTGATGAGCCGTTTTCCAACCTCGATGTGGACTTGCGCGAACGCTTGGCCCAAGAGGTGCGTGCCATCCTCAAAGAGGCGCAAACCACGGCCCTGTTTGTGACCCATGACCAAATGGAGGCGTTTGCCGTGGGCGACGTGATTGGTGTCATGTCCGAGGGGCGCTTGCACCAGTGGGGCGACGCTTACAGCCTTTACCACCGACCCGCCACCCGTTTTGTGGCCGAGTTCATTGGACACGGCGTGTTCACCCATGCCACGCTGCGCCAAGAGGGCAACCAGGTGGTGGTGCAAACCCCCTTGGGTGAGCTCACCGATGTGGCCGAGTTGCCCTTGCCCTGTGCCTTGGCCAGCGGCGAGTGCGATGTGTTGCTGCGCGCCGATGACATCGTGCACGACGATGACGCGCCGGTGAAGGCCGAGATCATGCGCAAATCGTTTCGCGGCTCTGAGTTTTTGTACACCCTGCGTTTGCACACTGGCGAGACGGTGTTGGCCCATGTGCCCAGCCACCATGACCACAAAGTGGGCGAGTGGATTGGCATTCGCGCGCAGGTGGACCACGTGGTGACCTTCAACCGCGCTTGCCATTTGGGCGGGCGTGAGTTGTGCCAGATGCCGTGCAATGTGCAAGCCCCCATGCCTGTCAGCCCACCACCCCAGACCCAGGAGACCCACCCATGAGCATTCAGCTTTACTTTTCACCCGGCGCATGTTCGTTTGTGCCCCACCTGATGCTGGAAAAAGCTGGCGTTCCCTTTGAGCCCATCATGGTCAAGTTGCACAAAGGCGAGCAACTCACCCCAGAATTCAAAGCCATCAACCCCAATGGCCAAGTGCCGGTGTTGGTCGATGACGGCGAAGTGCTGACACAAATTTTGGCCATGGTGGGGTATTTGGACAAACGCTTTCCCCAGGCCCACATCCTGCCAGGCACACCCATGGCACGGGCGCGTGCCATCGAGCTGCTGTCTTGGCTCAACAACACCGTGCACCCGACATTTGCGCATGTGTTCATGCCGCACAAATACAGCGACCAGCCCACCACGCAGGCCGAAATCCGCAGCCATGCGGTGCCACAGTACCGCGCCTTGATGCATGCCTTGCAAGCGCGGGTGCTGGCGCTGCCCCCTGGCGAATGGCTGGGCGGGCCGCATTTGGGTCCCGTGGACGCCTACGCGTTGACCGCGGCGCGTTGGGCCACGATGGCCGGCATTGCCCCGGACGAGATGCCCGATTTGTGGGCCTATGTGCAACGCGTGGCGGCCGATGAAGTGGTGCAACGGGTGATTGCGCGTGAGCGCCTGACCCTCAATATGCACCAGCCCTCCGCTTGAGCCGCTAACGGCGCTCACGCACCGCATGGCGCGTCACAAGCGGGCGCTGTCGAAACACACGGTGAACAAAGCCCCTGGGGCGGTGCTCAGGGGGTGGGCGTCTGCGATGCTCACCTTCGCGCCGTGCTTGGCGGCAATTTCCATCACGATCGGCAGCCCCAGACCAGACCCATCGGCCTCGGTGCCCAAGGCGCGGTAAAACGGCTGAAACACCAATTCGCGCTCACCCGGTGCGATGCCGGGGCCAGAGTCTTCCACCTGCAGCCACACCGTTTGGGTTTGCGGCTGGGCCAGCACCCGGGCGGTGACCACGCCGGGGTGTTCCGGGCTGGACGGTGTGTAGTTGATGGCGTTGTCCACCAAGTTGCGGATCAGCTCTTTGAGCAAGGTCGGGTGGCCAATGGTCCACGCCGTGCGGGTGCCTACATCGGGGCCTTCATAGCCCAAGTCGATGGCGCGCTCCATGGCGCGCGGCAGCGAGTCTTGCACCACCTCCAAAGTCAAGGCCACCAAGTCACACACCTGGGTGGGGATCACGGCGCCCGTGCTCTCGGCGCGTGCCAGCGACAGCAGTTGGTTCACAGTGTGGGTGGCGCGCATGCTCGAGCGGCCAATTTGCTCCAGCGATTTTTTCAACTCATCGGCACTGGCGCCGGCGCGCTGGGCCAAGTCGGCTTGCATGCGCAAGCCCGCCAGCGGGGTTTTGAGCTGGTGCGCGGCGTCGGCCAAAAAGCGCTTTTGGGTGGCAATCGAATCTTTCAGCCGGGTCAGCAAGTCATTGATGGACGAGACCAGCGGTGCCACTTCCAGGGGCACCACCCGGTCGTCCAGCGGGCTCATGTCGTCGGGCTTGCGCAGCCGAATGCGCTCTTCGAGCTGGCTCAGCGGCTTGATGCCACGCGCCAAGGCCAGCCACACCAGCAGCACCGCCAAGGGCAGGATGACAAATTGGGGCAGCATCACCCCTTTGATAATTTCTGTGGCCAGCACCGAGCGTTTGCCCAAGGTCTCGCCCACTTGCACCAGCGCTGCCGGGCTGTCCATGCTTTGCGGATAGACCCAGAGATAGGCCACCCGAATGGCCACCCCGCGCATCGCATCGTCGCGAAACTGGGTCACACCTTCGCCAGCACCTGGCGGGATGTTGGGTGGAGGGAAGTCGCTATCGCCACTGAGCAGTTTGCCATCGGGACCCAGCACCTGAAAGTACACCTCGTCCACCTCATCGGCACGCAAGATGTCGCGCGCTGCGCCGGGCAAGCTGAACTCGGTTTTGCGCTGCGGATCGGTGCGCACCAATTGCGCCAAGGCCTGCGCGTTGTATTCCAGGCCGCGGTCAAAAGGCTGGCTGGCAATGCCTTGCGCCACCAGCCACGTCAGCGCCAAGCTGACCGGCCACAGCAGCAGCAGTGGGGTGAGCATCCAATCCAGAATTTCGCCAAACAGCGAGCGCTGTTCGCGCTGAAAAATTTTCATGGCTTAAGGGGCGGGCCCTCAGGCCGGTATTTTTTCCAGGCAATAGCCCAGGCCGCGCACAGTGGCGATGCGGATCGGGCCTTTTTCAATCTTTTTGCGCAAGCGGTGGATGTACACCTCAATGGCGTTGTTGCTCACCTCTTCGCCCCACTCGCACAGGTGCTCTACCAGTTGGTCTTTGCTCACCAATCGGCCCGAGCGTTGCAGCAGCACTTCCAGCAAGCCCAACTCGCGCGCTGACAACTCAACCATCCTGCCGTCGATGGTGGCGACCCGCCCGGCCTGGTCATACACCAGGGGACCGTGCTTGATGGTGGAGGTGGCTCCACCCATGCCGCGGCGGGTCAAGGCGCGCACCCGCGCTTCCAGCTCTTGCAGCGAAAACGGCTTGGCCATGTAGTCGTCGGCACCGTAGTCCAGGCCCTTGACGCGCTCTTCCACGCTGTCGGCCGCGGTGAGGATGAGCACCGGCATGGATGAGCCGCGCGAGCGCATGCGCTTGAGCACTTCCAGGCCGTGCATTTTCGGCAAGCCCAGGTCCAGGATCAACAGATCAAACTCGTCGGTGGTCATCAAGGCGGCATCGGCTTCGCTGCCGCTGGCCACATGGTCCACGGCCGCGCCAGAAGCGCGCAGCGTGCGCAACAACCCGTCGGCCAATACCTGATCGTCTTCAGCGATGAGTATGCGCATGGTCTCTTTCCTCGTGTTGGCCCTGGTTCAGATTCATTCTAGGGGGCGACGGCGCGCATCAAATGGGTATAAGCCATAGGTCAGCGCCACCCTTGGGCGTAGGCCTCCAGGCCCAGGGCCACCACCGTGGCCACCTCGGCACCCACTTCTTGGCGGAACTCGTCTTGGGCTTGGGCGACGGCTTGTTTGAAAGCGTCCAGCCAAGCCAGACCATCGGGCGTGAAAAAAATGCGCTTGGCGCGGCCGTCCGCGCCGTCCAACATGCGCTGCACCAGGCCCCAAGCTTCGCATTGGTCGACCAGTGCCCCCATGGCTTGCTTGCTCATGTCTGCCAACTCGGCCAACTCGCTCAGACGCGAGCCCTCCAACGCCAAGTGGCGCGTGATGTGGATGTGTGCTGCGCTGATTTGGTTGCGTGCGGCCAAATTGGACAAGGCCAGCGGCACATCCACGTTGTGCGCCATCAGGTACAAAACCCGCGCGTCAAAGCGGCGCATGGCGTGGCCGAGCAGTCGGCCCAGGTGGAGCTGGCGCCAGTCGGGTTGCAGCACGCCGCTCAAGTGGGCCCCTCGCCAGGCGCTAAAGCATGGATTTTGATGGGCATTGGGGTGATTGGATGCACGAGGCGCAGATGCGGGCGGGTCATGGGTGTGGGTATTTTCGGGGGTTTTGTGGATCTAAGGATGGTCTGCACAACCCCCGCGAAATCGCGAGTTGATGTGTAAATGTTCATATGGTGAAACTGGCAATGGATTCTTCGCCAATTTCTTCTTCTTTTGGCCCATCAGGGCCTGTTTTGGGGCACTTGCCCATGTTTTGGGCGCACTCATGCCGCCAACCCTTGAGTCATTCGCTTGCGCACCATCCACAAGTTGGACAGCGCAAACATCACCAGCAGTTGGACCCTGTGTTTTAACTTCAGTGCATTGTTGCCATGCGGGTTGCACAGCGTGCCGGTATCAGCACCCCATGCTCAGAGCGATCGGTTGAGGACCTCAAGCGTTGGTCGCGGCCCGCTGGCTTTGCCGGTGATGGGCGCGCGCGGCAGATTCGATGCGCCAGGTTCAATGGTGAAGGTGTAGTCCAACGAATACCAAGGGCCAATCACTTCGCCATCTGGGGCGGGCGCGGTTTCATGCAGCACATATTGACCAACGAGTTTTTGGGTCACGGCAAACTGCACATCGGTGTCGAGGTGGGGGTCGTCGCTGGAATACACCTGTGAAAACTGGGTTTTGTACCCCGGCTTGACCACCATGAAATGGATGTGCGCGGGTCGCATGTTGTGGCGACCTTGGGCGCGCAGCAGTGCCCCGACTGGGCCATTCACTGGAATGGGGTAGCCCGCGGGTTTGATGCTGCGAAAGGACACATGGCCCGCCGCATCAGTGACAAACTTACCGCGCAGGTTCATGTCGGCCTGCGCAGGGTCTTGGTTCTCATAAAAGCCTTCGCTGGAGGACTGCCAAACATCGACCTCAGCGCCTTCCACCGGTGTCCCGTCGCGGTTGATGACCCAGGCGTTGACAAACAGGTGGGCACCTGGTGTGGCCGAGCGCACGATCGATGAACCATTGGGCAAGATGTCCACACCCGCGCGCCAAAAAGGGCCGAGCAAATTCGCGGTGGTCTCGGTCTGCCCGTGGTCGCCGTTGTTGAGCAGGCAGACCAGTGCCGAAATGCCCAGCGAGCCTGCGGCCAGAACCACCTCGTTGTGGGAGGGCGTGGTGGCTTGCCCCAGCTTGGCGATGGTGGCACAGGCCAGCTGAAATTCAGGCTCTGTGAGTTTCACCTCTCGCACAAAATCGTGCAAATGACGCACGGCCGCACCCATGATCTCGCGAAACCGAGGGTCTGGGGCGCGTTCGAGTTCGGCCAAAACGGCGGGGGTGATGTCGAGCTGGCTCTCAATGATCATGGCGATACCTGGCTAAGGGCTAAAAGAGGACGCCATTGTTAACCAGCGGTGGTGACGCGTGGCGTATGCGCCATGAACGTCAAGAGCGGATGCTCTCAACGCGATAACGATGGGATGGGCCGCGTGTTTAAGCTGGCAAATACCCTTCAACCGACAAGTAGCGCTCACCGGTGTCGTAATTGAAGCCCAGCACTTTGGCGCCAGCTGGCAAATCAGGGAGCTTTTGCGCAATGGCCGCCAATGTGGCCCCGCTGGATATGCCCACCAGCATGCCCTCTTCGCGGGCGGCGCGTCGGCCGAATTCGCGCGCATCTTCTGCATCGACTTGAATGACGCCGTCCAAAAGTGCGGTGTCCAAGTTGCGCGGAATGAAGCCCGCGCCAATTCCTTGGATGGGGTGGGGCGAGGGTGCACCACCAGAGATGACCGGAGACGCCTTGGGCTCAACCGCAAAGACTTTCAATTGCGGCCATTTGAGCTTGAGCACCTTGGCGCAACCAGTCAGGTGCCCGCCCGTGCCCACGCCGGTGATGAGGGCGTCAAGCCCATTGGGAAAATCAGCCAGTATTTCTTGAGCAGTTGACTTCACATGCACATCGATATTGGCGGGATTTTCAAATTGCTGTGGCATCCATGCGCCTGGGGTTGCCGCCACCAATTCCTCAGCGCGGGCAATCGCCCCCTTCATCCCTTTTTCACGCGGCGTCAGATCAAAACTGGCACCGTAGGCCAGCATCAGGCGGCGGCGTTCGATCGACATGCTGTCCGGCATCACCAGTATCAGCTTGTAACCTTTGACCGCTGCCACCATGGCAAGACCCACGCCGGTGTTGCCGGAGGTGGGTTCGATGATGACGCCTCCCGGTTTTAAGGTGCCTGCGGCCTCGGCATGCACCACCATGCTCAGTGCAATCCGGTCTTTGATCGAGCCACCGGGGTTGCTGCGCTCAGATTTGACCCAGACCTGTGCGCCAGGACCAAACAACCGATTCATCCGAATGTGTGGCGTCTTGCCAATGGTCTCAAGGATGTTGTTCACAGGCATGCGATATCTCCATGGTTTAAAAGGTAATTGACGTGTTTCATTATGAACTGGGCAGCGTTGGATTTTCTGCCGTGGCCTCTCAAGTGCGCATCACTCGGCCAAAATGCCCGCTGCTTGCACTGCACTGCGCGTGATGTCGATATCGTGGCTTAAAAATGATCTGAACCCATCCGGCGTGGCGTGACGTGCAATCGCGCCATTGGTCTCTAAAACCTTGTTGAGTTGCTCACTTTTCAAGGCCTGTGCCATCAGTGCGTTGAGCAGTGCCACGGTGGTGGGGGGCATGCCACGTGGGCCCATCAAACCAATCCAACTGGCGAACTCAAATCCAGGCAACTCACTGGCAATGGCAGCGGTGTCGCCCAGCGGGTGTAGTTGTGCAGACATGCTGTGACCCAGGAGTTTCAATCGCTTGGCTGTTACCAATGCCATGGCCGCAGGTGCGGGGGTGAGAACCCAGTCGGTTTCGCCAGAAACCACCGAAGCGACGCCTTGGCTACCCCCACGGTAGGGCACATGCAGCGAATCAAAACGCCCATGCACTTGCAATGCCGCCCCAGCCAAGTGGCTGACAGAGCCAATGCCTGCAGAAGCCATGCGCGTTTGCCCGGGTTTGGACTTGGCCAATGATAAAAACTGCGTGACCGTGTTCACGGGCAATGCAGGGTTACAGACCAAGACATTGGGCAGCAAGCCCATGAGCGATATCAAATCAAAGTCTTTTAAGGGTTGGTAGGGCACCGCTTTTTGTAAAAATGGCGCGACAGTCACCGCGCTGCTTGAGCCGACCAACAAGGTGTACCCGTCGGCTTGGGCCTGACGGGCGGCTTCGACCCCAATGGCCCCGGCAGCGCCAGCACGGTTATCCAACACCACCGCTTGGCCCAATAAACGTGACATTTCGGTCATGACGGTGCGGCCAATGGTGTCCACCGAGCTTCCGGGCGAGTTGGGAATGATGCACTTGATGGGCCTATCGGGGTATTTGGATTGCGCGTTAACGGGGGACAGGGATGCCCACGCAGCCAGTGCCATCAACCAATCTCGGCGAGATACAACCGCCAACTTTGCGGGCAAGGTGCCGGTGCTGGTTTGGAAAGTGCTCATCGTCTGTCCAATGCCTGTGTTGGCGCCAGGCTTACCCCACCCCTCAGGTTAGAGATCTCGCGCATGTCCAACGCTTTAGTCAACCTTGGCCCCTGAAATTTTGATGATCTTCGCCCACTTGCTGATTTCTGCCAGCGTGAAGCGGCTGAATTCTTCTGGCGTGTCCCCCACCGGTTCGGCACCTTGGGCCATCAGTTGCTCGCGCACACTTGGTTGCTTGAGTATCTTGACAACTTCAACATTGAGCCGGTTGATGATGTCCGCCGGCGTCGCCGCTGGGGCGTAAAGCCCAGACCATGCAGACGTCTCGAAGCCCTTGACACCTGACTGATCTACGGTGGGCACATCGGGCAGCTGTGCCACTCGTTTGATGCTGCTCACCGCCAAAATCTTGGCTTTGCCAGAACGCACATGCGTGATGCCTGTGGGCATGTTGATGAACATCATGTTCACCTGTCCACTGATCAAATCTGCAATCGCTGGGGGGCCGCCTTTGTAGGGCACATGCAGCATGTCGACATTGGCCATGAGCTTGAAAAGCTCAGAGGACAGGTGGGTAGATGTGCCTTGGCCAGTGGAGGCAAAAGAAATCTTCCCAGGTGTTTTTTTCGCAAGGGCAATCAACTCAGCGACCGAATTGATGGGCAAGCCTGGGTGAACAATCAAAATATTCGGCACTGTCCCCACCAAGGTGATGGGCGCCAAGTCTTTCACCGGGTCATAGCCAATTTTGCTGTAAAGCGACGTGTTGATGGCGATGATTTCAGAGCCCATCAAAAGGGTGTAGCCATCTGGGGCGGCTTTTGCGACGGCCTCGGCCGCGATGTTGCCCCCTGCTCCGGCACGGTTTTCAACCAAAACCGACTGGCCTAAAGCCTCCGACAGCTTTGTGCTGATGACCCGTGCAAAAAAATCCACGGTCCCACCAGCGGGGAAGGGGACGATGATCTTGATGGGCTTGGATGGAAAGGGCTGTGCGTTTGCCATGGCTGCGAAGATCAAAACCAATGCCGACAAGGAAAGCTTGAGAAGATTTTTCATGGCGCCATCTTATGAGAGAAAACGTTCAACAAATAGACAAAAATTAAATTTCTGCGCAGTTGACGGGTGTGCCCACGGATGATGGTGTGGTTGGATCGCCACTGCCCAAAGACAGCCATGGCCACGTCAATCGCGTCTGAACTGGCGATGTGGGTAACCAGTTTCTTGCAAGGTCAATGGCACTGATTCGACCATTGCCATTGATTTGAAAGGGTGCTCCGGGATTCAGGATAAAGCGCATACTCAGGGCATGCAAAATGATGAAAGCCAATCCAATCACTTGATACACAACTTGGTGTATTGCAGTCAAGCGGCGCAGGGGGTGGACAAGGATGCGCTCGAAAAAATCATTGCAGCCGCCAAACGCCACAACCCAAGTTATGGCATCACGGGCCTCCTGGTCTTTGGCAGTGGCATTTTCTTTCAGTGGCTGGAAGGCCCCAAAGATAACGTGACCAGTTTGTTGCAAATGATTTCTGCAGACCCACGCCATTCAAATGTCGTCATCCTCACGCAGGAAGATGAAAATCGCGAAAGGCTATTTCCCAACTGGGACATGGAGTTGGTGGAGGCAGCTGATATCAAAGTTGTTTTGGAAGACGCCCTGGTGGCCGCATCCAATCCGAAGCAAAAAAAAGCCTTGTCCAATATGTTGCAAGCACTCCATCAAAGTGCTGTTGGTTAGCGGTATGTGCGGTAAATCATCCAGTTTGGTACATCGAAATGAAGCTGCCGTCGCGACATGTTAAGTTTGTGTCTCGGCCTCGAAGATTGCACGCGCGCCACTGACCCATGAACGAGCCTGGGAGGTGCGAGATTGTCCATTGCCTGTGAAGTCTCGACCATGGCGAACACATGGATGTTGCTGTTGGCCGTTTTGACACAGTCAGCGCCATACATCATCGCGGCACGGCTGATGCGGCTCATGCCGCGTTCGCCAGCATGTAGCCGCGGGCGCGCCAAACTGCCTTGACCGAGCCATAAGGGGTCATTGTGAAGCGCTGGCCAGTGCTCCACTTTCGCGCAAAGCCTTTGGCGTGCGCACCGCGTAGGTGTTGGCGTTGAGGTTGTAATAGTGCCTCAAAGGAGAGTACTCGCCGCCAACGATGGTGAGGGCGAAGGTGTCATCGGACATGGCTTCGAAACTGTGGATGTCGCTCGGCGGCACGACCATGGCGATATCGCCGACCTTCATCATCACCTCTTCCACCACTTTGAGCTCAGAGTGACCTTCTACGCTTCGGTCGTCTATGCGTTCGTAGGTCGTGTGTTTCAACGTGCCACTGCAAAGCACCAAGGCTTCCCAAACGCCATGGTCATGCGGCGGGATGAACTTGCCCTTGGGGAACTCATCGAGTTCCAGCGTCAACTGATCGTCGTAATACAGCCACTTGGCGTTTTCAATGTGGTTGGCCTGGCGTTTGACGCCCAGTTTGTACAGGTCAGGCCGCTGCGAGACCGGGAGGGTTGCGTCCAGCAGACCCTGACGCAGCTTGCCGCTGTCGTGGTCATGCGCGTAGGCGTCAATGGTGCGGATCATCCGAGCCGCGCAGGTTCGGATGGAGCTCAGTGAGTCGGACTGGGACATGGAGTTTCTCCTTGAAAAAGACACGATATGCAGCAAGAGCCTGAGTGGTTGCAATAAATTATTGCTCGACTTTGAGCTTTGCGCGCTTGATAACTTCAGCAGTCCGTATCGCATCCTGGCGGATGAATTCGGTGAAGGTCGGGGGATCGGTGATGGTCGGTACCAAGCCGTTGCTCATCAACACCGAGGCCACATCCGGCGAGTTGACGGCAGATCGAATGTCTCGACTGATGCGCTCGCGCAGGCTTTCTGACATGCCAACGGGACCAAACACGCCAATCCACGAGTGGTAGTAGTAGCCCGGCAAGGTTTCGCCCACCGTGGGTACGTCCGGCAGCAAAGTAGAACGCTTATCGGATGTGATTGCCAGTGCGCGCAGCGCGCCCGTTTTGATATGGGGCAGGGCCGCAGTGAAGGAGAAGATGCCGAACGGAATGTGCCCACCCAAAACATTGAGAATAGCTGGACCCGTGCCGAAGTGGTTCACGGTCAACAAATCCACGCCGGCCATCGTCCGAAAAACCTCACCAGCGAGGTGATCTGCGGAGCCAGCTGAGGAGGTGGAGAACCCGAATGGTTCCCCTTGAGCATTTTTCTTTTTGATGTGCGCGATCAGCTCGGTCATGTTCTTGGCCGGAACAGAAGGATGAACCATCACCGCATAGCCCTGAGTGGTGACTTGCGAGATCGGTAAAAGTTGTTTGAGCGGCTCGTAATCAGCCCGTTTGAACAGCACTGGCGTGGCGATGATCGGGCCATCCCAAACCAGAAGCAGGTTGTGGCCGTCGGGCGCACTCTTGATGACCACATTGGCACCGATGATGCCGGACGCGCCAGGCTTGTTATCCACCACAACGGACTGGCCCCATTGCTCCGACAGCGCCTTTGCGAGTCGCCTTGCGACCAAATCTGTCCCGCCCCCTGTGCCGACCGGCAGCGTAATCGTCACGGTTTTGGTGGGATATGTGCTTTGCGCCAAAGCATCGTGGGCAAACACTGCCGACAAGGCAAGTGCACCGAAGTGGCGGCGTTGCAATTTGTTCATTTTGTCTCCGATGCTTTGTTGTCAAATGTCGAACGCGACGCAGCAATTTTTTTTGAATACTACCATGCAGAATGAGGCTTTGCACGGGTATCTGGAGACTGAGAGTCGTCCTGTGCAGGCCTTTTAAAGTGAATGATCTTCAGGCACAGCACGGGCGGGAAAATCCTGTCTCCTCAACGTGTGCGGGACAGTCTAAACCCTGCCTTTTTGTTCGATGAATCGAACAACCTCTGTGACATCTTTGTCGCGCATTCCAGCGCGCACGGTATCCCTGAACACTTCATGCGCCATTTGCGGTAAATCATGAAGGTTTGTACCTTTTGAAT
>Ga0114960_10002403_pt1 | contig 14627 bp, 14 predicted proteins | sample C_130625_MF_Meta_FD_92637 | JGI IMG/M metagenome (GOLD analysis project Ga0114960, IMG submission 92637) | Freshwater microbial communities from Lake Croche, Canada to study carbon cycling - C_130625_MF_MetaG | ecosystem: Environmental > Aquatic > Freshwater > Lake | place: Lake Croche, Canada... | reverse complement strand
TTTTTTTTTAAAGGATTGCATATTTCTTCATAATACATTAATTATTAATATTATATTATTTTTTAAATACTATAAAATACTCTATTTAAAAAAATAATTAATATATTAAAATATAATGAAATATCCAAATGTTATATTTTTTAGATATAATAATTATTCATCAATAGATACTTTATTAGAAAAAAATAAAGATTCAATTAATTGTACAATTAATATAACATCTGATTTTAATTATTTAAATAAATTATATAATCCCGACTATCATGTATTAATTACATATGGTAATAATTGGGAAGAATACTCAAATGATGTACATTCTATTATTTCAGATAGAATGTTAAAACAATGGATTCATTTAAATGAAATAAATAATATTGATACTTTAAATCATTCTGTTAATAATTGTTATGTTAGTTTTTTATTAAATGATCGAAAAAAATCAAGACCAGTATTTTCAATTTTTACAACATGTTATAATTCATATCATAAAATATTTCGTGCTTACGACGGTCTTAAAACTCAAATTTTAAAAGATTGGGAATGGGTAATTTTAGATGATTCTCCTAATGATGAACATTTTATTTTTTTAAAAAATTTATTTAAAGATGATAACAAAATTAGATTATATAAAAGAGCATCTAATAGTGGAAATATTGGAAATGTAAAAAACGAAGCAATATCTTTATGTAGAGGTTTATATGTTTTAGAATTAGATCACGATGATAAAATATTACCTTATGTACTATCTGATTCTAAAAGAGTATTTGAAGAAAATGAAGATGTTGGATTTGTTTATATGGATTTTATTAATATTTATGAAAATAATAATAATTTTAGTTATGGTGATTTTTTTAGTAAAGGTTATGGAGGTTATTATTGTCAAAAATATAATAATAATTGGGTTTATGTCTGTATGACACCTAATATTAATAATATTACATTAAGTCATTTAGTATGTATGCCCAATCATCCACGTATTTGGAGGAGAGATACATTAGTAAATGTAATTGGAAATTATTCTGAATACCTTTATATTTGTGATGATTTAGAAGTTATTCTTAGAACAGCAATTAATACAAAAATTGCGAAGATACCAAAATTTGGATATATTCAATATATGAATGAAGGAAATAATAATTTTTCTTTAATTCGAAATTCTGAAATTAATCGTATTGGTCCACAATATTTAGTTCCTATTTTTACAGAAAAATTTAATGTTCTTGAAAAAATGAAATCTATTGATGCATTTGATGATGAAAAATATTTACATAATCATAAAAAAATATGGGAAAGAGATGATTATGAACATAAAATTGCTAATAAAATTATACAATATGATTATGATAAACAATATTGTATAATAGGTATTAAAACATTTTATGAAAATATAGAGTATCTAAAGGAATTATATAAAAATGAAAAAAATGATTTTATATTATTAGAAAATAATGAAACAATTGAAAACTTATCATCAATACTTGAAAGTAATAATTTTGATAAAATGAAATGTTATAGTTTAAAAGATACATCTGAACAAGAATTTATTAATTATTTTATTAGATTATATAAAAGTTGTGATAATTATGAAATTATGAGAATAAATAATTCAAAAAGTATTAATAATATAATTAAATTAACTAAAGATTATAATACAAATTTTAATACTCGTGCTGAAATAATAAATGCAAATACTAATCAGAATCATAATTATTTAGAAATTGGTGTTGAATATGGTATAACATTTAATAGTGTTCATTTTACAAATAAAATTGGTGTTGATCCTGATCCTAAATTTGAAAGTACTCAATTAGTTTTAAAAACATCAAATGATTTTTTTAATAGTAATAATGAATTATTTGATGTTATATTTATAGATGGTATGCATCAAACAGAATATTTTTTAGATGATTTTATGAATAGTTTAAAAATATTAAATAATGATGGAATTATTTTTATTGATGACCTCCTACCAATAACTTATTTTGAGCAATTAAAAATTCCTAGAAAACATTATTATGAAAATAATATTTTAAAATATGGAGAACCATGGACTGGAGATATATGGAAAGTTGTTTATTATATTCTAAAAAATCATTTTGATAATTTTGAATTTTCTTATTTCAATAGTCAATATTATAGAGGAGTAGGAATGTTAAAAAATATTAAATATTTTAAAATTAGTGAGAATGCAATTATTGAAATTAATAATTATGAATATAATATTGATTTTCCTAATTATTTAAGATTTTTTAGGTAAGTTATCTATTTATACTTTTTATATATATCTTTTGGAACAATACAAATTTTATTAGTACATATTTGAATATTTTCTATATGTGGTTTATAAAAAATAAAATATGAATAGCTTACTAATTTAATTTCTACTTCAATATATTTATTCAATTCTTTATTAAAAAAAAGTGTTTTATATATTGTACATGGTTTTAAATTACCTTTAAATTCTTTTATTAAATAATCATAGTAAACTCCAAATAATTTATATCTTTTATTTACATATTGGTTATATATTATTGAAGTTACAGGGCAAATGTCTGTTATTTTATATTTAATATTACAACAACAATTACAAAATTCAAACTCTTCTTCATTGATTATTATAATTTTAGAATTTACATATAATTCTTTAAGAAAATCATAAGATAAAATTTTATATTTTTTATGAACTTCTAATGTATATTTATCTTTAATTAAATAATTATAAGGGATACCATCTTTAGTGTATCGATTAACCATATATTATATTATAATATTTTATATTATAATATATTTAAAAATAAATACTTTTAAAAATACTTTAAAAATGAATATTTAAACTTTCATTTTAAACGCCAATTTTCTTAATAACTATATTTTATTTTTATACATATTTTTTAAGAATATATGCTGATGCACATAATCTAAAAATTAGTTTATATGTAGAATTATCAAGCACATTCCAAATACTAGATATTATAAATATATCTATAGCAATATTTTTAATTAAATTATTCATTTTTATTAAATAATTATTTAATTATCTTTAAGTATTTTTATATCTTTTTCATCTTTTTCATTTTATAAATAATCAACATTTCTATATTAAAATATAAAATAAACTCCCCAAAAAAATATAAAATAAACTCCCCAAAAAAATATAAAATAAACTCTCCAAAAAATAGGAAGGGTGCGGGGAACCTAGGTTCCCTGCTTTAGTTAGAAAAAACAGTTGCTCCCATACCTCCAATAATTCTGAATACATTATAATTAAGTGCATACATATAACAATTAAATCTTTGTTCAATTGGATATGTATTAAAAATATTAATTCTAAATTCTTGATAATCTAAACGCGAAAAATTTTGAGTGCCTGATGGTTGATAGTCTTCCGGTTTTAATCCAAAGGATAAAACATATATACCTTCTTGTGATATACCAGAGTGATATTTAAACATTTGTAGATTTTGATAAAAGTCATGATCCATTATTTCCATCCTATCATTATTATTAAAAACTGGTTGTGCTGATTGCATAATACTATAATAATTTCCAAAGTATGTTTGTGTTTGTTCTGGTGTTAATTTATATACGGATTGTGCTTTTATATCATTAACAAAATTTGTAAAAGTTTCTTTAATATATCCTAATAAAGGTTCATTAAATTTATAATTATAAAATTGTAATTGACTTTGCCAATAACCAAAACTATTATCTTCTTCATTATTTAATCCTGTGAAATTATACCAATCGTTATATTGATCTAAATTATCTTGAGTTAATACCCAAATTACTTCTTTAACAGGATGTGAAAATGTTGTTTCTAAATAATTTGGTCCTGCTTTTAAACCCTGAAATAAATTAAATTGTGTTTGTGTAATTAAATATTCATGTGATGTTTGTGCAAACATTTTTCGTTCATCATCTCCTAAATAAATATAATTGCATAATAAATTTGTATTACTTTGCCAATTGTTTTGTGTAAAATAATAAAAAACGTTAGTTTGATCATATCCAAGTGATAATAAATAATTTCGAATACTAATATTAAAATCGCTATTTTGATAATCTCCAAATAATTGTTTTGGTGCAATTGGTGGTTTTCCAATTCTAATTAATTCATTTAAAGGAGAAAACGTTACATCAATATATAATTCATTATATTGAAGTGCTATTAGTGGTATTGATAAACCACTATTTAAACAATACCAAAAAAGTAAAGGAATATATAAACGACGTGCATTAATTGCTATTTTCTGATCTGTTATTTCATTACTTAAATTTTGTCCAGTATTTAACATAAAAGATTCTCCACCAATACATTTTAACCATTGATATTTTTTTGTTCCATTAAAATAAACATCTGTATATATTTTCATAAAATCTCCTCGTTGTGTATCTATTTGAAATCCATCTACTCGAATGGATACCTCCTGAATTATTCTTGTTCCAAGTTCTTCTACCCATCCAAATGGAATCATATTATTTGTATAAATTGCTGGAAGATCGTATGTTAAATATGTGTCGTGTAATAAATCTGCATTTCGGTCTATTTTACAAGTTGCTTTTGTCATTTGAGTAGGCGTAAAAGTTGGAATAGAATCAAATGGAAGTGTAATATATTCTGTTCCAAATTGCGTATATCTTTTATAAACTGTTTTAAAAAATGTCATTGTTGGATTTCCGGTTAAGTAAATATCCTGGGCTCCTTGAAATATAAGTTGCATTATACCACCTGGCATTTTTATATATTATTTATATAAATTATTTTAAATTAAAATAATATATTAAGAAATTATTTAATTTTTTTTCTATTTAAATAATATAAATAAAAATGAATAATCAAGTTCCGGTTAGTAACAATCAAGTTCCGGTTAGTAACAATCAAGTTCCGGTTAGTAACAATCAAGTTCCGGTTAGTAACAATCAAGTTCCGGTTAGTAACAATCAAGAATCATTAGCAGATAACAATTTACCATTAAGAAAAAGATCAAATAAATTACCAAATATAACTCCAGATAATGAAAGTACAATTCAAAAATATACAGATGAAGTATCAGGATACGGTGCTGAATATGATAATCTTGAAGATGGAATTAAGGTAGTTATTGGTAATATTAATGGTATTAATCGTTCTCTTACACAGGAAATTAGTAAAATTAGTAATACTAAAGAAAATATTAATGATATAAATTATATTAAAACATATTTATCAAGTTCATTTGATATTATTAAAAATTATATAAATGGTTTTAATGATAATATTAAAACCTTACAATCTCAAGATGCTATTATTGATAATAATATAGAAAAAATTCAAAAAACTAAAGGAGATATTGAAAATTTTATTACTACAAGACCATTTACATCAGGAACAGTTAAATCAAGAAGTATTGATAGTTATAAAGGAGTAATTGAAGCTAAATTAACAGAAAATTTAAATGATTTAGATAATTTATTAGAAACTTATGATAAAATAAAAGATAAATGTATTAGTTTAATTTCTAAAGGAACTGTCGGTTTTAATAAAAAAGTAATAGATTTTAAAACAAAATTAAAATTAAATGTTATTACTTATTTTAATCAAAAAATATTAGGATTACAATATGAAAATTATACTACATTAAATAAAAAATTTACAAATAGTCAAAATAACACTGTAAAATTAAACACTTTAGTTGAAATGAAAGAATTAATAGTTAAAATCAAAGAAGAAATTGGAGAATTTAGACCAATATTACAAAAATCATATAAATATAATGCTAATAATAATTATAGTATTCTTAATAATCCAAATATAAATTCAGTTAATGAAAAAATTAGTAAAAATGTTAATGATATTGAAGCTAAATTAAATGATTCAATTCAAAATTATAAAGAAGTAACACAAAGAAAAATTAATGATCTTCAATCTGAAGTAAAAAGAATACTTGAATCTGTACTTCAACCAATACAAACATATAATGGTACTGCAGGAGAAGAACTTTCTATAGAATTTAATAATAAATCTTTAAATAATATTAGTACCAGTATTCAAACTAGAATAAAAAATATTCTTGATTTAATAGATACAAAATTAGGATTAAACAGTTCTCAAAATCTTGCAATAGCAGTTCTAGATAATGGAAATTTACCTCAAAACTTAGTTGCTAATAGTGTACCTGTCCCAAATGTAAAAAAAAATCAACTAGCAATAGGAACTAAAGTAACTATACCTCCTCCAGCTGGAGATTTCGGAGGCAAACTTAGAGAAGGAACTGTAGAAGGTTATTATAATAGTAATAAAGGATATACACGTGTTAAATTAAATAATAGTGGTATTATTGAACGAATTAGAAATGAGAATGTTAAAAAAGCACCTAATTCAAGTTTAGTTAATAATGAATCTGCTGTTAGAAACTCAGCTAATAATGTAGCTATCGGAAACTCAGCTAATAGTGTAGCTGTCAGAAACCCAGCTAATAATGTAGCTGTTAGAAACCCAGCTAATAATGTAGCTGTTAGAAACCCAGCTAATAATGTAGCTGTTAGAAACCCAGCTAATAGTGTAGCTGTCGGAAACTCAGTTAATAATGTAGCTCAAAATATGGCATCATCTCTAAATCCTAATAATAATACACATAATGTAGGAATATCTAATGTTCCTTTAGTTAATAATGTATCTGGTGTTAGAAACGCAAGTTTAGTTAATAATCCAATTAATAATGATGCAAGTATTAGTAGTCGTCTAAATAAAGATGTAGGTAATAGAGTAACTGGTAAAAATATTACTACTGGAAGAAATATTACAGGTACAATAAATAGTATTAATAACACTTATTATATTTTAAGTAATTTAAAAGATTTAAGCGGTAATCCTTTAGAGGGACCTGGTAAGATTACGAAAGCTAGTGCTAATTGGGGTGAAAATAGCCATGTAAAACAAAACGCGCCAAATTTACTTAATCATAATAATTCTGCAGATATTGAAGTAGGCGATGAAATAAGATGGCAAAAATATTCACATGGTAAAAAAGATAATAAATTAATTAATGGAAAAGTTACTGATATTCAAAGAAATGGAGAAAACACTATATATAAAGTAGTAACTATTAAGAATGGAGTTGTACAACCAAAGAATAAAAGTAACTTAAAAAAATCAACACATAATAGAATTATAATAACAAAAAAACATAGTTAAAAATTAAATATATAAATTATAAATTAAGTTATATAAAATATATAACTTAATATTATATATATGAGTAATTTAGTAAATTTAAATACTAAAACATCTTTAATTTTACAAAAATATAAATTAGAAAATTTTGATATTCAAAGTAAAACATTATTAAAAGAATTAGATAATATAACAAATAGTATTCTAAAAAGAGATTTTTTAAGAAAAAATATAAATATATCTGATAAATATTTTGATATTACTGAAAATATTAATATTATAATTAAAAAAATTAGAGATGTATTAACAACTTTAACATTAATTAAAATAAAACCTAGAGAAATAAATTTGAATAATAATGAAAAATATCAAAAATTAAATTCAAATATTAATGAAAAAAAATTAGAATATGAAAATTTTCAAGATAATTTATTTCAAAACTTAACTCAAAAAAAAAATAAATTATACTATGTCTTAAAAGACTTTTATAAAAGTTTATCTAATCAACAAAAAATAATACATAATAACTCTCAAAATGTTATTAATTTTAGAAAAAGTTCAAATGTAGAAAATAATTCAATGATTAATGATTCATTCAAAAATTCAAATGAAAATGAAGTTATAATAAGTTTTAAAAATGAAGCTAATAATTTAGAAAATGAAGCTAATAATCTAGAACACGAAGATAATAATTTAGAAAATGAAAAAAGATTATCATTAAAATCATTAGGAAAAATTGAACAAAAACATAATTCAAATTCAAATTCAAATTCAAATTCAAATAATTTTTATAATCCTCCTCATGGAAATCTTCCTCAAAATTTTCGTAATCAACCATTATATGAAAATTTTGATATTAAGAACCCAGAAATTAGAAAATTAGAAAATAACCTAAAAAGGGGATTAACAACAAATATTAATTTAAAATCAAATCTTAGCGAGTACCCTAATTCATATAGTAATGGTTATGAATCTATTATAGAATTTAATCCATTAAAAAACAAAAAAAAAATAAGTGCAGAAAATTCTAATTTATCAAATATATATTCAAATAAAAATTCAGAATTTTTAGAAATTAAACATCTTAATAAAGAATTTAATATTAAAAATAAAAATTTAAAAAAAATAAATGAATTAAATAAAATAATAGTAGAAAATAAAAATCTAAGTAAATCACAAAGAATGTTGTATAAAGATAAAATTATTGATATTATGATTATGGCATTATCAAATAAAATAAGAAATAAATATCATAATTAATTATTATATTTTATGCATTTAGAATGCCAATTTTATAAAAAATTAACCTTAAAACGTCATACCTATTCTATGGTAGGTTATACTCAAATTTTTGCATTTTTTTTCCAATTATTAAGTTGACGTTTTAAATATTTATAAAAACAGCGTTCTAAAAATAATTTATATTATATAATTAAAAATGAATTTTATTTTTAATTATGTAAAACAACCTGAAGATAATCGTGATTATATATATCAACCACAAAATCTACAATTAACAGAAACTCATTATTTAACAGATGTTCAAATAACATCTTGTCCAATATTAAATCAAGGAAACTTAGGTTCATGTGTAGCACATGCATCATATGCATTATTATATATAATGTCTAAAGGTAAAATTTCACCTTCAAGATTACAATTATACATGTGTTTAAGAGCATCTGATAATTTTAGTTTAACGAAAGATACAGGAGGTACTATTAGAGGTGTTATGAAAGCTATTTCTAATTATGGAGTTTGTAATGAAAATTTATGGAGTTATGATATAACAAAATTTGATAAATTAGCACCAAAAACAGCTTTTACTAATACTTATAATATATCTAATTTTATTTATACATTTATTACACAAGATTATGTACATATTAAAGAAGTTTTAGTATCAGGTAGTCCAATTATATGTGGAATAGCAGTTTATGAAAGTTTTCAAAGTCCATATAGTAATAAATATGGTATAATACCTATGCCTAATACTAAAACTGAAAAATTATTAGGTGGACATGCAATTTTATTAATTGGTTATGATGATAATTCAAAATCATTTAAATTTCAAAATTCATGGGGAACTAATTGGGGTGATAAAGGATATGGTTATATTCCATATGATTATATTATAAATACTTCATTATGTTTTGATTTATGTAAAGTTAGCTTTAATGTATAATTTACTTTGTAAATTTTAATGTATAATTTACTTTGTAAATTTTAATGTATAATTTACTTTGTAAATTTTAATGTATAATTTATTTAATTAATTATTTTTTATAATATTTTTATAAAAAATATTATTATTATATTATATAATGAATACTAATTTAAATAAATTAACTAAAAGTGAATTATTAAGTATTATAAGTAATATGAAAAAAAGTGAATTAATAAATATTATACAATCTAAAACTGGTGGAGGAAATGAAAATATTATTAAAGAAACAAATCTTGCAATAAGGAAATCAATAAAAATAAATAGAAATAAATTAAATAAATTAAATGAATCTAAAAATAACAATAAATATATTATGTCAAATAATAATTTATATAAAAATATTACATAAAAATAAATATTAATTCATTTTTAATTTAATAATAATAAATATATAATTTATATCTATTATTAATTATATATGGAAATTAATAATAAATTAAAAAAAAAAATTAATAATTCTGTTGTTAGAATTAGTGCTGAAGAAATTAATATTAATTGGAATATTCCGTATTTTTTAGAAGAACCGAGTAAAGGTCAAGGAACCGGATTTTTTATAGATAAAGTTGGACATATATTAACATGTGCTCATGTTGTAAGTGGTGCTAAAAATATTTATATAGAAATACCAAATTTAGGTAGTAAAAAAATAGAATGTGAATTAATTGGATTTTGTCCTTATTTTGATATTGCATTATTAAAAACTATTAAATATAAACCGCACGACTATTTAGCATTAGGAGATTCCAATAAATTAAATGTTGGAATGAATGTTCAAGTAGTTGGATTTCCAACAAGTTATTCAAAATCTGGTTCAGGTATTAATAATATAAAATATACTTCCGGTATTATTAGTGGACAACAAGATGGATTAATACAAACTGATTCTTCAATTAATCCTGGTAATTCAGGAGGGCCACTTTTTTGCAATAATAAAGTGATTGGTATAAATAGTATGAAAATGATTGGCGATTCTTTAGATAATATTGGTTATGCTATACCAATTAACAATTATATTGTAATAAAAGATGATTTAAGAAAAAATAAAATTGTTTATAGACCAAATTTATTATATGAATATAATAATACTGATAAGAATATGATTAAAGAAATGACAAATGGAAAAACTGATAGTGGAATAATGATTTGTAATATATATGATTTATCTATTTTAAAAACTACAAACATTAAAAAAGGAAGTATTATTACTGAAATTGATGGTTATAAAATTGATAATTATGGCTTAACTAATTATAAATGGATTGGAACATATGTTAATATTGATATTTTATTAAATAAATTTAAAAATGAAAGTAATATTAAAATTAAATATTATAATGATGATAAATTAGAGACATCTATTATAAAAATTATACCCTTTATACCACCAATTAGAAAGTTATATCCAGTTTTTGAAAAAGTTGAATTTTTTATATTAGGTGGAATAATTTTTATGAATTTATCATTGAATCAATTAGGAGATAATGGTAATACTAATTTAAAATTAGCATGTAATCTTATTTATAAAGATGAAATTTTAAAAAATAAATTATACATTACATATATTTTCCCAAATACAAAAGTGAATATATTAAATAATATTAGGAAAGATGATATTATAACAAAAATTAATGATAAAAATGTTTGTTGTTTAGATGATCTTAAAAAAGCATTAAAAAAACCAATTATTATTAACAAAAAAGAATATATTAAAATAGAAAATAATGAAGAAAAATCAGTTATAATGTCTATTACGGATTTTATTGAACAAGATATTTTATTTTCACAAATTTATAAATATCCATTAACTGAATTCCATGAGAAATATTTAAAAAAATAATATTATAACACTTTTATAAGTATTATTTTTTTAAAAATAATATTATTTTAATTTATTTAAATATTATGAAATTAATACTATTAAGACATGAAGAAAGATATTATGATATCGGATTTTTTAGTAATTTAACTGATAATGGTGTTGTAAATTCATGTGTATTACCAGATAAATTAAAAAATTTAAATATTGATGTTATATTTAGTTCTCCTTTTATTAGAACATTACAAACAATATATCCATATTGTAAAAAATATAATAAAAAAATAAATTTAGAATATGGATTATATGAATATATACATAATCCTTATTTTTTATTTAATTCATGGTATTATACTAAAGATGATATTGAAGATAAAGATTTAATATCAATTGTAAATAATGATTATGAATCGATTGTTAATAAAAATGATTTTACTGTATTAGAAGATGAAATTAATTTAGAACAAAGAATTATAAAATTTTTTAGTTTTCTAAATATGTTTTATAATAATAATACTGTATTAATAGTATCTCATAAAGGTGTTATTAATAAAATTAAAGACTTGTATGTTAAAAAAACTTTAATGGATGAAGATTTTACTATGGGACATTTTGAAATTTATGATATATAAATTTTTTATTTTTAATGATAAAATATTTCTAATTTTCTTGTTTCATTTATATCACTCGGAATATTTAATTTTGATAGTTTTACATAAACATCAAGTCCATTTTTAATATATCTTCCTGATGCATAAACAGCTTTCATAAATTGTATAATATCTGGTATATAAGGTTCTGTTGATCTTCCTACATCATAAGTATTAATAAATGTAACAATTCCTTTGTCTGTTTTAACACTTACTAATCCTGTATTTATTCCGTAATTAATATCAACATTTAATGTATTTAATACATTAAAAATACCAACATTTTTACCATCTTGATTATAAACATCTGATTTAGTTTGTTGTAAATAAGATATATCTGTTAGTGAATTATTTTCTTTGTAATCTGGATAATAAATACTTTTTTGAAATATTATTGATGTTAGGATTTGCATCAATTGGGTATCATTTATATTATTTATTATTTTCATTAAAAAAATTATACACCAGCAAATAAACTATCACCTGCATAATATCCAATTAAATTATCCATTGGTTTTGGATTTTCTTCATAGATATTATCAATAAATGATGAATATTTACTTTTATTTTGTTGAATTTTATTCTGAATTTTACTTTTAATATTATGTTCTTCTTCTACTATATTTTTTTTCGCTAAATCCTTTTTAATATAATATTTATTTACATCCTCTTTACTAATATATTTAGACATATCTGGATGTTCCGTAATTTTATATTCACTAATTTGTTTACATTTTTTTTCAGGAGGACATATTGGGCAAATTGGACATTCGGGACAGACAGGACATGTCGGGCATGCAGGAATTTCACTTTTTAAAATATATTTTGATATATCTACTTTGTCACACGGTTTTATTTCACTTTTTTTTATATAATCGCTTAAATCAGGATTAGCATTCATCATATTTTTTGTAATAAATTCACTCATATCTGGACATGCCGGTACACTACTTTTTAAAATATATTTATCTATATCCTTATTTGTAATAATATCACAATTAGCACATACTTCCTTTTTAACTTCTGGTGGCGGTGTACATGTTTGAGGACATTTTTGAGGACATTTTTGAGGACATACAGGGGCACAATTTGGCTTGCATTCATGATGACATTCTTTAACTTTTTCTTTTTTAACATATTTAACTTCTTCCGGTAATCCCCAATGATATAATTCGGATGCACCTTCTGTTTGATCTGAAGAACTTGATTCCGATGGACTAAAATTTTCTGTAATATAATTTAATTCAAGTATTTTCTTTTTATCATCTAAATTTAATGGTGTTGAATCACTTATATATAATCCAATTATTATAATAAATAGAAATATAAATAGTATCCAAATTATAGAATCACTCATATATAATATTATAATATATTTTATATGATATTTTATTATAAAAAAATGAATATAAAATATTAATATTAATATTTTATATTAGCTGAAATATAAAATATTAATAAAATATTAATAATTATTAAAATGTTTTTGCAAATTCTATCAATAATTGAAGAAAATAAGTTAAAATATAATAATGTTCAAGAAGATTCTTTAAATAAAAAAATTTTATTAAATTGTTACCAATCATCTGAACAAATTCAATGTATTACTTTATGTCCTTCAATTTGTATATTTAGTACATGCACAATAATATTTTATTTTCCTTATATACTATTATATAATATTAGGAATTCAAAATAATTATTTATTTTATAAAATGCTTATGAAATAAACTTTTATTTTATAATAATTATTTTTCTAAAAAGTACGTTTGACAAAAAAATACGTAAATAAATCAATATTATTTATTTTAGTATTTTTTATATTTTCTTCTAATTCTTTTTTTGTAGTGCAATTATCACATAAATATTTATATTTATCTGGTAATATATTTCTAGTAAAATTAAGATAGAATTCATCTGAAGTACATATATTTTCTTTATTTAAATATTTTATATCAATGCCTCCATAATGATCATCACTATAGTATAAATAACAAGGATGACTAATTAAATCTAAATTTAATTTATGTTCTATTTTTAAATTACACCCTATTATACTAATACAATTCGATATATTTATTTTATTATGAAAAACAATTTCAGTTCCAATATAATAATCTTCATAAAATTCTTTAATGGTATTTATATGAGGTATTTCATGAATAGTATTATGAAAATAAGTATCATATCCAATTGTTCCATTTCTATCAACTAAATTTAAATGCCAATTTTTTTGTTTTAATAAATCTAATGGAAAAATAATTAATACCTGATTTTTACCTAAAATGATGTCTTTTAAATCATAGACTAAATGCATATATGTTCCTGGATATTGTCCTTCAATTACTTCGTATTCTTTATCAAAATTAAAATTTGTATAAGCATATACTCCTTTATTATCTATCCTCATTTGATGTCTCTCATATTCTGTATATATATACCCATGTTCAATAATTTTTAGAAGATTTTCGAATGTTGTATGATGTGCTATACATGAGTATCCTTTTTCATTAAGAATATTATTTAAGTCTTCCATTTTAAATAGTAAAGTCTTATTAATAAATATATTATTTATTAATAAATATATATTATTTATTATTATAAATCAATTTTTTAATTTAGAAATATGTACATTATATTTTACTTATAAAATATACATTATATTTTACTTATAAAATGTATATTATATTTTACTTATAAAATATACATTATATTTTACTTATAAAATATACATTATATTTTACTTATAAAATATACATTATATTTTACTTATAAAATATA
>Ga0114960_10002400_pt1 | contig 14633 bp, 19 predicted proteins | sample C_130625_MF_Meta_FD_92637 | JGI IMG/M metagenome (GOLD analysis project Ga0114960, IMG submission 92637) | Freshwater microbial communities from Lake Croche, Canada to study carbon cycling - C_130625_MF_MetaG | ecosystem: Environmental > Aquatic > Freshwater > Lake | place: Lake Croche, Canada... | reverse complement strand
GGTAGTTCCGTATTTTTTTTGACCGAGAGCAGATCTTTCTAGAAATTTCTGAATGACCGCATTCACAATCGAATCTCCAGAGTCCATGGTTTAAGAGAGTTGTCAAATTTTAAATAGGTGCTCATTTAAATAAAATTGAAAGTTATTAGTCTTGTTAACAAATAACATGGGTTGGTACACAAACTATGAAGTGGAGTTTGAAAATTTTATTGACTGGGATAACAATGATGTGAAGCGCTGTTTAATACCCTTTAATGTTGAGTATCTCTATCTGAGAGATATGAATAAACCCTATGTTATATTATCTGTATACTCGCAGAACTCTATAAACAATATTCTGACGGCTCTAAAGAGTCTTTATCCTACCAGTATACGTTATCGTATTTACAATAGCGACGAAGCGTGGATCGCGTTCACTTAATATGTCTTAAAAATACACATTGATCTAATACAAGATATCCACAGGGATCTGGATAGGAAGAATTTCAATCTTAGGCTTCTCAGAGTATATGTATGGTGTGGGTTCTATCTTACCCGCTATCTGTGTTGAAATAATATGCTGAATTTGATCCTCAGTTGGCTTATGCTTGAAAACCTGTAACGCCCTTGATGCGGAAAACTGATTTGTTAAAACAACAGCATAAAACTGTTTAAAAACCTTATATGACTTCTGACACATTCTGTTGTAGAAATATGAAAGTATCTTAAGTAGTAGAATGCGAACAGCCCTTTCTTCCTTCTTAAGAAATCCTTCTAAATTTAGTCCACTTACGCAGACTTTAAGACCAGATAAGCTAGCTGATATACAAACTGATGGATCGTTCACTAGAGGAAATGTTTCTAGAACTGCGGTTATATTACATACAACAGATTTACAAGAACATAAATTAATAAATACATACTTCGATCATAAAAATTCTGGAGAATCAGAGTGGTGTTCTATTCTAAATGGCCTTCAATATGCTATTAAAAAAGATCAAGGATCGGTTGAACTAGAAAACGATTGTCTTCCAGTGATTCAACAACTTATATATAGGAAACAACCCAGAAAAGAATATTTGGCATATTACTATATAAGCATTCTTAAGGAAATTAAACAAATGGATTATGTTGGAGTAAGATGGATTCCGAGAGAATTTAACAGGGCAGATGAATTATTTCGGCTTTAAAAATATTTTTGCTGGCTTTTACTTCTGGTTTATAAAAGCTGGCTTTTAGTTTTGGTTCGCTTTTTCTAAAAGCGTCCTGCGTCCGTTGATTGTTTTACAAGCAACTGTTAGCAGATAATTCTGTTCAAGAATTATCTGCGTCTAAAGCCTTCTTTAAAAAAGACATTAGGAACGGAGAAGGATGAGCATCAGTATCCAGGATATGCAGTCAGCCGCTACAAATATGGGTTCTCTAGGAAACCAAATTAACATTTCCTCTGAAATTGGAAATGTCATTGAAGTGACCGATCTCAATGATGATCTTGGTCTTAATCTACTTGCGAATCAGTCAAAGACAAACGCGCCACCAAGTTTCGGATCGGCTCCTATCCGGCTTTCGGCGCCCGATGAGGGAATGAAGCCAATCCAATTCGATACCCTTGAGCCAATCGAACTAAATAACTTCGGAAATGCTCCGGCCTTACCACAGGTTACCGTGTCAAGAGATGAGACACCCTTTAATAATCACCAGTCTTCGAGCTCAGGGCCTTCTATTTCACTTACACCAGCTCCACCTCGTGACTTTGAGAAGGAGAAGCAAGAGAAGATTGAATTTCTAAATAAGCTACAGCGTCTTGAGACAAAGGGATATCCAGTAAGCAAGAGATTTACAATGGATAACTCACTCGAGGAAATCAAGCAGGAATTTACCCGTCTTGTTGATGCTCGCAATCTTGAAGGATCTCTCAGATTCCAGCGTCAGATGCTTATGGGAGCGATCACAGGACTTGAGTGGATGAATGACAAGTTTGATCCCTTTGATATAAAACTTAATGGCTGGTCAGAATCAGTTCACACAAATGTAGAGGATTTCGATGAGATCTTCGAAGAGCTTTATGACAAGTATAAGGATCGTGGAAAGATGATCCCTGAAATGCGTCTTATGATGGCGGTTGCTGGGAGTGGATTCATGTGCCACGTTTCAAATTCATTCTTCAGACAAAAGATGCCATCAATGGATGATGTCTTGAAGAGTAATCCCATGTTAGCTAAGCAGATGGCCCAGGCCGCCGCAGCCCAGGCTGGCCCTGGCTTTGGTAATTTCATGGGAATGGCCATGGGAATGCAACAAGGGGGGCAGGCCCCACCTAATATGCCAGCTTCCGCCATGGCAATGGATACGCCTGATACGACTGGAGGATTCTTCGGTAACAATTCTCGTGCTCCTCCAAATCCCTCACCTCTTGCCCAGGCCGCCGCGAATGTAGGGCAGCGTCGTGAAATGAAGGGTCCTTCAGGAGTTGATGATATCTTAAGAACTTTTGAGGATGTTCGCAAGGCTGAGATGGAATCCATCGGCGTTCGCACAATGCCAGTGAATACGGTGTCAGAATCACAACAGCAACCAGCGATGGTAGCTGTATCCGAACTTCAGAGTGTTGCGAGCGATGAATACAGTCAGGCGGATTCTACAAGATCAGGAGTTCGCAGATCAAGAGGTCGCAGAGCTGCGCCAGTTGGTGACACGTTGAGCTTTAATATCTAATAATTCCGTATTATTTATAAAACGTATTTGCTATTCTAAGTATAGGATGACAAATAATGTTCAAGAACCCGAGGTTAAAGAACCCGAGATTAAAGATAATTATAAATATACTCTAGAAAATATTATAAGATCCTTTGGGCCAGTAACTCTTATAAGTTATCTTATATATTTACGTATTATACCAGCTGAAGTAGGATTTATAAATGGTGTGCTTCAAGTAATAGGAATTGGTCTATACAGTTATTTTTTACATAGACTTATTCATATATTACCCGATCATCCTCTTAATTATCATGTATACTCCCATCATAACAAACAATTTAATCTTTCAAGAAATGTTGAACTTTTTATTGAATTTATACACAATCTGATGTGTTTCTTGCCGATCTTTATCATACAATCTTTAACAGGTATAGATAATACAATCCTTATTTTTGTAGCATTCTGGTATTCATCTGTTCATATCATTGATATGAGTATAATTCCATGCGTTGAACATACAAATCATCATATAGATAGTAGTTGTAATTACGGACCATCTATATTTGATTTTATGTTTGGAACTCTAAAAGTAGAAGAAGGATACACAGCAGACTCACAAGCACTATGTGGTGTAATATTATATATATTGTATGATATAATTGATAAATATAAAAATTGATACACAAGGCAACAAGTGTGCTTAGTAAGCCCACATGTTACCTTTGAGATGGGTTTATGGCGAAAAGCTTCCCTTTCAAGAAAGTAATCTTGTAGAATTTAAGGAAGTTTCTGTATTCTCTGGGTTATTCAAGCACGCACACTCACCCCTCCAAAAATATAAGGAGACTATCGCTGGATTTCTAAATGGTGGACGTGGATATCTTATTATGGGGATTAAGGATGATGGAACTATCACAGGCGTTGATGATATGACAAATGAATCCCTTGATAAATTTAAACTCTGGATAGATTCGTGTTTTAACACACTTATCTATCGAGATGGAAAACCCATGGATCCTGCTGAAATTTCTATAAATTTTAAGACCTTCCCTATAGAAAACAGTAAATTAAAAATTGTTCTTATTGATGTCTTAAATAAGGGTCTGCCTATGAATATTATGACAAGATCTGGAACAATTATCTATCGTCTCAATGCTAGCAATTTCAAGTTATCATCTGAACCTGTTTACAGAAAGCGAGATGTAAAGGGAATGATCCAGTCAATTCAAAATCAGATGCGTCAAACAATGGATGATCTTCAGACAAAGCATGATCTTATTATAAAAAGTCAGGAAAAGGAAATGAAACAATGTATAGAACAAGTTAGCAAGAGTCTATATGATAAATATAAGATGGAAGAGTCCTTAGGAATCCTTTGTAATTGCTCTAGCAGCTGGACAAAATTTATAAAATGGTTCTGAATGCCCGTCATTCATATAGGTTGTCTTATGTGCTCCAAAACTTGGTCTAGTAAAAGAATCTTGAGTACAGAAATTTGCTAAATCTTCTGCCGTCTTAGGTTTATTTGGAGAATTCTCAACGCAATTTGAATAAAAGACATCCTCAGGATAATCTGGATCAATCTTTGGGTATTTCATAATACATTGTTTCTGAAAGGAATTCTTTCGAAAACTGAGTCCTCCCACGCCATAGAAACTATTATTTTTTGAATATTTATTAGCCCAAACCTCCTTTGATTTTCCAATGGCTCCAGCATAAGATCCACATCCAATATAGTCAAACCTTGTAAAATCATGAATCTTATACTTAGAAGCCGGACATAAGACCGCATCCGTCTGAAAGACTAAGATATCCTCAGCCTTCACCTGATTCCAGAAAGAAAGATCCTTAAATAATTTATTATAATCATCTCCTGTTAAATTATCTGAATCAAGTGCTAATAAGAAAACCTTGCGACCCTTAATGTCTGATGTTGCCTGTCTAGCATAATCCTTATTTGATAAACCATGAAAGACATATAGATCCCATTCCTTTGGCATATTGGCATCAAAATTATCACAGACATATTTGAGTAATTTATGTTTTCTGGGTTCCACAATGACCATCGCCTTTGAGGGTCTTGTTAGAATCCATACAATTATTATAATAAGAGCAATAACTCCAATTATAATGATTGTCATTCTATTTATTATGCCCATAATCCACGCAAGGCCTTCTGATATTTTTCATGTGAAGGTGAAGTAATCTTTGTATTTACCTCTGGCTTCTTATTCATATCAGCAATGCGAGCTGCCTTATCTTGTAGATTCTTAAGAATCGCTTGTTCCTCTGGAGTAAGAGAAAGAGTTTCAGCAGCGCCCTTGGTCTTACAGGTTCCCATTCCAGCTTTTCCAAAAATACATAGACTACTATTTTCATTAAATAGGTAACCAACACACAAGATCACAATCAAGGAAAGCCAACCTGCTGTTATTATATTTCGTGTAGCAAGAAAAAATATTGTAAAAATAATAAATCTACGAAACCATGGTTGATTTAAGAATTGTTCTTGTCCCTTTGTAACCTCAAGAGGTAAGAATCTGGCACCAATATTCATTAGAAACATGGCAGCAGCAAGAGCATAGGGTGAACTTCCTATCTTTGTCATAGATGCCTCAAAGGGTCCACTTGGAGGTAACATCGCTGGTGGAGGTCCTCCAAAGCTCATCTAATATATTAGACAATTTGTATCATATTCGCAATATACATAGACACCGCAACAGCTGTCATAAATCCAACCTTAGGACACCATTCTGCTCCAAGCCAAACTCCTAAAAGTAAGAGGGTTCGCCATACAGGAGAATCCCATAGAGCAACCATTGTTGACGGGTAGGATGTCCGGAGAGAAAGAGCTTCAAAGACATTCCAGCCTAGAAGTGCTAATACCATAATTATACGTAAACTTAGATCTAGAAGTCCTAGTGGCTCATCCATCTTACTTTATATCTCTATTTATTTGACGACGATGAACTATGACTTGGTGAAAGATTCATAGAAGTATACATACTCTGATTGCTTACTTGAGGTGTCATAGAGACAGACGAGGATGTTCGAATATTTTGATCTCTTTCTGATAAGGACACTATCTTATCAGATGAGATTGCCACTGGGCTCTCACCTAAGATTTTTTCAACAAACCATCTGTGTGGATTTGATATGATCTTTGTTGATTGTTCAACATTTCCATTATCAGAAAATCCTTCAGATGAATCATGTTTTTGTAGACGAGTAAAGATAATAAGGGATACTACCGCTGCTAAGAGACCAGTAGCCCAGTCAAGAGAAATAGCAAAGATAAATGGCACAATGAAAAATAAGCTAGTGCCGATAATATTATCTAAGAACTCAAGTGACTTCCGGGAAGCCATTTCAGCGAAAGTACCTGCGACAAGAAGACCTACAACAGATAAGATAGTAATAGGAAAATGAAGAACTGAATATGTATTTGATAGCCATGATCTCATACTAAAATCCATTTCAGGTTCTTGTGTACTTGCCATTCTGATAAGAACTTGGTTATAATCTGTCAAAGAAAAGACATAGGATCCACGTAGATGGAGTTCGCATCCTTACAAGATGCTTTTCCACAGTTAGATACTTCAAAGGAAAAAAGGACAAGGAAACAAAAAGAAGGATTTCAGGCATATGAGCTACCTCCTACAGATCCAGATCGCCCGGCTGTAAAGAGGATGATGGAAATCCCCCCAGTTGGAAAGGAAGTTCCAAATGATCCCACTGACATAAATTCATATCTTGATGAAAGCACTATATTTCAGAATAAGCCAACTGTAAATAATTCATTACCGAATCCTAAGACTGTCAAGAAAGTGGAAACACCTAGTTTCTTTGGAGCAGAACCCTTTTCAAATCCCGCGGAAGATACAATGGCTCTTTACAATGGCCATGTGAATAATCCATCTGACTATATGCTTGAGGCAGATTTCACAAAATCATTCGAACAATCAGGCTTCGGAAAGTCAAATGGATCTGAAATACCCGTTCCAGAACTCCGGCAAAGATGGAAGCCTTTATCGGCAGATCGTGTCGACACATCCTTTACAAACACTGGAAAGGGATCACAATTCCATGGTCTAAGTGCGGATGATATAAAGGCAATGCATTCCAAGATTGATTCTCTAATGTCACGCCTAGATGATATAGAAAATCGTGCTGAAGGCGCAAATCCACAACTTGAGATGCTTTCCTTTATTATGACAGGGCTCTTCTTAATGTTTGTTCTTGATTTAGCGGTAAAACGCAGTGGTAAATAGAATGGTATCTAGAACGCGTAAGAATCGCATGACGATGCCAAAGAATGCGAATACAATGGCTGAACTTGAAGACTGGCGCAGACACGTATTTACACACCTTGGATGGATGATTCTCGCAAAGGCAAAGGGAATGACTACAAAGGTAAAGGCTTACAAGGAGAGTGTAAATGCTCTTTGTAACTCGATTATCAAGCACATGAGTGAGTATGAAAATACTGATAGAAAGAAGGATCTTAAGGTTCTTCTTATGGAGGTTGAGATTCTAAAGGGAAAGATGAATAAGGTTCTATAGATAACGAAGTTATCTATAATATCTAAGTGATAGATAACGAAGTTATCTATATGAGAGTATCAGATGGATGGAATTCACTCTGGTATTTTATTCTAGGAGCATTAACATATAAGATTCCTATAATTTTACTTATGTTTCTTATCTATGAGACATATTATATTCAATATAATAAAAATATAGTTATAACTTTACTTGAATATTTTATTGGTCTACTAACTATGATTTCAGTCTCATATACATTTAACAATGTCTATGAGGGACCCTTTCAAGTAACAAGTGAATTACTTCCTGAACTTATAACGGAGATTCTTTGAGAGAAGCATATGCCTTATATATAGACTCTTCAAATTGATTCTTATCTTTAATAACACCCTCTTTGAATGAAAATATAATATTTATATTATCCTTTGATGAAATAATATTAAATACAATTTCTTTATCTTTTGCGATTGTTAGATAATGTATATCTTCTATGCTCTCATAAACAGGTCCAATTATATTTGAATACACGTAATCGCATCTCTGTATAAGAGAATCATATACATATCCATTTACACTTAATGGAAACATTGGTGCTATATTATTTAATATAAATGAAAATATAGGTATATACAATGAGTATTTATAAGAATTAAATGTATTGTGAACATTCTTAAATAATTCTTTATTATCTATTGTATTTTTGACCTTATTAATAATTGGCGCCATATTATTAAAATGCCTTGATCCAGATATATTAATTGGAGATGCTGTAACTATATATCTATTTAAATTATTATAATAAAAATCAGTTCTTACTAAAAGAGAATAAAGAAAATCATTTACAGTAATATTATTTTTCTTTGAGAGCTCTTTAATTTCAGATAATTTAAAAGATTTACACTTTATATATTCTGTTGGTTGAACTTCTAAAGTCTTAGGGGTAAGAGATAAAGATTCCAGTAGTATATTGATAAAATTATAAAATAATAAGATGGTACCAATAACTATATAATAAAGACTATCAAATAAGTTAGTTGATCTATGCTTAAACATATTCGAAGTATCGGTTAATTTTAATGGGGTCATCAACATCTCAATGATTTTATATCCATCCGCATAAGAATGATCTATCTTAAAATATAGTCTATATTTCTTTGATTTTGTATCTATTATATAATGGAGTAACCACTTAGATCTTGTTTTAAATTCTGAATTTAGAATGATATCAATATAAGTATCAAACTTTTCCACAGCATCTTCTATTATTTTATAGTGATTTTCTATTTTAAATTCATTATCATCTTCAAGAAATACGTCTGAGTTCTTTTCTACAATATATTGTTTAAGTACTGGAAACTTATCTAGAATTGATTGAACGTATTTTCTTATTGTTGTATCAGTATATTCGGTGTTTGTATCATAATATGTTAATACAGAATATGAATTTTGAAAATCTCTAGAAAGAATCTTACTTACACAATCAGTGATTTCTATCATTGAATTATATGTGTATTATATTTATTTAGAAAGATCCGCGATCTTAAGTTTCTTTAACATTTCCTTAGCCATTTTAGATGATCCATGTATCTTATTAAAGTCAACTGTTGAATCTTTTCCAATAAGTATTTCAATCGTTGATTTTCCACCGGGGTGAATATCAACCCATGATTTACAATCTATAATTGCACCATCTATAATTGTTAATTTTTCTCCTTTTAAACATTCTTTATTAAATTCTTCAAGTGTCATTGATTTAATAGTATTTTTTGGTATATCTTTGAGTCGAGTTCCCATATAATCATCCCAGAATGAAAAAAATATAGAGTAATTACCCGTTCCAATTGTATGATGTAAGCTATGATATTTTGCGTTAATAAACATTGGTAAAATGAATTCTTCTGAAATATCAGAATGAATATATAATGAATGGGTCATAGAAATAATAATAAGTATAAGATATTCAACTAAATTTTCTACAAATAAAAGTGGTAGATATATAACAAGGAGTGTATTAATAATATTATCAAATGAATCTAGAAAAAAGCTATCAAGTGGCAATAAATTAATAAGATCATGATGTTTAGAGTGCATATGTTCTTTTATAACAGGTATATTATGACTTGTATAATGAATCCAATAATAGAAGGTATCTGTTAGTAATAATGTAATTATAATATTCTTTAATAATGGAATACCAAATGATAAGTTTGTAAAATAAAATACAGATATAAATATACAAGTCGATATTATAAAATGTATAATAACATTTTGAATATACGATTTATCTTTTAATCGTTCTTCAAAGATCTTATAATAACTAGATATGTAAATAATGATACTAAAATATAGTATACTAAAAAGAATCATTACTTATAATCTATATATTTTACTAGAAATATATAGCGCAACCATACCGGAATACGCTTAGATTGATCTTATAAACTCCCACTGTAGATCCTTACAAATCTTTTCCCATATCTTATCCTGAGCATAGAGTTTATCACGATTCTTTAATAATGGGAAACAATGTAAGAAATCATCGAGTTCAAGAAGTTCACAGAGTTTATAGAGAACATAGGAATAGGATAAGAAATTCGATCTTTCAGCTGGGCAATGTTTCTGGAAAGAGGGTTGAATTTCCTTAAACAAATATCTAAGTTTTTCTTCAGTCTCACGGTCCATCACTGGAGCTGTATGGCCATTAAGTCGAGATAAGATATGAGGAACATGTTCATAATAAGAATTATACTTGAGTTTCTTTAAGATTTCTCTGATTTTACTGCGATTTAAGGAAGAGGCCTGGATTCGTTCTTTCTTAATCTGTCCCTGAATATTCTTAAAGACATCTTCAGGAATATCAGTGCTTTCCTTCGCCTGGAATTGTGCCAGCCATTCATTGAAATGATTAATACGCTTATAAGCATAATAGGAAACTTCACGAGGAGGATCCTTGTAGGAAGGTTTGTCTGAATCCATAAGCACAAGTTTATGAAATCCACAATGCGGACAGGAAATCGTGGCGTCGTTAATTGAAATCTTCATATCTTCTCCACATGAATCGCATACAAATAAGGTATCATTTACCACATGGTTTGTTGGCCTGTTATAATGAGGATCCATTCTCTGTAAATATTGATCTAATAAAGCATCGCGTCTCAGAGTATCTCCACCCTGTTCCTTCGCATAAGAATTTGAAGGTGGTTGAATCTTTGTTCCACTAATATCTTGTTTAGAAGCATTTTCTAAGGCTTCAAACACACTTCCAGGCCTAGCTCTATCAGCGACAGAGATAACATTATCTGCCCCTCTATTAATTCTATCTTGAATGTCATAATACTGAAAGAGTAGATCACCTGTCTGTAAATAATAATCAAAGATCGCACCCTTTTCATCAATAGAATCAAGTTTCCCTTTGACTGTTCTGATTTCTTGTTCAATCCGATATCTTTCAATATCATTATGACCCTCCTTATAGTCTGAGGTCAAGGTATCATAGGATTCTTTTAATGTATTTAGAGTTTCACCAGTATCCTTTACCTTTGATAAATAATGTTGATGGACCGTATCAAGAGTTGTTCTTGATTCTGGATTAGATCTTTTTGATGGACGAATTTTAAAAAATGGATCCGTCATGCTCTAATAAAGAATTTCGGTAGAGGTTCTTTAACCCTATGAAGAATGCGTAAGAGTATCCGGATAAAATGTAGAAGAATATTCCTTTAGAGTTGTGCTGAATTCTCAGTATAAACCAGCAGAGCTTGGGTGAAGAAATTTTCACTCGTGACAATTTAAATAAATATTATATATATAATATATGCCATATTTATATGAAAATATAATTATACCCTTTTATGGTACATATATATACTGCTTAGCAAGTTATTATGATTTTTATATGGATAAAGAATTGTATATAAAATATCCTAAACTAATCGAAAAGTTAGATTCCACTGTTATTAATGTATTTTTTTGGCTACCATTCTCATTATTCTTTATTACGACTGTTCAACCAGTGAATGTATTGTATAATCCTATTTCAACTGAGATATTTCATATTATTATGAACTATATCTGTGGAGATATATGGTTTTATACAATTCATAGAATTTGTCATAATCCCGCATTATATTTTCTTCATAAACAGCACCATGAAGTTCTAGAAACGGTTGGTATATTATCATTATACGCACACCCATTTGATGCTATAGTTATAAACCTGGGATCCATGATGACACTACACCTAATATTACAGTTTTCTTTTTTCCAGATTGTGCTGATTGGCTCATTAGCAACTATATCTACCATTATAAACTCGCATACAGGGCGAGCAAAAATGTCACATCAACTACACCATTTATATAGAAACTGTAACTACGGCACAGGCGCATTCATGGATATTCTTATGAAAACTAATAAATAGTTGTATTCTGGTAAAATGTGAAAGAATAGTAGTATGGCTAAATATACCTTCTATGATTCCTTTAAAAACCAAAGTGGAACGGTTGTTCCTATATTTGTATCTGGTCTAATTCTCATTGGTCTAAATATATATAATTTGATCAAGGAAAAACATAAAGAAATTGTATATGCCGAATTATTCTTTTCTTTCATAGCAAGTTTTATTATATTACTTTACATGAGTTTTATTATAAGTGAAGTCTTATTTCGTTCTACATATATTAATTTAGGGTTTTTACTCTTTGCCTTATTTAATATAATAATCAGTCCATTTGGATTGACTGTGATCAAAACCTTAGTAAAGGATGAACAATATAAAAACTATATATCGATGGGAATCATTCCTATAACAATGTTTACTCTATATTTTACATTTATAATGGCATTTGGTAGATTTATTTAAGCAAATTCATATTCCTTTTCACGCAGACGTTGAATTGTAAATGGGATTTCTACTATGGTTGCTCCAATAAATTGAGGGATCATAAACTGAAGTTGTAAGGTAAGTGTTGTAAAGAAACTAGTAATTGATAGAATTTCTAAAAGAAGTGGCTCTGTTAATACTACAACATACGTCCAACGTTTACTAAAAGGAACCTTTGGAATTGCTCTATTCCAAATATAAGAATGTAAATTATTCGTCATGGCATAAGAATAATAATTATTCATAAGTGCTGAAATAAAGCTTATAAAATACATCATAATGACCTTTGACCATGTGTCGAGTTTTATACCAATAAAAGATGCTGTATTTGTATCATCAAATCCAGGGCCAAAATGTAGAAATTGTGTAGAGAATCCACCCTCCTTTGCAATAAAACTTACATACACTATTAAATATAAGGAAGAGATCCCTAAGATTGTCTTTGGAGAAGATAGAAATTTTTCAATATGACTTATATTTGTTGATTCAATTGACTCATCTAAAAGAGGTTCTTCCATTATAATAAATAAATTATGTATTGTTTAAACTCAATATTAGTTAAAATTGAGTTTAATAATGGGATCATTATATTTAATGAAATATACACGCGATCTTCTAAATGATATTCTTTTAGAAGGAGGTGCCACTGTTTTAGAAGAGTATCCAAAGTATAACCAGCGTTTACGAGTAAAATTTAAGTGTATATGTGGCTCAGAGAATTCCAAGAGATTCGAGATGTTAAACTTGTATAGATTGCCTTATTGTGAGCCATGTAGTTTGAAGATAAAAGAAAAACATAAACAAGAAACTAATCTTAAAAAATATGGATGTATAAATACTGGGTCCACATCTGAGGTTAAAGATAAAATTAAGATAGCATTTGAAAAAAAATTTGGAGGACATCCTAAACAAACAAAAGAGGTTCAAGATAAATGGAAAGCAACCTGTCTTAAAAAATATGGAGGTCATCCTAACCAAAATAAGGAGATTCAAGAAAAATCTGAGGCAAACTCGTATAGTTATAAAACATATATGTTACCCAGTGGTAATTTAGTAAAATATCAAGGATATGAAAATCTAGCTATAGATGAATTAGTTCAGCTCTATGATGAGGAAGATCTTGGAATAGGACGATCAAATATTCCAATTATTAATTACTACATAGATCATATAAAACATGTATACTTTCCAGATTTCTTTATAAAATCAGAGAATAAGATAATTGAAGTTAAATCTGAATGGACACTAAAATTAAAGCGAGGAAATGTCGAAGAGAAGGCATTAGCAACTGTAAAGGCAGGGTACAAATATGAAATATGGATATATAATGATAAAAAATAAAGATTCAGATAAAAAATTATGGCTAAGTATAACTTAAATTATCCAGTCTGATCTAAAATTACTCCCCGGCTGATTTTTGTAATCTGGCAATTTTTACAAACTTCCAGATTTTTTTTCTCTTATCAGGGTATAACATGACAGGAGGGGGTCTTATGCAACTTGTTGCCTATGGCGCGCAGGACGTTTATTTAACGGGAAATCCCCAGATCACCTTCTTTAAGGTCGTTTACCGTCGCCACACGAACTTCGCGATGGAGTCAATCGAGAACCCCTTCAACGGTTCCCCTGGCTTCGGTCGCAAGGTTACATGCACGATCCAGCGCAATGGCGACTTGATCTACCGCATCTACCTCCAGGCGACACTCCCCTCAGTGACACTCCAGTCAACTGATGGCTCTGGTGCCCAGTTCCGCTGGCTCAACTGGGTCGGCCACAACTTGGTCAAGAACGTCGAGCTCGAAATCGGTGGACAGCGCATCGACAAGCACTACGGTGACTGGCTCCAGATCTGGAATGAGCTTACACAGGAGCCTGGCAAGCAGGCCGGCTATGCCAAGATGGTTGGCAATGTGCCCCAGCTCGTGAATCTCCTAGTCCAGGGCGGCGAGCCCTGCGACAACTACTGTGCCGGCGGCGAGCCCAATGCCTCATCAGAGTCACTTGCCTGCTCACCCGAATACACACTCTACATCCCTCTTCAGTTCTGGTTCAACCGCAACCCTGGCCTCGCGCTTCCTCTTATCGCGCTCCAGTACCACGAGGTCCGCATCAACCTCGAGTTCAACACGATCAACAACCTCTGCTTCGACCAGACACCTGTCCTCTCAAACGTCCACACAGTCCGCGACCGTGTCTCAGCGGCCGGCCTTGTCGCCGCGTCTCTCTATGTTGACTACATCTACCTCGACACGGATGAGCGCCGCAAGTTCGCCCAGGTCTCCCACGAGTATCTCATCGAGACACTCCAGTTCACGGGCGGTGAGTCAATCACATCATCATCCAACAAGCTCAAGCTCAACTTCAACCACCCCTGTAAGGAGCTTATCTGGGTTGTCCAGCGCGATTCATTCGTCTCATGCGACGACAACGTCATCGCCCCCTGGAAGGGCCAGCAGCCCTTCAACTACTCCGATTGGTGGGACCGCGCCGTGCTCGAGTCTGGCTACTCAGTCACACGCGTCGAGGGTCT